>Ga0222714_10005462_pt1 | contig 12077 bp, 17 predicted proteins | sample C33_3DmetaG_FD_165048 | JGI IMG/M metagenome (GOLD analysis project Ga0222714, IMG submission 165048) | Estuarine water microbial communities from San Francisco Bay, California, United States - C33_3D | ecosystem: Environmental > Aquatic > Marine > Unclassified | place: USA: California... | reverse complement strand
ACTGGCTATAAGGTAACTGCTCCAGAAGGATTTGTTGCTATTGGGCATGATGGTGGTGCTGTTAAACTGGTAGACAGAATAGAGTTCAGTAGAGAGAACTTTGCCGCTACCAAAACTTGGAAGAAAACCTAACGTAATCGACCAAATTTTTATTCCGGCATAAATAATTACATGCGCTAACACGCAGAATTTTTTAAAGGAATATTAAAATGGCAGTATTTACACGCACAAATGGTGATCTAAACGGCGTAAACCACGTTGACATCACACCAACCGCTAACAACTCTATCGTTGCTACAGGTATTGGTAAAGCCCCACAATTCTTCGGAATTACTTCTAACATCACAACAACCTCTTACAACTGGGTTAACCAGTTAGGTACAGGTTACGGTGCTGAAGCAGTTATGCAAGTTATCGGTACTAAAGCAACAGTTCTAGCTTACGAACCATCAGCCGCTCTATTGAGCGTTATGATCGAAGCCAGCGACTGGAATGCTACAGACCTACAAGCTAACTTACGTGCTCTAGGCACATCAGTTGGCGCAGACAACCTAAACTATTCTGGTTTGAGTGTAACTGACGTTGGTATGAAACTAGCAACATCTTAATTCTTAAATGAATTAAACAAACAAAGGCACTTTTACAGTGCCTTTTTTGTTGCCTATAAATATCTGCATGCGAACAATATTGTGTGCCACACTGATAGACATAACAGATACAGGTATTATACGTGGCGAAAGTGTAGAGCGTGATCAACAACGTAACTGGCAAACAGTATTACAAGTATTGAGTTTAAAAACACAGCCAGAAATTGTACATCCACCAGGCAAGATTGAAGAAGAAGTAGAAAGATTTTTCTTTGGCGATGACTTTCACGGCAAACATAACATATGGGTGTTTGCTTTTCGATCAGCTAACGTCGGAGGCAGATACTCTATAGAAGAATTAACAGATGATTTTGACCAAGTACCCATTATATTAGGATTAAAGGAAACTGCAAGAATGATGTTGCCACTGTTCTTTACTAGAGGCACAATGAAAAACATATACTTTGTTGAACAGCGGTAATAGATAAATATATTTGATGCTACGGCACCAACAGGCACTCTTTATGGCATATACAGGCACAACAAAAAACGCATCGTAACGATAATACGCGATAATACGAGAATGAATAACTATGTCATCAACAGAAATAGAAAAAGAGAACCTGGAGGCGCACGTGGAACTATGCGCTGAAAGGTACAAAGCCTTGGACAATAAACTCACCCATATGGAGCGGAGGTTAGATAATGTCGAGGAACACGTTGTTGCTATCCGTGATGCTATTAATAAAAGCACGGGTGGTATTAATAAACAGACTATTAATATGTTGGCAGGCATAACAGGCATTTTGCTAACTGCCATTCTCGGTATATTAATACACATAGCGACCAAATAACGTGAAAATCGTAGAAGTAACTTCCAATCTCACAGTTAGTATTACTAACGAAGAAGCAGATTTATACAACAGGTTTGATGAAGAGACACCTGTGATGGCTAAACACGAACTCAATGATAGAGAACGACTGATTGCAAATCAGTTAGTGAACAAAGACTTACTTTTAAGAAAAAATCAAGATGGCCAAATCGTTTACAAAAAAAGAAAAAACACTAGCGGGTAAATTACTAGTAGACGTGGCTTTGCGCCGCGCCGAAGTATGGTTACGTGACGAATTTGAACAAATCCGTAACAATACTAAGCACCCTGTAATAGCACCTAACCCCAATAATAAAGATAAAAATAGTTGGATCATTGGCAGATTTAATCTTGACCGGCTAAATGAAAACAAATGGCATGTATATAACGGGGACAGAATTGACTGTATTTTTTATAATAAAAAAGCCGCAATTCTATACGCAATTTTAACACAACAGCAACAGTACAATAGTGCAGATACAATTGCAAAAATAGATCAACAAGTAGCCAAGCATAAAGAAGAATTAACATTTTTTAGTAACAGAATGCTAAACAAAAAGACGTCATCTTTTAACCTGGATCTGTACGAAATTAGATATATAGACAGTAAAATCAAATATACACATGCCCGAGAAGAATTAGAAAAAACTTTAAACCATGCTAAATATATTAAAGTTTGGGAACAACTATTATGAATTTAAAAGAACTAGCAACTAAATCTACTAAAAAGTTAAACAAAGTAATGGAAAGTAGATTCGGCTTCCAGATCGACTATGATAACTTGTCTTATGCTAAAGCACAACGTTTAAGTATAGGCCTAGGCGAACAATTAAACAAAATTCGTCAAAGTTATGGTGCGCACACCGCAGAGCAAAATCCGAAATATATGGAAATGCTTATGGTTCAAGAAGGTGTTAACACCTGGTTAGCAGAGCACGAGCCACTGATGGAAGGTGAGTTGGAAACTGCTGAAGTAGTATTAGCAGCCAAAGATATGCAAGATAGCGTACAAGCAATGGTTGAAGATGCCAGCAAGATGCTTAATGAGCAATTGCCCCCATTGTTAGATACCATCCGTGATCAAGTTGGTACTGCACAAGCAGACCAATTTAAAAACTCTGTTGCATCCGCATTGCAAGGTCTATTAGATACTTTAAATAGTACTCGCGACCAATTAGACCAGGCGGCCCGCGGACTAGCCGGCGAGCAAGTTGCTGAACCTATGGCAATGGGTGGAGACGATTTGGGTGCTGAATTGCCCGAACCTGAAATCAGTGACTTAGACAGTGGCGATGAATTCGCAGCCGCTGATGCAGCCGTAGGTGGCGATGAAGATCAGGGCAGAGAGCGCCGCTAATGCGATTTTTAGAATTTGCAGAAGACACTAGCAGTGACGACGAACATGCAAAAGTCGTCACTGCTTTGAGCCTTATTCAAGATCATATTCGTAAAAACGATTTATCACCCGCAGAAGTTTCTACCCAAACTGTATTAAGATTTATTCACAATACAGGATTGCAGGGATTTAGTTATGAAAATTTGGTAAGTACCAATTCTGCAGAACCTGCAATGAAAAACATTGTAAAAAATATCACCAAAGATAAAGTTACATTTAATACGGGCAACAGTTCTTCCATATCGAATTCGGATGAATTGAAAACCGCTGTAAATAATCCAGAACAAACTGTTTCTAATATGGCTAAATCTGCCATGTTACGTAGACAAGACTAATTAACTCCTGTATACTATAGTAAATACACTAGTATAACTACTAGGGAAAAATTATGGCATATTCAAATAAAGTTTTAGATCATTATGAAAATCCACGCAATGTGGGAAGTTTCAGTAAAGATGATCAGGGTATCGGGACTGGAATGGTCGGAGCTCCGGCATGCGGCGATGTGATGAAGTTACAAATTAAAGTCGAAGATGGAGTAATTACAGATGCAAGATTCAAAACATACGGATGTGGAAGTGCGATTGCATCGAGTAGTCTTGTTACCGAATGGGTCAAAGGCAGAACTCTCGACCAAGCCGCAAGTATCAAAAACTCAGAAATTGCCGAAGAGCTGGCTCTCCCGCCTGTTAAAATACATTGTAGTATTTTGGCAGAGGATGCTATCAAGGCAGCAGTAGAAGATTATAAAACAAAAAATCAATGAAAATAAAATTTTGTTCACACGGCTATACTGTCAGTAATTATTATACCACATTAAACCCTTCGTGGATTTTTTTAAAAACCTGGTACGATTTGCACGGGCTGAATAAAAACGTAACTTGGCTAAAATCTGAAATTTTAGTGTTTGATGATCCTGAGACAATTGTAAAGAATATTATTAAAGAAGCTCCCGACGTTTTGGGATTAGGTGTATACATTTGGAATGAAACTTTACAAATGTACATCGCAAAAAAGGTAAAACAAGCTCTACCTAACACAGTTATTGTAATGGGCGGCCCGCAGTTAGCAGTACATCGTAATGATGTAGATCCTGAAGAATTACAAGATGATTTTTTTATTAAACATCCTTACATAGATTATTCTGTATACGGTGATGGCGAAAAACCTTTTCAACAAATTATAGATTATGTTTCTGGGTATATTAAAAACAAAGATGAATTTGTAAACATTGTCGAAAACAATAATGGCAAAAGAAAAATTTATCCGTTCGAAGTTTTAACAGACGAGCTTTATTTGTCTACAAGTCCTTATGTTAATAATAAAGAGTTAATTAAACAGCAAATTGAATTTATAACATCAAAAGGAGTTCCAAAAGACAATCAGATTTGGGCCATGGAGTTTGCAAGGGGATGCATGTATAGTTGCAGTTTTTGTGACTGGAGTCAGAACTTAACTAAAAAAATAGCTCGTAGAACTCATGACTGGCGTAAAGACTTAGAATTATGGAGAGAATTTGATGTAGCGATCAGAGAAACTGATGCCAATTTTGGACAATGGAAAGAGGATATTGAAATATACGACTACGCATTACAACTTAGCAAAGATGCGACGTATTTTAAATTTCCGGTTTCTAATACATCAAAACTTAAAAAAGATGCAACTGCATACATACAAATTAACAACAGCATACATTATAACGATCCAGTGAAAATTAGTTTTCAGGACACAGATGAGAATGTTCTATCTGCAATTAATAGACCATCAGTGTCGTGGGCAAAAATAGTCGAAACTGTTGAAAGAATGGAACGAGAACTACCTGACGAAAAATTTGCAGAAGTAACGGCTGAATTAATATTAGGATTGCCTGGGCAAACGTTTGACGGTTTCGTAAATAATTTTTCAAAATTGTTTGAAATTAAAATTTCAAACTTCAATGTGCATACGTGGTGGTATTTGCCAAATGCACCAGCGACTGATCCAATGTATAAAAAACTATGGGGTGTTAAATTAAAAAAGCAGTATAGTGTGTTAACCAATCATGCTTCGCCTGAGCATTATGTAAAAGTAGAAAGTCTTGACCAACTATACGAAGGTATCGCAGAAACCGAAGAACAATATGTTTATAAATTTTTAGGTGTTCCTACTATATTCCAAACGAAAGATATGAGTTTTGTTGATATGATGGCTTCTAGGTTGGTACTTAGTTATTATAACACGTATAAACTAAAACAACCTCTTCTTTTTAAACGTATGAACACAGAAAAGTTTAATAATATGTTAGAAATATTTAAAAAACGAGCCCAAAAGGAAGCGAAAAGTCAATGGGAACTGCATGAACCGTTAGTAGAAAAATATGGTTTTGTTGTTTGGGGTTCTTATGACATGCATAATAAAATTTTACACGGTGATTTTTAATGATCACAGTAACTACTACCGCCGCGCAAAAAATTAAACGTGCTCTTGAAAAAAGAGGGCAAGGTATAGGAATTCGTGTAGGTGTTAGAACTACCGGTTGCAGTGGACTTGCTTATGTGTTAGAATATGTTGACAATTCTAACTCTGCGGAAGATATTACTATTATCGACAACGGTGTTACAATTGTGGTTAGTCGTAGACATGAACCGTATCTACAGAATATGATTATAGATTATGTGCGTAATGGATTAAATGAAGGATTTGAATTTACCAATCCCAATGAACGTGACCGTTGCGGATGCGGAGAAAGTTTCCGTGTATGACAAAACCGTGGACAAGGCAAGATACTCAATGTTGGATAGATCAGCTTGAAAACAGAATAGAAGATATCAAATTTTATGTAGACCATACACTTCATTGGTGCGACGATCACTACGTGACTGATGAGCATCCGTTAACAGCCTGTTTGATTGTAACCATATTATGGGTCTGCATGATGCGACAGGAAACTATTAGTCGTAGAGAAGTTATGGAATTATTAAGTATCAGGCATTGGGATGAAATGGAAGATTTTGAATACATGTTGGATGATCGATTCAGCGACATGGAACTCGACGACGTACTAGAAGAAGTATTGGAAAAATTTAGTGATTACGAATAAATTCAATTATAAATCCATTAGCAGAGAAACTGTGGATGGTAAAAGGCATTACTGTTTGCCCGACGGAAGTAAAGTTCCATCAGTTACTACTATTTTAGATAAGACTAAACCTTTAGAAAAAAAGATAGCTCTTGCTAATTGGAAAAAACGAGTAGGTGAAGTCAAAGCACAGGAAATTGTTACTGAAGCCGCGGGCAGAGGTACTCGCATGCACAAATATCTTGAAGATTATGTAAACCATGATGTACTAAGCGAAGCAGGCACTAATCCGTTTAGTCAACAGAGTAGACGTATGGCAGAAAACATTGTAGCTCGGGGACTGTGTAATGTTACAGAATTTTGGGGTACAGAAGTTCCTTTATACTATAGCGGACTTTATGCAGGCACTACTGATTGTTTGGGCGTTTGGTGCGAAAAACCTGCAATTTTAGACTTCAAACAAACAAATAAACCCAAGAAACGTGAGTGGATTGACGATTATTTTTTACAGTTAGCCGCATATGCCCTGGCGCATAATAACACACACGGAACTGACATTCGCACAGGTGTTATTCTAATGTGTAGTGCTGATAACGAATATCAAGAGTTTGTCTTAGACGAATCAGAGTTTGATTATTGGTCAGGAAAATGGTTCGATAGAGTAGAGCAGTATTATCGAGAAAACTAAATACACTATAGGAATATTAGAACAACATGGCTATAGTACAAATTTCTCAAATTAAAAATCGCCGCGGAACAAGCGAGAATCTACCGCAATTGGCGTCAGCTGAGTTAGGTTGGGCAGTCGACTCTCAAAAACTGTATATCGGTAATGGTACATTAGACGAAGGCGCACCTGAAATTGGTAATACCGAGATTTTAACCCAACACAGTACTATTGCAGGAGTTACTAAGTATACTCAATCTATTTCCAATGATTCTACCGCTAACATATCAGACTTACAATTTACCAGTGCAGATCCCAGCGTAATAGTTACTTATTCTGCTAGAAGAGATCACACCGATGGTACTAATGTTAATGTTCGAACAGGAACGTTAACTATTACCCAATACCTAACTCGTAATAACTATATCGATAATTACTCCGAAATTGGTAATGTAGGTATGGCATTTGCAGTTACACAAGTCAATAATGTTTGTGTGGTATCGGTTACTACTTCTAATATTGCGGCAAATAATTATTGCAATTTAACTTACACAATCAACTCAATCGAAATTTAATTAAACATGTGGAATCTACTACCGCATGAACGGTTACGTTCATGGCAAGAGTTTCGAAGTCGCATCTTTGAATTACCTATCGAAGAAGCCGTCAAAGAAACTCAGCATCTTTGGTCTTATGCACCTTTTGTCAAAAATTATTTACACTATGATTTGGTAGACGAGTTTCCCGGGCCATGGGAATTAGTATACGATAATTACTATTGCGATCTTGCAAAAGCCTTAGGAATCATGTATACTTTATATCTTAGTAAGAAACCTGAAATCGAAATAAGAGTATATATTGATCCAGTAACCATGGAACAATATAATTTAGTTTATATCGACAAAGGAAAATATGTGCTTAATTACATACATGACGAAGTTGTAAATAGTACACAAGTTAATAATAATTTAAAGTTAAAAACAATCATTACTAGCGTAGAGCTAGGGTTAGAACAATTAGTTTAATAAGAGAAATCAATGACACAAATTCAAGTAACAAAAAGAGACGGCAGCAAAGAACCACTAGATTTAGAAAAATTACACAAAGTGGTATTTTGGGCTACTAAAGATATAACCGGGGTTAGTGCCAGTGAAGTTGAAATAAAAAGCCATATTCAATTTTATAACGGTATTAAAACTTCAGATATTCAGGAAACACTTATTAAAAGTGCCGCTGATCTGATCAGCGAAGAAACACCCAACTATCAGTATGTTGCTGGTAGGTTAATCAATTATCATTTACGCAAAGAAGTGTACGGTCAATCTGAACCTTTGCCACTATTTCAAATTGTAAAGAAAAATGCCGCATCTAATTTTTATGATAAAGGCTTACTAGATGCTTATTCAGAAAACGAATGGAATGAACTAGATCGTGCGATAGATCACAATCGTGATGAGAACTTCACTTATGTCGCAATGGAACAATTCCGCGGCAAATATCTAGTACAAAATCGTGTAACTGGAGAAATATTTGAAACACCTCAAGTTGCATATATGCTTATTGCGGCAACATTGTTTCAAAGTTATCCAAAAGAATCTCGACTACATTGGGTAAAAGACTATTATAATGCAGTTAGCACTCACGATATCAGTTTACCTACACCTGTTATGGCAGGCGTCCGTACTCCACAAAAACAATTTAGTAGTTGTGTCTTAATTGAAACAGATGATAGTCTGGATAGTATTAATGCTACTGCAAGTAGTATTGTGCGATATGTAAGTCAGAAAGCAGGTATTGGTATTGGTGCAGGACGTATTCGTGCGCTAGGTTCGCCTATTCGCAATGGCGATGCTTATCACACTGGAGTTATTCCTTTCTATAAATTATTCCAGGCAGCAACACGTAGTTGTAGCCAAGGTGGTGTACGTAACGGTGCGGCTACATTGTACTATCCTATTTGGCACTTGGAAGTTGAAGACTTGCTAGTGTTGAAGAACAACAAGGGTACGGAAGACAATCGTGTTCGTCACATGGACTATGGCGTACAATTTAACAAACTAATGTATGAGCGTTTGATTACAGGCGGCGACATTACACTGTTCAGCCCACACGATGTTCCTGAGATGTACGAAGCATTCTTTAACGATCAAGAACGATTTAAAGAACTCTACGAACGTGCAGAACGTAACACACGACTACGCAAAAAAACTTACCCAGCAGTTGAACTTTTTACTAAGTTTATGCAAGAGCGCAAAGATACCGGTCGCATTTATTTGCAAAACGTAGATCATGCAAATACGCACAGTCCTTTCCAAGAAGATAAAGCTCCTATTAAAATGAGTAACTTGTGTTGTGAAATTGACTTGCCTACAACACCGTTGACTGATATTAATGACGAACTAGGCAGAATCGCTCTTTGTACACTGAGTGCAGTTAATTGGGGGAATGTTAGACAACCGAGCGATTTTGAAAAAATTTGTACATTGGCTGTCCGCGGCTTGGATGCGCTTTTAAGTTATCAAAATTATCCTGTACGTGCGGCAGAATTGGCGACAGAAGATTTCCGCCCATTGGGAATTGGTATTATTAATTTTGCTTATTTCCTTGCTAAACATGATGTTAGTTACAGTAATCCGAAAGCGTTGGAGTTAGTTGATGAATATGCAGAAGCATGGAGTTATTACTTGCTTAAAGCCAGTGTAGATTTAGCTAAAGAGTTTGGTCCTTGCGGACGATGGAAAGATCTTAAGAGTGCAAAAGGTCAATTACCTATTGACACTCGTAAACGGGATATTGACGAATTAGTTGAATACAAAGAACGTATGCCATGGACAGAACTACGCCGTGAAGCACAACAATATGGACAGCGCAATGCTACACTAATGGCACTGATGCCTGCCGAGACGTCTGCGCAGATTTCAAACAGTACGAACGGTATTGAACCTCCACGTAGCTTTGTTAGTGTTAAGCAAAGCAAGCATGGCGTACTCAGGCAAGTAGTACCCGAATATCGACGTCTAAAGAACAAATATGAACTACTTTGGGACCAAAAATCGCCCGAAGGATACTTAAAAATATGCGCAGTGTTACAGAAGTATATTGACCAAGGTATCAGTGTTAACACCAGTTATAACCCACACTATTTCGATGACGAAAAGATTCCGATGAGCGAAATGTTGAAACATCTGTTGATGTGTTATAAGTATGGTACTAAGCAGTTATATTATTTCAACACCATGGACGGCCAAGGTGAGATTGACATCGATAAACTAGCACAACAACAAAATCAACCAGTCGAACTTCTTGAAAATCAAGAAGATTGTGACAGTTGCGTAATTTAAGCAGGAGCAAATAAATGAGTGTTTTTAAAGTTAATGAGAAGAATAGCCTTTCGCGTACAATGTTTTTTGATGGCGGTGTTGACATTGCACGTTATGATACATTAAAGTATCGTCAATTTGAAAAATTGACAGACAAACAATTGGGCTTCTTTTGGCGTCCAGAAGAAGTTGATGTGTTGCGAGATTCTAAAGACTTTAAAGAGCTAACACCATTTGAACAGCATATCTTTACTAGCAATTTAAAACGTCAAATTCTATTAGACAGTGTGCAAGGTCGTAGCCCTAATATGGCATTCTTATCTAGTGTAAGTCTGCCAGAGTTGGAAACATGGATTCAAACTTGGGCGTTTAACGAAACAATTCACAGTCGCAGTTACACTCATATTATTCGCAATGTTTATAGTAACCCTAGTGTTGTATTTGATGAATTATTGACTATTCCTGAGATTGTAGACTGTGCTAAAGATATTAGCAAATACTACGATGACTTCATTGACGCTAGTACTGCCTATCAATTTTTAGGATTAGGCAAGCATGAAGTTGATGGCAAGGAAGTTGTCGTCGACATGTACGAGTTGAAGAAAAAATTATGGTTATGTTTAAATAGCGTAAATGCACTTGAGGGCATTCGTTTCTATGTAAGTTTTGCGTGTAGTTGGGCATTCGCAGAACTAAAGAAAATGGAAGGTAATGCTAAAATTATCAAACTAATTGCCAGAGACGAAAATATACATTTAGGTTCTACGCAAACCCTACTGAAATTGCTACCAACAGACGACAAAGATTTTGCTAAAATCAAGTCGGAAACTTTGGCAGAATGTGAACAAATGTTCTTAAGTGCCGCTGACCAAGAAAAGGCATGGGCCGAGTATCTATTTAAAGACGGCTCGATGATTGGCTTAAACGCAAAACTGTTGTGCGACTATGTTGATTGGCTGACTTGTAAGCGAATGACTGCTGTAGGATTGAACTGCGGCATTAAAACAGGTAGTAACCCGTTACCCTGGACAACAAAATGGATTGCCGGCGCAGAAGTACAAGTTGCTCCACAGGAAACAGAAATTTCAAGTTATGTTATCGGCGGTACTAAACAAGACGTCGATTCGGATACATTCAAGGGATTTAGTTTGTGAAGGTTGCCCGGGCTCTATTTGTTGGATCCTACAGAATATCGCATGCTTGTTTAAGTTTAAAGTTTGATCATCATATTAAAAATATAGATCAAACTTATATCTTTACCAATGTACCTTTTGTACAACTTAATCAAGCATTTATAAATCACGGGATCGAAACCAGTAAATTTATCTTTGTTGAAGATGAAGAAATGGATAGTCGCTGGCCGACTATGCGCAAATGGTTTTTTGATAACGACCATCGAGGCAGTTGGCTTTATCAACAAGCACTTAAATTAGCCAGTGTCGAATATTGTGATGCAGACGTAACGCTAATTCAGGACCCGGATACTTTTTGTATTAAACCTTACTCTTGTTTAACCGATGACGGCAAGCCGATATTGTTTATATTGCCCAATGAAACACACAGTCCAGGGTATTATCGTGCGTTAAACAGTTTAGGTATTAAAAGACAAACGCCGCATTGTTTTGTGTCAGAGTTTATGCCGATGTTTAAAGAAGATTGGTTGGCAGCGAAACACGAATTAGAAACAAGAAATAATTGTGACGCATTTGATGCGATAATAAACAGCGTACCTTTTGAAGATGGTTTAAAATGGTTCAGTGAATACGAGTTCATTGGTAACTGGACTATGACCAGACGTGAAGTAGAGATGGTCGAGCAAAAACGTTTTCAATATAAAACATTAGATGAACTAGATAATTTAACTTTAGACTATAATTGCGCATGTGACGCTATTCCTAAATTAGCAGATAGTTTAATATTTGATTGGCCAACACATACAACTATAGACTTTGACAGGATATATGATAAGGTAAAGAAGTTTCGATGATTAAAGTATACGTTCCCCCGATGGAAACTGATATTTTCAGAGAATGGTTTAACAACACTATAGACTTTGTTCCTTGCTATGAAATAGATCAGGTTTTTGAACAAGATTTAAAAATTGCTTGCTTGCCTGTTTATTTTGATAAGCCAGATTCCGGGTGCTATGTTAACGACGTATATAATCGATTTGATTT
>Ga0222714_10005461_pt1 | contig 12077 bp, 15 predicted proteins | sample C33_3DmetaG_FD_165048 | JGI IMG/M metagenome (GOLD analysis project Ga0222714, IMG submission 165048) | Estuarine water microbial communities from San Francisco Bay, California, United States - C33_3D | ecosystem: Environmental > Aquatic > Marine > Unclassified | place: USA: California... | reverse complement strand
GCAAGCAAAGTCACCCCCATACGACACCGGCAAGGTCAAGATCGGCCTTCGGTATCAACCCCCACAGCGCAGCGAATTGTCAGCTGACCAGGAGCTGCTGCAAAAAGCGCTGCTGGGTGAGCGCGACCCCTACCAGAGTGAATTGCTGCTGGCCATTGTGTGCCTGGCCTGCGTGGTCATTACCTGCGGAGGGCTCTGGTATGCAGGCGCTTGAAGGCCGACTCATGAAAGAGCGCCAGCTCGACATCTTTGAGCAGCGCGACCACCAGTTCTTGGAGCGCTGCCGGGCACTAGCCGTGGTTCTGTGCAAGCAGCAGGGCCAGGTCTCCATCAATGACATCAGGCAGTTCATCGAAGTGCCGCCTGGTGTCCATCCATCTGTCTTGGGTGCCGTGTTTCGCACCAAGCAGTTCAAGCGGGTTGGCTACATCGAAGCCGCCCACCCCCAAGCTCACGCCCGAGTGGTGCGTGTGTATTCCCTTGCCACTTCAAAGGAGTGAAAAAATGGCTGGAAAATTAACCGACGACAAAGAGATGAGCGCGAGCCGCTTGCCAGGACTGATGGGGTTCAGCAAGTACAGCACGCCCAATGATGAGCTGCAGTTCTCGATCAACGCCATCGATGGCAAAGAGCGCCCCGACATTGGCAACGAAGCCATGGGCTGGGGCAACACCCTGGAGCCGGTGATCCTGACCGAGGCAGCCAAGCGCCTGGGCATCACCGACTTCAACACCGAAATCAATGAGGCATACACCCACCGCAGCTTTGCGCTCAGCTGCAGCCTGGACGGCATTGGCAATGGCGTTGGCCAGGAGATCACCACCGACCCGGACAAGGGCATCTTTGTGGTTGGCCAGGACTCCATTGTGCTGGATGGCCCCGGCGTGCTGGAAGCCAAGCTGACCAAGACCATGCCCGAAGACGTGCCTCACCTGGCGCGTGGCCCGATCCAGCTGCAAGGCCAGATGCTGGTCACCGGCCACAAGTGGGGCGCTGTGTGCGTGCTGTACCAGGGCATCGAGCTGCGCGTGTTCCTGTTTGGGCCTCACTACGACACCCAAAAAGAGATCGTCAAGGCCGTGCTTCAGTTTGAGAACAAGCTGGAAAAGTACCGCCGCAGCGCTGAGATTGACTGGTATCCACCGGCCAGCAGCAAAGAACTCGACCGCATCTACCCGCAAGCTGCCAGCAAAGAAGAGGTCGATCTGCCTGTGAGCGTTGCTGACATGGCCAAGGGCATCATCGACAACAAGGCAGCGATCAGGGCAGCCGAAGCCAGCATCGAGGAAGCAGAGAAGCTGATCAAAGAGCAGCTGGGCCAGGCAGAGAAGGGCAGGGCTGGGCACTACGTCATCAGCTGGCCCATGCGCAACTACAAAGCCCAATCGGAGCGATTGGTGCCTGCAAAGCAAGCATACAGCGTGCGCCAGTCGTCGCTGTCCATCAAGGAGTGGCAGCCATGATCTGCACGCTCATTGCAATCGGCTGCCTCATCGGTGGTGCAACCATGGGTTTGCTGGTTGCGTGCCTGTGTTTCATTGCAAGGGATAACTGACATGAACCTACCAGACCGACCAGCCATCAGGCACGCATACGAACGCGCTGTCGTGGCCTTGCTCAATGCGAGCGACTCAACAGAGGAGGAAGCCGAAGCGTTTGTTGACGCGATGGCTGACCTGATTTTTACAACTATGAAACAGTACATTGAAGAGGAAGAACAAGATGCAACTCACAACCACTAACCAGCGCGGCTTCGCGCCAACCACCCTCACAGAGGCCATCCAATTCAGCGAGATGCTGGCCAGCTCCAGCATGGTGCCCAGGGCATATCAGGGTAAACCCAATGATGTCCTGGTCTGCTTGCAGTGGGGCTATGAGATGGGCATGGCACCCATGCAAGCGCTGCAGAACATTGCTGTGATCAACGGCAAGCCCAGCATGTATGGCGACTCGCTCATGGCTTTGGTGCAGGCCAGTCCCGCGTGCGAGAACATCGAGGAATACTTTGAGAACGAAGGCACGCCCAACCCCGTGGCTGTCTGCGTGGCCAAGCGCAAGGGACGCACGCCGGTGACATTCAAGTTCTCTGTCGAGGATGCCAAGCGTGCTGGCCTGTGGGGCAAGACCGGCCCATGGACGGCATACCCCAAGCGCATGATGCAGATGCGTGCCCGTGGGTTTGCGTTGCGCGATGCCTTTGCAGACGTTCTCACAGGGCTGATCACAGCCGAGGAGGCCCATGACTACCCGCCCGAACAGAAAAGCGCTCCAGCGCCCCGCCAAGCCCCTGCAAACCCCCTTGACCTGGTAGCCAAGCCGGTGGAGTTGGCAGCGCCAGCTGAGCCAGAGGTGTTAGAGCCCGTCGCAGCAGTGCCCGAGGTGGTCGAAGTGGTCGAGCATGTTGAGCTGCAGCCCCTGGTCGAGCGGGTGCCTGGCGAGGATGACGACCTGGGCGAGGAAGTGGTTATCGGGTACGCTGTGCGCGTGCCTGGCAAAGACCAGCCGTACAGCGTGCATGACACCCTTGAAGAGTGGTCAGATGCCTACGAAGAGCTGGCCGAGAAGACCGCCAAGGCAGGCAAGCGACCAGCCCGCGAGCGCATGACAATCTTGAAGGAGCTGAAAGAGTGCAACCAGGAAACCATTGGCCGCATCGACACCATGAAGCGGATCAGGCACACGGCCAACTACCAGAAGCGGATCAATGCGCTTGGAGCTGCTCAGTAGATTCGTCACTTAGGAACAGCGCAACTTCAGCCTTGCGCCGTTTCACCAGGCCGGGCAGCTCACGCCCCCCGCCCTTAGTCCATTGCATGAAGGCTTGTGCTGCACCCTCCCAATCGTTGCGGCCAATCTTCATGCGAATGGTAGAACGCTGGAAATTACCCAGTCCGGCATTGAAGGAAAAGCTGACTGCCGCGTCGAAAGCCCCTTGACGGCCAACCAGATTGGGAGCAAGTCGTAAAACACCACGTTCAAAACTTGCGACATCCTGTGCGAATAGTTGATCGATCTCTGCTTGTGACCAGACACGGTTGTCCTCCTCCCTCAGTGGGTACTCTTTGCGAATGGTGCCCGTGTACTTCTCGGTCTTGATCATGGGCAGCCTGATCTGTTCCTGGTACAACACATGGCCAAACCCAATCGTCCAGATGTGGGCAGGGCATAGGTAAGCACGGTTGCGGCACCCTTCATAGCGGTGCATTAGATCAGCGCCAGCTTTGCTTAGCTTCACTTCTTGCTCCAGCTGCGAGAGCCAAACCAGAAGCCAATGATGCCGCCCAGCATGGCCATCTCATCGGTGCTGAAGATGATCTCGCTCACGCGGATCAGGTCGTCCATGTTGGACACCAGGCTGGGTCTGTTGTAGACGTAGAACGCGATCCAGGCATTGATTGCGCACAGCTCCAGCACAAAGATGTATGTCACCACTGGGCGCACCGTGCCAACAAAGTTGACCACCCAGGTGCTTGCCCTCTCCAAAATTTTCTCATCATGTTTGAGCGCAGCTTCAGTCATCTGCGCGTCAGTCTGCATGGCAATCTGGTCGGTGCGTATCTCCTCGACCTTGGCCTGGGCAGCAAACCCGGCAGCAGCCAGCTGCAGCTCGCGCTCAGTCTGCACTTGCGCCAAGCGCAGCTCATGTGCCTGGTCGGCCTTGTTCTGGAAGTAGTCCAGCAGTTTGGGCAAGCCAGAGATCAGCAAGCCACCGAGGGTTGAAAAGAGTGAAAGCATAGTTCTCCTTAAACAAAAATCTGGAACCGTCTACGGTTCTCAAACATGCCAAGCTCAATGGTGTTCTGCCTGGCACGTTTGTCATACAACTCCACCTCCATCTCATGGGTGGCCTTCTCGATCTTGTTGGCCTTGAGCGCCTGTTTGTATTCTTCTTGCACGCGCTCGACAGCCTTGTCAAAAGCAACGGTTTGCATGTCATGCCTTGGCTGAACCATTGGATACCATTTGTCTAGCGTGATCATTTGCTTATAAATATCCAATAGATGTAATTCATCGGCACAGCCAACCAAAGAAGAAGCTCTAATACATCAATCATTTCTTGTCCTCTCGTTCTCTGGCCTTGGCAAAGTAATGCAACAATTTCCCGCGCAGTTCTGCTGAATCAGCCACGCCTGCCCACATGGCCAGGTTGTTCCATATGGTTAGCAGCTGCTCCGATGAACAGTTGTTGCCATTGGTTGTCAGCCACATGGACAGCTGCATGTGCCGCAGTCCTGGTTCATGTATCGAACTGACCCCGTAAAAATCCGCAACGCTGCAACGGTTCTGCTGCGCTGCCACCAGCATTGCGGTTGAGAGCAATGCCAGTGCCAGCCATCTCATTCGTCAGCCATGTCGCTTGAAGCGAGGTTGATGCGAGTCTTCAATGCACCGATGTCTTCTGGCTTCTCTTTAAAGCCGATGGCCACATAGCCTGCAAATTTGCCTGGGTCTGGCGGTATCGATCCCCGGCACATGAATTTCACGCCTGCCTTGACACCCCACTCACCGACCTTGCTCGATGGATTGAACTCTTCGCACAGAACTTCGTTGTTCAGCATGGCCACCATGGCAGCGTTGCGATCTGCGCTTGCGTTGAACAGGCTGGTCACAGAACCCTCGATCTTCTTCTCGCGTGTGCCGTCAGCGTTAAGGGCCAGCACCGTGGTGCGGCTGTTCGTTGTTAGGTTGGCCTTGTGAACCAGCAGCACCACACCGTCCACGTCTTTCATCAGGCTTTGCGCTGGCGCAATTAAGTCCTCTTGCTTGGCCAGCTGCGGCATGTGATCCTGGTTCTGAATGGCCTGCAAGATGACCTGGCGTGAGTCCCAAGCGAAGTACCCGGCAAAGGCCAGGAACGACAAGAGGATCACGGTTAGCAGCTTGAACGGACTGTCCACCCACTTGATCAGATCAACGACCCGGCCAATCGTGTCTGGGTTCTTGGCCGCTGGTGCAGGTGCTGCCACTGGCACCACTTTGGGTGCCGCTGGCTTGCGCGTGCGCTTGACGGCTGGCTTTGTCTTGGCGGCTGTCATTACAGTTTGACCACCAGGGTAATGAGCAGGCCGATGATGAAGGCACAGCTGCCAATCATGATCTGCTCGATGCGCTTGAGCCTGGCATTGCTGGCGCGGAACTCCCGCTCGATGCCAGCGTAACGCTCCGCGCACACGGACTCATGGGCCATCAGTCTTGCTTCTGTTTCGGTCACGCTGCCACCTCCATCAAAGTGATCGAGGTGCCTTGGACGTAGTAGTTGAACGTGGCAGTGCCAACCAACACGTCGTTGTAAATCTTGTACGTCACAGCACTGGTCGTGCCAGGCGAGTCCAGGAATATGCCGCTTGCGCTCCAGCGCTGGGCATTGGCAATCAGATACCCGATGCCCTGGCCAAACGTCAGGATGTCAGTGGTAGCGCGTCGGATGTTCTGATTGACGTAGTCAGCAGAGGAGCCAGTGCTGCGGTCACCGTGCGTCTGCGCCATGATGAGAATCTTGGAGCTGGTAGACGTGGGCGTGATCGATGCCGTAAGGACATCGCCATCCGCTGTCAATGCTACGGTCGAACCAGACACTTGCTGGTAGACCACTTGCAAGATGCCGCCTCTGGCAACTCTGATTAGGTTTGTAGAACGTCCCATCTCGGGCTCCTTTCGATGTTCTGAAAGGCCCAAGCGGGCCTACTGGGTTTTGTACTTACGCAGGTGATCGTGCCGCTTCAGCCGCAGCCTGTGCCGCTTGATAAGCCGCAATCACTTCAGCAGTCCAAGCCGCATTGCAGATTGCAACAACATTAGCGGGAACGCCAGTTAGGTCTTGTGCGGGTGTGAGGCTTGAACGATGGTAAGTTTGGCTAATTTGGTTGCCATCTTCCATGATTCGTGTAGCTTCACGATAGAGAATTGTGCCGTTCTCTTGAACAACAATTTGGTCAACAGTTGTGGTTTTAGTAAGTGACATTTTGATTTCCTTTTAGTTAAATCCGACCACGCTAATTATCTGGCGTAGTTATACGTTATAGGTAATGGTGATATTAAGATTTGCGGTAGCGGCTGATGTGGTTGATGAATAAACCGATGTGTTATACGCACTACAAACACCTGTCAATGTAAAACTTGCATTAACTAAAGCCCCTGATTGGTATGGGATAACTGACCCTGCTGAAAATGGGACACCAGCCATTATTTCTCCATTGGTATTTACAGCAACAGAGGTAGTTCCAGATACGACAGCCGTAATACGCACTTGACGTCCAATTTTTTCATATCTACCAGAAGAAGAAAAAGTACCAACGACAGTTAAACCTGCACCCTGTGTAGGTGTCCAAGTACCTTCTTCATAGTCATCTAGCGTATTAGCGTCTGATGATGCTGATTGAGTTGCGGGGAATGTGATGCCTGTGCCTGCATTTGGAACTGCTGAATCAAGAGCGACTGTACCGCCCTCATACATGGAAAGTTGTCGATTACCAGCACCATCAGAAATGACTGCATAGTTGTTTGCTGTGCGAATGTCTAAACCATCTTGGTTTCCATCGTATTGACCAATAAGGGTGTGTCTAGAGCCTGTGGTTACTGACTGACCAGCACCACCACCCGTACCACTACCCCTTGCACCTACAAAAGTGTTATCACTTCCAGTTGCAACTTCGCCAGCCGCAAACCCTATATAAACATTATTTGTGCCTGTGATATTTGTAAAACCAGCTTTAAATCCAACAAACGTATTTCTAATGCCAGTTGTTGAATTTCCAGCTTGATAACCTACAAATGTTGAGTTGGGTGAGGCACTTGAAGTAGCACCATACACAGTACCCAATGCAGTAGGCGTAGCAGCAGAAGCACCACCACTTACTGTTGCAAATGACAAAGTTCCAGAGCCATTGGTTGACAATACTTGTGCGCTTGTGCCATCAGCACTTGGGAGTGTCCAAGTCACATTGGCAGCCAATGACGCAGGTGACTTCAAGGCTACAAAGTTGGTGCCGTTGTTGGTGCCCTCATACAGCTTGAGATCACCGCCAACCGTTGTGGTTGCGGCAGCGCCAGCGACCTTGCCGTCAAGCGCAGTCTGCAGGCCAGAGATGTCGCCAATGGCCACAGAGCCGATGGCCTTGTAAGACAGAATGCGAACCTCATCGTTCAGCGACAAGGCTGACGTGAACGTGATTGTGGTGCCGTCAGTTGCTGTGATATCAGCAGTGTCAAGCAGCGCACCGTTGACGTACACATAGGTGTACCCCACGCGATAGCCGCCAGTGAATGTGTAGCTAGTCTGGCCAGCAGTCGCAGCAAATGAGCGCTCAGCAATGGTGTCTGGCGATGCAGCCTGGTCTTGCCAGGCCGTGCCGTTGTAGACCCGCATGGTGTTGGCCACGCTGTTGAAGTAGATCGCGCCGGTCAGCAGTGCGTTGCCGTCGTTGTCTAGCGTTGGATTGCTAGACAGTGCGCCTAAGTAACGGTCGTCAAAGCTGTCATAAGACGCAGCCGCAGACGTTGCTGACGCAGCTGCTGCAGTGGCAGAGCTGGCAGCGTTTGTTGCTTGCGTGCTGGCCGTGCTTGCGCTGTTGGAAGCATTGGTCGCCTGGGTGGTGGCAGTGCTTGCAGAGCTGGCCGCGTTGGTGGCCGACGTAGATGCGTTAGACGCAGACGTGCTGGCCGCTGATGCTGAGCTGCTTGCATTGCTCGCCGATGTACTGGCAGCGCTGGCGCTGTTGCTTGCGTTTGTTGCACTTGTTGCAGCTGCAGTTGCGCTGTTGCCTGCGTTGGTCGCAGCTGTGCTCGCAGTTGTGGCTGAGCTGGACGCAGCGCTGGCAGAACTCGCGGCATTGGTGGCCGAGGTCGAAGCGTTGCTTGCCTGGGTGCTTGCTGTACTGGCTGAGCTTGAAGCATTAGATGCAGACGTAGAAGCATTTGATGCACTGGTGGAAGCAGCCGACGCAGATGCGGCTGCGTTGGTGGCGCTTGTGGCAGCAGCTGCAGCATCCACCAGCAATGTGTACTTTGCCGCATCTGCGTTGGTGTTAATGGGCAGAGAACCGCTCGATGTGTGCTGAACAATAACTTGCCAGATGTTGCTGTTGGTCGTGTCCTTGATGATGTCTCGGACGTAGTACAGCACGCCGCTTGACCAGTTGCCACGGTTGGTGCCCAGGGTGTCAGCAATGACGGGGTTGCCGTTGGCATCAAAGCCAAGCGCTTTATTGGCACGCAAGGCAGCGCGTGGCAGCGTCATGTTGATTGAGGTCGGATCGGTCTGCGGTGCGCTCAACGCACGCTGCAACCCTTCAGCATTCTGCTGCGCGAAGATGGTCTGCTGATCCATCTCATCATTGACCGTGTTGGCAAAGAAGTCGCCGCCAGTCACAAAGTCTGTAGTGCGCTGAATGGTACGGTTGCCGACAATGGCAATTTGCGTTGCGCCAGTGGGCGAAGCCACCAGGGTGATTGAGCCCGTGCCGTTTGATGCAATGGTCACCGTGTAGTCGGTGGTCAGCGTCAAGAGCGCGTCGTCTTTGTAGACAGCGATGTCAGTGTTCGCCAGAATCTCAAAGGTGAACGCATACGGGCCAGTGCCACTGGCTGCGTATACAACTCGACGGGTTACGTTTGAAATTGGAATCGGCATATCTCAATCCTTCCTAATGGAAATTGTACGTTTTTCTCAAGGTTTGTAATAGAGGCCATTGGCCTTGCGTAACTCTTGCAGCTCAGCGATCCGAGCCTGCAGCGCAGGGTCTTCTTGCTTGAGCTGGCCTTGAGCTGCTTGCATGTATTTACTGTGAACCGACTGCACGGTTTTCTGCTGGTCATCCAGTGACAACAGGGTAAACCCTGGGGACAGCATGACATCCATGATGCCCTGCTTGGATGGCAGCTCCTTGCCGTAGATTGTCAGCAGCCGGTTGTATTGCTCAGCCGTCATCTCGACACCGTCGATCTTCTTGTCTGGCATGCCAACGGGTGAGCCAATGCGCACCAGGGCATCATCAACCAGGCTGAACTGGGCAGGGCTCACGCGGGTGGGCAGCACCAGCTCCATGGGGTTGCCACGGGATGTCAGCACTGGGTCACCCCACAGGTTCAATGCCTCGGGCAGATCGGAGTTGAAGTAGGGCAGGCGTGACTTGTACTTGTTGAACGCCTCGACAAACCCGCGCACACCCATGGGCAGCTCGGGGTCAGCGCGTGTGTCCTTCCTGGTTGGGTCGGACAGACGTGAGATACCAGCGACCAGGGAGCTGTAAACGCCAGCTGGTGAGCCGCCAATGGCAAAGCCACCGAACTGCTTGACCAGGCCGTCCACAATTTTCTTGCCGTCAACAGCGCCTTGCTGGTTGGTGCCAATCAGCTTGGCCACGTCAGCCACGCCCTGCAGATAGGGCTGCTCTTTGAGGTATTCGTACAGGCCATACGTTGCGCCCAGGAACACCTCCTCCACTTTGCTGGCATCGGGTTCATGCTTGGCATACTCAGCGTAGTCAGCAGCGATGGCCATCAAAGCAGAGACCGGCTCCATGCCCTGGTAGCTGTAGTAGCTGTCGCCGACCTTGATGGAGTAGGGCATCCAGCCGTCACGCATGAGAGCCTCGCGGTCTGCTTTGCGCTCTGGGCCACGGCCAGTGATACTGCCTTCAGCAGACAGGGCAGCGTAGGTGGCCAGGAACGCTGAGCCTAGCGTGACCTTGGCCAGGGCCATGTCGCGGTAGATGCCGCCCTTGGCAACCTCTTCACGCCACTGCGAAGACAGCGGTGCAAACGGTGTGCGCTCAATCACTTGCAGGCCAATGTTGGCTGGTGTCTTGAAGAACGGCACCACCACTTTGAGAGCTGGGTGGTTGAATACTTCTTGCAGGTTCTTCAATGCAGGGGGCAGCTCGGCAGTGAACGTGCCTTTTTGGGCAAACAACACAGCTGCTTCGTCCAGGTCACGCGGTGGGTTCTTAAACAAACCCTCGACCTCAAGCGATGCCTTGGCCATAGCGTCTGTCTCAGACAAGCCAGCCTCGACACCTTCGCGGTAGACGGCCTTGCCACGGCGGGTGATCTGGGTGTTGAGTTCCATGCGGTACAGCACACCCTTGAAGAACTCGTCCTCAGTCAGCAGGGCTCGACCAGGAATGGTCACCGCTGTGCCGTAAAAATCAATTGCTTTGGCAAACCACTTGTCTTGCTCGATGCCAAACGCGCCAGAGCTGATTGTGGGTTCATAGCCGCCACGCTGCATCTCGATCTTTGACATCAGGTCATTGGGCGCGTTGTTCTTCCAGGCAGTGCTGGCCAGCTGCATGCCCTCGACAATGCCATTGCGTAGCGACTGCACCATGGTGAGCGCTTCGTCCATGCCGACCTTCTCGGCCTCTGACCCTGGCAGCAAAGCTCTGAAGCTGCGCACGCCGGTTGGCAGCACGTTGCCGTACATGGCAGCAACCATGCGCTCGGGTATTTGGTACAGGCCAAACAGCGTGTTGGACACAATGTTCTTGGCATGCGATACAGGCGAGGACAGCAAGCCGTTGATATAGGTGGTGAACCAGACATCCTTCACGCCGGACATCATTGACTTCTCGATCATGGCATTCTGAGCAGCGCGAGACTCCAGCGACAGGTAGCTGCGGGCCATGTCTTGCAAGGCACCGTCACCGCCAAACTCATCCAGCACCTGGCGAATGACCTGGGCGTTGCCATCGCGGGGAATGCGGAACACTGCCAGGGCGCGGGCTGTTTCAGTCTGGATGCCTTTGACACCCTTTTGGATCAGACCGTGAAAGGCCACTTGCTGGCGCAGCATGAGCTTGTCAGCATCAGTGGCCATGCCAGAGTTGACCAGCTTGAACAACTTGTCCAGTTCATTGGCGCTTGTCTCCAGAACTTCCAGGGCTTTGTAGGTCTCAACAGCATTGGCCATCATCTTGCCGTCGCTGCCGATCAAGCGCGTCAGGAACGACTCGCCAATGCCAGACTCAGCAGCCTTGGCTTTGATCTCATCAAACGTGACAGCCTTGGTTCTGATGTTCAGTGCATCAGCCACACCGGCCACAATGCCAGCAGCGTCGTGGTTCTGGTACTGGGACAGGTTGAACGGCTCGGTCTTGACACCGGCAGCGATCTCTTCGGCGCTGGGGCTTGGCTTGCCTACTAGAGCACCTTGTGCCTGGCGGCGGCTGACAGCTGCGCCAACAGTGTCTGTCAGCGTTTGGTCAGCTTCTGGAATCAGTTTGTATCGGCCAGCCTTGGCTGCATCGGGCAGCTCGCCTTCTGCAAGCCTGGCTGCTTCTGGCACCAGGTTGCGCTCGGCCTTGGTGGCCTGGCGAGTAACCAGTCTGCGAATGGCGGCATCCATAGGGCCAGCGACCTGGATGCCTTCTGACATGCTGGGCGTGCCAGGCTTGTCAGTGGTGGTTGTCTCGGTGCCCATTTGCGCCTGCTCGGCAGGCATGGGCTCTAGCTTGGTCGGGTCTGCTGGCGCTGCAGCTGGTGCAGCTGTTGGCAGAATGCTGTTGAGGCGTTGGTCAAGAGGTTGAATGGCCATCAGTTAGCTCCAGAATTGCGAGCCTGACGGCCACGCTTTACGCTTGACGAATCTCCTGTGGCAGCTCCGCTTCGTTCTCCGCTCCCCATCCCTCCGGCAGTCCCTCCGGGTACGCCAGTCCCAGGTAGTTGTCCCTGGTTAGTGGAAGGTTGAACTTCTGGAGCAGCTCCAGGACGTAGTCCGGCCCGCTCCCACTCTGGGGCGTTGATCCCGCCTGCTGCATTGAAGACTTCATTGCGTGCCTCGTCTTGTGAGAGTTTGCCTTTGCGATATTGTAGCCAAATGTTGTCGATCTTGTCAGCATTTGTTGCCGTCTTGAACGTATCTGGGAACAACCCGCGCACAGCTTCCCATGTGATTGATTGCATCTCACGCGGCAAGATGCCTCGCTCTTGAGCTGCACGGCGATAGGCTTCTGCATACAGGCCGTAAGTACCCTTCACGCCGGTGATCGAGCTGTTCTTTGGGCCGCCTTCGCCAAGCAAACCAGAGCCAAAGTTGTGCATTACTTCACGGCTATTGCCAGACAGTGGGCGCAGCAGG
>Ga0222714_10005460_pt1 | contig 12079 bp, 10 predicted proteins | sample C33_3DmetaG_FD_165048 | JGI IMG/M metagenome (GOLD analysis project Ga0222714, IMG submission 165048) | Estuarine water microbial communities from San Francisco Bay, California, United States - C33_3D | ecosystem: Environmental > Aquatic > Marine > Unclassified | place: USA: California... | reverse complement strand
GAAGTTCTACGCCAGCGCAGACCGATCCGAGTGCGCTGGCTCTGGTCGTTCAAAGATCGAAGCAAGCGAATGAAACAAGGAGAAGAGAAATGACGAAAAAATTGGCTTACGTAACTGGCGGGATGGGCGGGATCGGCACCTCGATCTGTCGTCGCTTTCATGACATGGGTTATACGGTGATCGCCGGATGCGGCCCCACGCGTGACTTCGCGAAGTGGCTGGCCGAGCAGAAGGCCGAGGGCTACAGCTTTCATGCTTCAGTCGGCAATGTGTCGGACTGGGACTCGACCAAGGCGGCCTTTGACCAGGTCAAGGCCGAGTTTGGCAATCCGGACATCCTGGTCAACAACGCCGGCATCACCCGGGATGGTGTCTTTCGCAAGATGTCGCTCGACGACTGGCGTGCGGTTATCGACACCAATCTGAACTCGCTGTTTAACGTGACCAAGCAGGTCATCGACGGCATGATGGACAAAGGCTGGGGCCGAATCATCAATATCTCCTCGGTCAATGGTGCCAAGGGACAGTTTGGGCAGACCAATTATTCGGCGGCCAAGGCCGGGATGCATGGCTTTTCAATGGCCCTGGCCCAGGAAGTGGCGAGCAAGGGGGTCACCGTCAACACCGTCTCTCCCGGCTACATTGCCACCGACATGGTGATGGCAGTGCGTGAGGATGTTCGCGAAAAGATTATTCAGACCATTCCGGTCAAACGCCTCGGCAAGGCCGAAGAGATCGGCTCGATCGTCGGCTGGTTGTCTACCGACGACGGTGGCTTCACCACCGGCGCGGAGTTTGCCTGCAACGGCGGCCTGCACATGGGCTGATCGGGCCGCGACCGGCGCCATCACGCCGGTCGCGCCTCGCGATGCAGAATCGGCGGTGCCGTTCCGCAAAGCCGCGTTTGGATGGAATCCGGTACGATTCGAGGCTTAGGAGTTTTTGGCATGACAGAGCCGATGCGTCTCATCAAGAAATATCCGAACCGCCGTCTGTACGACACACAGACGAGCGCGTACATCACGCTGGCCGATGTCAAGCAGCTGGTGCTCGATAATGAGCAGTTCAGGGTGGTCGATGCGAAGTCCACCGAGGATCTGACCCGCAGCATCTTGCTGCAGATCATCCTGGAGGAGGAGGCCGGCGGCACGCCGCTGTTCTCGTCGCAGATGCTTGAGCAGATCATCCGTTTCTATGGGCACGCCATGCAGGGCATGATGGGTTCGTACCTGGAAAAGACGATGCAGGCATTCGTCGAAATCCAGGCCAAGATGCAGGATCAGTCCAAGGCGTTCTACGACAGTAAAGGCCTGCCTAGTCCGGAGCTTTGGGCGCAGTTCATGGCGGTTCAGACACCGATGATCCAGACCATGATGGGGAACTACATCGAACAGAGCAAAAATCTGTTCGTGCAGATGCAGGACCAGATGCAGCAGCAGGCACGCACGATGTTCCAGACTTTTCCGTTCCCCGGTGGTCAGCAGGGTGACAAAAAGTAGCTCTGCCGCGATCGCGGCTCGTAAAGCTCGAAAGGCCTCAGCGCAACCCAAGGTTGGGTTCGTTTCGCTCGGCTGCCCGAAGGCGCTGGTCGACAGCGAACTGATCGTCACGCAGTTGCGGGCCGAGGGATACCAGATTTCGCAGAGCTACCAGGACTCCGATCTGGTGGTCGTCAATACCTGCGGCTTCATTGACGATGCAGTCGCAGAGTCGCTCGATGCGATTGGCGAGGCGCTTGCTGAGAACGGCAAAGTCATCGTCACCGGCTGTCTAGGTGCCCGCAATGATGCCGATGGCGGCAACATGATCGAGCGCGTGCATCCCAAGGTGCTTGCGGTTACCGGGCCGCATGCGGCGCAGGAGGTGATGGGGCATGTCCATCGTCATCTTCCCAAACCACATGATCCGTTTTCTGATCTGGTCCCCGAGGCCGGCATCAAGCTGACGCCGAAACACTACGCCTACCTGAAGATCTCCGAGGGCTGCAATCATCGTTGCAGTTTCTGCATCATTCCGTCGATGCGCGGTGATCTCGTGAGCCGACCGATCGGCGAGGTTTTACGAGAAGCACGCGCATTGCTGCAGTCCGGTGTTCGTGAGTTGTTGGTCATTTCTCAGGACACCTCGGCCTACGGTGTCGACGTGCGCTATCGCACCGGTTTTGTCGATGGACGACCTGTGCGCACCCGAATGCTGGAACTGGTTCGCGAGCTCGGTGATCTCGCCGCTGCTCACGACGCCTGGGTTCGCCTGCACTACGTGTATCCGTACCCGCATGTTGACGAGGTCCTGGAGCTGATGGCGCAGGGCAGGGTGCTGCCTTATCTGGATGTCCCGTTTCAGCATGCTCATCCGCGGATTTTGAAGCTGATGAAACGCCCGGCCTCCGGAGAAAAGAATATCGAGCGGATACAGGCTTGGCGCAAGGCGGTCCCGGACCTGACAGTGCGCAGCACCTTCATTGCTGGCTTTCCGGGCGAAACCGAGCAGGAGTTTGAATTTTTGCTCGACTTCCTGCGCGAGGCGCAGCTCGATCGCGTGGGCTGCTTTGCTTACTCGCCGGTCGATGGCGCCTCGGCAAACGCTTTGCCGGACGCTGTTCCGGACGAGCTCAGGCAGGAGCGCCGCGAGCGTTTCATGCATGTGCAATCCGGAATCTCGCGCGAGCGTCTGCAACGCTTCGTCGGCCGCACGATGCGTGTTTTGGTCGATGGCATCGAGCAAGACGACGATGGCGACATGATCGCGGTCGGAAGAACGGCGATGGACGCACCCGAGATCGACGGTGTCGTGCGCTTCGGCGGTGAAGGCAAGCTGCCGATTGGCGGTTTTGTCCAGGTGCTGATCACCGGCAGCGATGAGCATGACCTTGAAGGGGTCATGCAGCCGGCTCAGCCAGGCCCGGACGCGAGTGCGCCGCTGCGGGCGCGTGCTGCCCGGCGCCCGAAATCGGGGTTGCAGGGCAAGAACTAGCAAGCCGATCCAGACAAGAGGAATCAGGTATGAATTTCACCGGGGTATTCCCGATTCTCGCAACGCCGTTCAAGCCGGACGAGTCTTTCGACGATGTTGCAATGCGCCGGATGCTCGAATTCATGGCGTCGCTGAACGTGGATGGTGTCACGGTGCTGGGCGTTCTCGGAGAGGCGAACCGGATGACGGATCGTGACCGCGAACGCATCATTCGCTGCACCGTCGAGACTCTGGCTGGGCGCACGCCGGTCATCGTTGGTATTTCGCATCCGGGAACGAGCGCAACCATCGAGCTGGCAGCAATGGCGTCCGAGCTTGGCGCTGATGCAGTCATGCTTACCCCAACGGCTGAGCCGGTTCCCAATGACGCCCGCGTGGCCGAGTACTTCGGACGGGTCTGCTCGGCTAGCCGATTGCCGGTCGTACTGCAGGACCATCCGGCCTCATCGAGCGTGCACATGCAGGCTCCTTTGATTGCACGTATCGTGGAAGAGAATCCCGGCATCGCGTGTGTGAAGGCCGAGGCCGTGCCGTCGCCAACCAAAATCACGACATTGCGTGGTTTGTTCAAGCGACCGGTGCCTATGCTCACCGGCCTTGGAGGGCTATACGGACAGTTCGATCTGGAGGCGGGTTCGAGCGGCTACAACACCGGCTTTGCGTTTCCCGAGGTGTTGCAGGCGCAGGTGGCTGCTCAGCAGGCGGGTGATGTTGCGCGCGCCCGCCGGATCTGGGCCCATTTTTTACCGCTGATGGTGTTTGAGCAGCAGCCTGGTGTCGCGGTTCGCAAGGAACTGCTTTGCCGTCGTGGTCTGCTGTCGAGCGCGACGGTGCGTCATCCTGGAGCGGGCCTGCTACCCGCGGCTGCCGACGGGCTGTCTGCGGTCATCGACTGGGTGATGCCTGGCGTTGACATCACGCGCCCGATCGACGTCTCCGCGATCATCGGGTGATGTGGGGGTGAGCGCTCAGGCGGCCTTGGCTGAAGCAGGGCTGCCTAAGCTACGACCGCAGATCCAGACGATTGCGGCTGCTCCCAGCAGAGCCAGCGCAGCAAAGGCCGACGGCCAGGCGAAGCCACCACTTTGCTCTGCAAGCCATCCGCCGAAGGCAGGGCCCACGATCTGTCCAAGACCGAAAGCTGCGGTCATTCGAGCGATCACAGGCCCACTTGCCCGCTGCGACAACGACCGGGCGGTCGTCAAGCCGAGTGCGGTAATTCCCATGAAGGTGCCGCCCAGCAGCAGCGCGCCAAGCAAAATCATCGACAGGGAATTGCCCGTAACCACGGCGGCCACGCCGATGGCCTCCAGCAGATAGGCAAGCGTCATCGTGCGCCACGGCCCCATCCGGGCGGCGACCCGCATCCACAGCAGGTTCGAGGGGGCTGCAGCCAGTCCGACAAGTAGCCAGACCAGCATCTCGTACGCCTGCCAATCCGGATTGCCCCGCATGATCACCACGAGGAAAGTGGCGGTGATCACGTAACCAAACCCGAGGCAGCCGTAGGCCAGGACCAGCCAGCGCAAAGCGCGATCAGATTTGAGGTCGCTGGCTGCGGCCGTTTGCGCAGTCGCTGGCAGCGACGTCGCTTGTCCTGGGGTATGGGTCGACAACGGCACAGATTCGTCACGCAGCGTGAGCGCAGCCGGGGCGAGTAAGGCGCAGGCCAAGCCCAGAGCAAGCCAGTGCGTGAAGCTATCGGCTTGCAGCTGACTCATCAGGGCGACCAGCAATGCCGACAGGGCGATGCCGGTACCCACGCCGGCATACAAAAGACTTGAAAGACCGGCTCGTCGTTCGCGGGCTAGGCGGTCCAGGACGATGGCCGACCCGTGGACCAGGACGAATGCGCTAGCGATGCCCGAGAGCAGGCGAACCAGCGCGATCAGTAGAGGCGCATGGAGCAGCGTCATCAGCAAGGTTGTGGCGACACTGATCAAGATTGCACTGACATACGCCGTGCGACGCAGCGACGCCGGAACCCAAATCGCCATCAGGGCGCCCGCCAGATATCCGGCAAAGTTCGCCGACGCGATGTAGCCCGCGACCGCGATCGACAAGGCAAGATCGGTCTGCATCAACGGCAGAACCGGTGTGTAGGCGAAGCGGCCGACACCCATGGCGAGGGTCAGCGCGCACAAACCGGCAAGCGCACTGCGTAGCGCAGGAGTCAGTGGCATCGCAGGCAGATCAGGGTTGCGCGAAGAAACCCAGGATTGCGTCGAGCCCGCAATGCGTGATGCCGTGGGTGGTCTCAGAACGGACCACGGGCTTGGCGCGGTATGCCACCGAAATACCGGCAATCGACATCATCTTCAGGTCGTTTGCACCGTCGCCGACGACGATCGCCTGGGATGGCGTGCACCCGATTCGCGCGCAAGTCTCTTCGACGGTGCGCTGTTTCACCTCGGCATTCACGATCTCACCCAGCACCAGCCCGGTCAGCTTCCCATCGATCACTTCGAGGACATTGGCTCGCGCGTAATCAAGGCCAAGCCGCTCGCGCAGCCGCTCGGTGAAGAACGTAAACCCCCCGGAGACCAGAAGCCCCTTGAGTCCTGCCTGGCGACAGGCGGCAATCAGCGCCTCAGCGCCTGGTGACAAGGCGAGCCGCTCGTCATAGACCTGGTGTAGCACCGACTCCGGCAGACCCGCGAGCAGCGCCACACGACGCCGCAAACTCTCGTCGTAGTCGGCAATTTCACCGCGCATCGCGGCTTCTGTGATCGCAGCAACCTGTTCCTTGCGTCCGGCATAGTCGGCAATCTCATCGACACATTCGATCGTGATCAGCGTCGAGTCCATGTCGAATGCGATCAGACGGTAGTCCGACAGCTGGGCACGCGCCGGGACGATCTCGGCGTCGACCGCGAAACGCTCCGCCAGGCGGGTGACTTCGCGCGACGCCAGGGTCACATCGTCCCAGGCAGCCAGCGCAGCGCGACGCGCCGACGCAGGGCGTCCGACTGCCGCTTCGAATGCCTGAACCGCGGTATCGGTCAGCGCAGGATGCTGGACCACGAGCCGGCTCACCGGCAATCCTTGTTCATTTGGAGAACTCCATCTCGGATATCGCGTGCGATCCCGTCAGGATAGCGCCTTCAGAATCTCGCGCAGACGCTGCACACGAGTTTGCAGATCCGGCGTGACCAGCGTGAAACGCAGGCGGTCCTGGCCCGCCAGTTTTGCATCCCGTCTGCTCTGGATCAGGCTGATCACTTTCTCGGGCTCGATCGGAGGGTGGGGAATGAACTGGATCGCGATTGCCTCGTCGGAGGCATCGATCTTCTGGATGCCCAGCGGTTGCGACAGCAGTCTCAGTCGATGGGTTTCGAGCAAGGCGCGGGCGGCATCCGGCAGTCGACCGAAGCGATCGACCAGCTCCTCTTGCATCACCGAGAGATCCTCGAGGCTGCTGCAATTGGCCAGGCGCTTGTAAAGCGTCAGTCGCTCGTGCACGTCAGAGCAATAGTCGGAAGGCAGCAGCGCCGGCAGGTGCAGGTTGATCTCGGTGGTTGCTGCGAGCGGAGCACTCAGGTCAGGCTCGCGACCGGCCTTCAGCGCGCTGACCGCCTGTTCGAGCATTTCGTTGTACAGCGTGAAGCCGACTTCCTGCATGCCGCCGGATTGCGAGTCGCCGAGTACCTCACCGGCTCCACGGATCTCAAGGTCGTGCATCGCAAGATAAAAGCCGGAGCCAAGTTCCTCCATCATCTGGATCGCCTCCAGACGCTTGGTGGCATCCTTGGTGATCGCGGTCTCGTCCGGGATCATCAGATACGCGTAGGCCTGGTGGTGCGAGCGTCCGACCCGGCCGCGTAGCTGGTGCAACTGGGCAAGGCCGAAGCGGTCCGCGCGATGGATGACGATGGTGTTCGATGACGGCACATCGATTCCGGTCTCAATGATCGTCGTGCACAGCAATACATTGAAGCGCTGCTGATGGAACTCGCGCATCACACGTTCGAGCTCGCGTTCCGGCATCTGTCCGTGGGCGACTGCGATCCTCGCTTCCGGCACCAGCTTTTCTAGCATCTGGCGCCGATTCTCGATCGTCTCGACTTCGTTATGCAGGAAATAGGCCTGTCCGCCGCGCTTGAGCTCGCGCAACAGTGCCTCGCGGATCGTTCCTTCGGACTCGCGTCGTACGAAGGTCTTGATCGCCAGTCGTCGCTGCGGAGCGGTTGCGATCACCGAAAAGTCACGGATCCCTTCCAGGCTCATCGCGAGCGTACGCGGAATCGGCGTTGCGGTCAGCGTCAGAACGTCGACCTCGGCGCGCAGATTCTTCAGTGCTTCCTTCTGGCGAACCCCGAAGCGATGCTCCTCATCGATGATCACCAGTCCTAGCCGGGAAAACTTGACCTCGCTGGACAGCAGCTTGTGCGTGCCGATCACAATGTCGATCTTGCCGGCATTGATTCCTTCGATCGCGTTGCGCACTTCCTTGCTAGTGCGAAAGCGCGACAGCTCCGCCAGTCGGACGGGAAGGTTTGCAAAGCGATCCGAAAAAGTCTGCATGTGCTGCTCAGCGAGCAGCGTGGTGGGCGCAAGGACTGCGACCTGCTTGCCGTCAGCCACGGCGACGAAGGCCGCGCGCAGGGCGACTTCGGTCTTGCCGAAACCGACGTCGCCGCAGACCAGGCGGTCCATCGGTCTGCCGGCGACCATGTCCTGGACGACCGCGTGAATCGCTGCCAGCTGGTCGGGGGTTTCCTCGAATCCAAAGCCTTCGGCAAACGCCTGATAGTCATGCGCCTCAAACTTGAAGCTGTGTCCCTGGCGGGCAGCACGGCGCGCATACAGGTTCAACAGCTCGGCTGCTGCGTCACGCGCCTGCTGGGCAGCCTTGCGGCGAGCCTTCTCCCATTGCCCAGAACCCAGCTGGTGCAACGGAGCGTTATCCGGATTCGCGCCGCTATAACGACTGATGACATGAAGCTGCGAGACCGGCACATACAGAGTGGCATCGTTCGCGTAGATCAGATGCAGAAACTCGGTCTCGCCGTCGCCAAGATCCAGCGACAGAAGGCCTTCGTAGCGGCCAATGCCGTGCTGTGCATGCACCACCGGATCGCCGACCTTGAGCTCGGACAGGTCACGGATGATTGCGTCGACGTTGGTCTGGGTTTCGCGCCTGCCACGAACGCTGCGACGCACGATTCCGGCGAACAGCTCCGCCTCGGTGATCAGCGCATAGCCGGCCTGGGGCAATTCGAAGCCGTCGTGCAAAGGAGCGACCCCGAGTGCGATCTCATGCGTGGACGACGCAAAGGTGCTCCAGTCGTCGATCTGCGCGAGACTTGCTCCACCATCGCCGAGCAAACCGTGCTCGGTAAACATCTGTACCAGGGTCTCCCGACGTCCGGCGCTTTCGGCAAGAATCAGCTTGCGCAGGCCGGATTCGACCAGGTAATGCTCCAGTTTTTCGAGCGGACGTTCGGCGCGCCGGTTGATCGCAAGATCAGGCAGGGATCTGCCGAAGGCGGGTCGGCGGCCTGGCGCATCTTCATGACGACTGCCGGAGGATTCCGGTTGTTCGCCGTCCGTCTCCTTAGCCGGGGCACCCGCAAGCGACCATCGGCCGAAGGCTGCGCACCGGACGAAAAACTCTTCGGCACCCAGAAACAGTTCATCCGGATTGAGCAGCGGGCGCTCGATGTCGTGCGCGAGAAAGCGATGGCGTTGTGCGGTGTCCTGGCCGAAGCGCCGCGCTGCCGCTTCGACGTCGCCGTGGGTTAGCAACAGGGATTCGGGCGGCAGATAGTCAAACAGGGTTGCCGATGAGTCAAAGAACAGCGGCAGCCAGTATTCAATGCCAGCGCTTGCGATCCCGTTTCCGACATCCTTGTATATCTGGCTGCGGGATGGGTCACCCTCGAAGCGCTCGCGCCAGCGGCCGCGAAACGCAGCCCGCGCGGCTTCATCAAGCGGAAATTCGCGTCCCGGCAACAGGCGAACCCGGTCGATCGGATACAGGCTGCGCTGCGAGTCCGGATCGAAGGTACGGATCGATTCGACTTCATCGCCGAACAGATCGAGCCGATACGGCAGTTGCGCGCCCATCGGGAAAAGGTCGATCAGCCCACCGCGAACACTGTACTCGCCCGGTTTGACCACCTGCGAAACATGCTCGTAGCCGGCGACAGTGAGTTGCGCGCGCAGCGCCGTCTCATCGAGCTTCTGGCCCTTGTCGAAAAAGAAGGTGTGCGAAGCAAGAAAGGACGGCGGAGCAAAGCGGTGCAGTGCCGTGGTTGCCGCGGTGATCAGAAGGTCGCATCGTTGCTGATGCAATCCGAACAGCGTGTCGAGCCGCTCTGAGATCAGATCCTGGTGCGGCGAGAAGTTATCGTATGGAAGCGTTTCCCAGTCCGGCAGCAGGCGTACGGTCAGTTCGGGCGCAAAAAACGCGACTTCCTCGGTGAGCCGCTGGGCATCTGGAGCGTTCGCGGTAAAAACTACCAACGTCCGAGCACTGGTCGGCTCGCCAGAACCCGCCGGGCCGGCCAGGCTCGCGGAGCGGATTTGACTGGCAAGGGTGGCGATCAGCAAGGCATCCGAGGAACCGGCGCGCGTCGGCAGCGCAAAGCTGCTGCCCTGGCGGGGCATCTGGGCGATGCGATCGATCAACTGTTCCAGCGTCTCTTCGGGCGCCGTGTTCTGCGGGAAGGCGTTCAATCGGAGGATCGTGGCGTCTCGAACGCCCGGGGATAGCGCGGTCGCCGCGCAAGGAATCGGTAAAGGCTAGAATTTTATCCGATGACAAGCCTAGAACGATTCTTCGCGGTAATCCCGGCGGCTGGGACCGGAACACGGCTCGGTGCGGCGATTCCAAAACAGTACCTGGAGATCGACGGCAGGACGATCCTCGAGTGGTCGGTGTCGGCCTTGCTTGCTGCCGACTGGATTGAGCAAGTCGTGGTCGTCGTGGCTCGCGGAGACCAGCGGGCGTCTGCGGTGCTGCGCGCTCTGCCGGGTGATCGTCAGGCTCGGCTGCAAATCGTTCCGCGCGGAGGGCAGACCCGTCGCGACACCGTGCTGGCAGGGCTCGATGTGCTCAACGCGGTGGCCGACGACGACTGGGCTTTGGTGCATGATGCGGCACGCCCAGGTTTGAGCCTCGACAGACTGAACACGCTGCGTGCGGAGCTTTCCGGCGATCCGGTGGGTGGCTTGCTGGCCTTGCCGGTCGCTGACACGGTCAAACGCTCCGGGCCGGATGAGCGGGTGAGGGCGACCGTGCCCCGGGAAGGATTGTGGCTTGCACAAACCCCGCAGATGTTTCGCTACCGTCTGCTGCGAGAGGCCTTGCGAGCGTCGACACAGGTCACAGACGAAGCGGCGGCGATCGAAGCCGCGGGGTTTGCACCGCGTCTGATTGTCGGGGAGCGGTCGAACTTCAAAATCACCACCCGCGAGGACTTGATGGCCATGGCGGGAGCCCTGGCGTATCGGCCGCAATCCGGTGAAACCTAGTCTGGAGCGCCGGGCCGCTGAGGATGTCAGCACAAAGTGCGTCCTTGAGGCTTACGTGGATGGCAACGAGGATCGCAATCGTCGGGAGAACGAATGAACGGATTCAGAATCGGTCAGGGCTATGACATTCATGCACTTGTGCCGGGGCGTCCGCTATTGATCGGCGGCGTACGCATTGCGCATGATCGTGGTTTGCTAGGGCACTCGGACGCGGATGTGCTCTTGCATGCGCTGACCGATGCGCTGCTTGGCGCAGCAGCACTCGGGGACATCGGCAGGCATTTCCCCGACACCGATCCTCGTTGGCAAGGGGCCGACAGCCGGGATTTGTTGCGCGCGACGATGCAACTGGTCGCCGAAGCTGGCTATACGGTGGTGAACGTCGACGGGACGATCGTCGCGCAGGCGCCGAGACTTGCGCCGCATATCCCGGCAATGATCGGCCATATCGCCGAGGATCTCGGCGTCGACATGGGTCAGGTCAACCTGAAGGCCAAGACCGCAGAGCGACTTGGATTCGCCGGACGCGGCGAAGGGATCGAAGCGCAGGTCGTGGTGCTACTCAGCACGCCAGGGGGCCGCTGAGCCGCCTGAATTTCGGGGGGCATCAAGCTGCGACGTTCCGAGGGCGGACCGTCGCAGCAGTTCAGTGTTTGAGAGACTGCGTCAAGCCAGATCCTTGACCAAGGCCGCCCGGGTCTGATTGTCCACCGGCGAGAGCGCGACCCGGTAATTCGGGTGGTCGACGCCAATCGACAAGGAGACGCCGTACTTCAGAGCCGCGGCCATTTCCTCGGTCAATTCAAAGCGAAGAAAATGCACGGACGAGGTTTTTTGCTCGTTTTCGCGCTCCAGATCTTCGTCGGCGATCGCAAAGACGCGTTCTGAACCCTCAACCTGCACCCAGACACGGTCTTCGATGCCAATCAGACGCGCGAGTTCGCGGCGACGCTCTTCGACCTCCGGGTACTCGATCATCATGGTGGCTTTGAAGTTACGTCCGTCCGGAATCAGCGGTCCGTAAGAGTCCAGCTCATGCTGGATGCCTTCCTCTTCAAAGATGCGTTCGATCCGGAGCATCTCCTGGATCTGGTAACGGACCGTCATTTCGTCTTCGAAGATCAGCGTCAGGTGTTCGCCGAGCGAAACGGTGCGGGCTTTCTTGTGCTCGATCACCTGGCGACGGAACTCCGGGCGCGCCTTCGAGTAGGCCTCGAGGGTCATCAGTGAATTACGAGTCAAAGTCATCATCAATAGCTCCAGGTTGAACGCTGCAATCAGTCGAGCCCGTAGGCGACGCGCAGCAGGGTGATGGGGTGCGCCAGCTTGTCGTCAACCGGGTTTCCGGCGATCGACATGCCCTGCGCAATGTGATGGCCGCCCAGCTGACAGTCGGACGCGACCCAGTCCGGGCTGCCGTTCGGGTGCTCAGCCATCTGCCGAAAGACCGGTCTTCCGATTTTCAGCGCGGTCTCGTGGAATTCCTTCTTGACGCCCCAGGTGCCGGCATGACCGGAGCAGCGTTCGATGGTGTTAACCGACGTGTCCGGAACCATCTCGAGCATCTCGCGCGTTTTCTGACCCACGTTCTGAACCCGCAGATGGCAGGCGACATGATAGGAAACAT
>Ga0222714_10005459_pt1 | contig 12084 bp, 14 predicted proteins | sample C33_3DmetaG_FD_165048 | JGI IMG/M metagenome (GOLD analysis project Ga0222714, IMG submission 165048) | Estuarine water microbial communities from San Francisco Bay, California, United States - C33_3D | ecosystem: Environmental > Aquatic > Marine > Unclassified | place: USA: California... | reverse complement strand
TACGATCACCTACCAGAGCAGGCATTCTACATGGTTGGCGGAATTGAAGAAGCCGTAGAAAAGGCAAAAACTTTAAATTAGTTTAAATATGTCTGAAATAAATGTGAACATTGTTAGTGCCGAGGGTGAGCTTTTTAAGGGCTCCGTGAGCATGCTTTTTGTTCCAGCAATCTCGGGCGAATTAGGCATTGCTCCTAAGCATGCACCCCTACTTACCGCATTAAAGCCTGGTGAGATTAGAGCCGAGATCGCTGATGGAGATGATATACATATATATGTAACCGGTGGAATATTAGAAATCCAACCTAATCAGGTTGTGGTTTTGGCAGACAGCGCGCTGCATGCCAAAGATCTTGATGCGGATGCAGCGAAAAAGGCCCGGGACGAAGCCAGAAAAGCTATTGATGGAGCATCGCAGGACCTAGATCTAGTTCAAGCGCAGGCTAATCTTGTCGAGGCCGAAGCTCGTTATAAGGCGGCACAAAGACTCAAGGGTAGATAGCCAAAAAAGCAAAAAAAAATAACATGTGCTAGATTGAGCTAGTGTCAGTAACTTCTAAAAATCTTTCTGTAATCATTCTGGCTGCTGGAAATGGCACAAGAATGCAATCATCTATTCCCAAAGTGCTTCACAAGCTTACAGGTAAGACACTCCTTAATCATGTTCTGACAAACATCGAGAGAGTCAAAGCCCATGAAGTCATCGTTGTGCTTCAAAAAGAGCATGAAGAACAAATTAAAAGCACTCTAAGCCAAGATTGTTTAATCGCTATTCAAAAAAACCAAAAGGGCACTGGCGACGCCGTAAGATCAGGTCTAGAGGTAGCCAATCAAGAAAACGATATATTAGTTCTGTGCGGAGACATGCCTTTGCTCTCAGCATCAACATTATCAAAATTTTTAGGTCTTGTTTCAAAAGATGCATCTGCGGTACTCACCTCAGTTTTTCATGATCCCAAGGGATATGGAAGAATCCTTAGAGATAAAAATAATGCCATTCATAAAATCGTTGAGGAGTCAGATGCCACGCCCAAAGAAAAGCATATTCAAGAAGTTAACTCGGGAGTGATGCTATTAAGATCGGCCTTTGTTAGAAAGGCCATTAATGAGATCGCTCCTGAAAATAATCAGGGAGAAATCTATCTTACTGATTTAATTGAGATTGCGATTTTACAAAAACATCAGTTTGATGCTATAAATTGCGCAAGCGAGGATGAAATACTTGGCATTAATAATAAGCGTCATTTAAGTATTGCTGAGGCCTATATGAGAAAAAATAAAACCAATGCTTTATTAGATAAAGGGGCAACTATCATAGATCCAGCGAGAGTTGATGTGAGGGGCGATGTATCTATAGGGCGTGATGTAGAGATAGATGTTGATGTAATCTTTAAAGGAAACGTATCGATTGGTAATAATGTCAAGATCGGCCCCTTTTGTATTCTTAAAGACGTAAGTATTGCTGATGGAAGCATTATTGAGTCACACTCATCTATTGACTCTGCTGATATAGGCTCAAATTGTATTATAGGCCCTTATGCCAGAATTCGCCCAGGCGTAAAGCTTGAGGAGGGCGCAAAGATTGGAAATTTTGTAGAAATAAAAAAATCAAGCATTGGCAAAGGTAGCAAGGTGAATCATCTTAGCTATGTGGGCGACGCAGAAGTCAGTGCAGGGGTTAATATTGGTGCAGGTACCGTTACTTGCAACTATGATGGCGCTAATAAACATAAAACCATTATTGAGGATGATGTATTTGTCGGCTCCGGATCAATGCTGGTGGCCCCCGTAACTTTAAAAAGGGGCTCTACCATAGGCGCTGGCTCTACGATCACTAAAGATGCTCCAAGTCAGTCACTGACGCTTGAGCGAGCAAAGCAGGTTACTGTAGATAACTGGTCAAGACCCACTAAGGAGAAAAAATAATGTGCGGAATAGTAGGTGGAATCTCGAATAGAGATATTGTCCCTATTATGATTGAGGGACTTAAGCGAGTGGAGTACCGAGGGTATGATTCCGCAGGTATTGCCTACATAAAAAATAACGCCATTCAATTAATAAGGGCAAAAGGCAAGATCAAAGAGCTTGAAAAAAAACTAAATGCTAAAAGCGCCGGATTGATTGGCATTGGACATACCCGATGGGCAACCCATGGAGAGGTTTCAGTAAAAAATTGTCACCCGCATGTGACCCATAAAAGAATTGCAGTTGTCCATAATGGAATTATTGAAAACTATCTGCAGATTAGAGCTAAGCTCTCAAAGGAAGGAATAAATTTTTTATCTGATACCGACAGCGAGGTGATATCGGCACTCATCTATAGCAAGCTTTCCTCCAAGACTCAACTTAAAGATGCGGTTAAGTTGGCTTGCCAGGAGCTGGTCGGGTCATTTGCATTTGTCGTTATGGACTCCGATCATCCAAATTCATTGGTCGCTATGAGAAGAGGCTGCCCCCTGATAATTGGTAGTGGCATCGGTGAAAATTTTGTCGCCTCTGATATTGCAGCGATATTAGCCGTCACTAATAAATTTCAATATCTTGAGGATGACCAGATCGCGACCCTATTCAAAGATGACTTTGTAATAGTAAACAAGAACGGCAAAAAGGTTTCAAATAATATTATTACTTCAACTGCATCCTTGGAATCTTTTGAAAAAATGGGTTATCGCCACTTCATGGAAAAAGAAATCCATGAACAGCCTACGGTGATGGAGTCTATACTCGAGGGCAGGGTAACAAAAAATAAAATTTTAAATATACTATCTCAGCATTCATTGCAGGCTTTATGTACCTCAGATTTTATTGATATTGTGGCCTGCGGGACTAGTTATCATGCGGGCCTAACGGCAAAATATTACTTTGAGAGTCTTGCTGATATTGAGGTTCGAGTACATATTGCCAGTTAATTTAGATATACCGCGCCCCAAATAAGAGGAAAAGGTGTTTTTATATGTATATCTCAGTCAGGAGAGACACTGGATACGATAGAGGCGCTTAGACTTGCAAAAAAAATGAGATATACCAGTACATTGGGAGTCTGTAATGTGCCTTATAGCACTCTAACTCGTGAAGCAGACGATACGGTGTATACACGAGCCGGAGCTGAAATTGGGGTTGCATCAACTAAGGCATTTACGGCACAGCTCTTATCATTATTATTAGTAGTGCTTGCAATAGCAAAAGAGAAAAATAATTTAAAAAATAAAGAGTCACAATTTGTCAAAGAGCTTAATCAACTACCAAGACTTGCAGAGCGGGCTTTAAAATTAGAAAAATCTATTGAACGCATATCAAAGCGCTTTGCTGATAAACATCATGCACTTTTTCTTGGAAGAGGCGCTTGTGTGCCAATAGCCTATGAGGGCGCACTTAAGCTAAAAGAAATTTCGTATATTCATGCAGAGGCATACCCAGCGGGAGAGCTAAAGCATGGCCCTATTGCGCTTATTGACAAAGACATGCCTGTGGTGATTTTATCGCCTGACGATGATATGGCAGACAAGATATTTAATAATTTAAAAGAAGTAGAGGCTAGAGGCGCAGAAATATTTGTTTTTAGTGAAATTGGAAAACATTTAGAAAAGCTAAATAAGGTTCACAATATTTCACTCGGAGAAAAGCTGACAATACTTCAGGCCCCCTTAATTATGAATATTCCTCTTCAGTTGCTTTCCTATCATTGCGCTTTACTTAAAGGGACAGATATAGACCAGCCAAGAAATCTTGCCAAGAGTGTAACAGTTGAGTAATAAGTATTATATTTTAAGTTTTACAAATGCGCATTTTCCTGAAAGCAATCCTTTTTTAAATTTATAGAAATGGGCTTAAGAACAAAATTAAAAAAATTTTTTTTAGAGAAAAGAATCTTTATTTATAGTGCTTCCATATCAGAAAGTTTATCTGAATTTATAAAATCATTTAATCAGAATTATGTTTCCGTTGATTTGGTTCGGATTGGACCAGAATTTGATGGAGGCTACCTTATGCCAAATATTTTAGAAAAAATAGATTATTGTTTTTCTCCTGGTGTTGGACATACTTCAGAATTTGAGAGAGCCTTATATCAGGACTATAAAATTAAAAGTTTTCTATTAGATTATTCTGTCGAAAAGCCTGCAATTCAAGGAGACTATTTTACTTTTCAAAAAAAATTTCTCGGCTTAAAAAATAATGACAAAACGATAAAACTATCAACCTGGATAAATGATAATGTTTCTTCTGGAAATGATAATCTTCTTTTACAAATGGATATTGAAGGTTGTGAATATGAAGTCTTGTCATTTGAGGAATTAGAAGTTTTAAAAAGATTTAAGTGCATGATTATTGAATTTCATGATTTTCATAAAATTTTTGATACAAACTTTTGTTATTTTATTCATGGAATTTTTGCGAAAATATTTCAAAAATTTAAAATTGTACATGCCCATGTTAATTCTTATAGAGAGCCAATTACTATAGGAAAATATTCAGTTCCACCTACATTAGAAGTTACTTTTTTACGGGAAGATATACTAATGTCTGTTCAATCAAATGATAATGTACAGCTTCCTAATCACCTAGATAAGCCAAACTCAATTAAACATAAAAGTCTTTCTTTATCTGAGGAATGGTGGAAAAAGTAATTTCAATTGACTAATATACATCTCCTCATAAAAGTATATATTAGATCTATGAAACGTAAAAAAGGCTATATAAATAAACGTAAACTATATTTTGATTCCCTCACAAATAATGATGTGGAGGTATGGACCAGTCAAGAAATTTCGCACAAAAATTCACTGTAGAGTAAGTTTGAACAGAGAATTGCAGTATAAAAAATGCAGATAATTTATGCTCATGCAACGTTAGCATTACTTGCAGTCCCACTTGGTCTTTACATCCTCCTAACCAAAAAGGGCACAAAGCAACATAGAATACTCGGACGAATCTGGGTAACTTTTTTAATAATAGTTTCTTTGACAGCAATATTTATTCAAGCAATTAATCCCGGTCAATATTCATTAATTCATCTTTTAATACCATGGACTATTGGGTCATTGATTTACTCAATTTGGAATATAAAGAAATTTAAAAATACAAAAATAGAAAGATATAAGTTCGCACATATGTACTCTATGATTGGTGTCTACGTTGGGGCACTTTTGATTGCTGGTGCATTTACTTTGATGCCAGGAAGATTTTTTCATGAGATATTATTTGGATAATAATGAAAGATAAGTACAAGAAGTTTTATATGATGTTTGATAAGAGATTCAAAAATCTAATTCTCTGTTCAAACTTAAACAGTGACTGTCGAGTAAGTTTAAAAAGTGAATTAGAATAAATCTAATTACCTACAATCAATTAGTTTAGTATAAGAAATAATACTAGTTATCGATGACTCTATTAAAGCTAAACTTTTGGCCACCAATGGATGCTTCAATCATCAGCCCGCCATTAGTTTGAGTGAATATAGCGATCCCGTTGCTATATTCAACTTCAGCGCCAACGCCTGCAGTAATAGCTACTGCGGATGCTTGAGCACCTAATTCAAAATTTCCATCAGTGAATCTTTCAACATCTGATTCCTCCCTAAAGAAAATAATTTCTTTATATGAAGACACACCTAGAGTCAGCCCTAAGCTAATTTGAGTTACTGTAGAATCACCAATTAATTCTTCGTTGACAAATACTTGTCCATTTCCCCTAGCTCCGCCTAAACCTAATCCTGCTTTTCTTATATTCGGAAAAACAGCATAACCATAAGCTTCGCTGAAATAACCCTCTAGTTCAGCAATAGCTTTAAATGAATTAATTGTATTAGTAATTTCAATAGGCACTTCATTAGTTACAGATCTATTGTTCCACTGACCGTGCACAATTCCTGAACATAGTAGAAAATACATAAAAAAAATATTTTTTAGTCTCATTTTTTTAGTCTTAAAAATCATCATTAACTATGAACTCTATATCAAAAAGTAATTAATTTAAATATACATTTAAAATTTAACCATAAAGGGTTTTAGATCAATCAAACTAAACTTCTTTTCTTCATAAGATAAAGTCCTGAAAAAAATTATATGAATCTAATAAAGCACCTATGAAATAAATTAATTGGCAAAAAACAAATGTATTTTCTAAAAACTTAATTATTGTTTTTCTGTCTGATTCATTAAAAGCAAGATTTAAGCTACTATACATGTGATGTTAATGAAATTTTTTAAATTCGATCAATTAAATAGGATACAAAAAGGATTAGTTCTCTTTGGATTGTTTTTGCAAGGAATATCACTTATTTTATTTATAGGTGTTTTAATTGGTTTTTTTAATTTTGAAGATTTTGACTTTTTTGGTCATTCCGGAATTCGTACCATAGCTGCAATAGCTGTCATGGGATGCCTGTCAGCAGCGATTGGATTAAATGATATTAACGAGGAGTAATAAGTGTTCAAACAATCTGATATTTTTATTTTACTTTCTGTAGCTATTTCATTTGCAGTATCGGCTTACCTTTGGTTTTCTGGTCAGCAGAATGAGGGTTTATTCACTGCACTTTGGGTGCCATCAATACTGTGCTTTGGAATTTATTTCAAATTAATGGCAATCATAGGAAGAAATAAATGACTTCAACAACGATACTTTACATTGCGCTTTTAGTATTTGGATTAATGCTTACAGGGCTTTATTTAAGCGTTAGAGAGTTTCTGAAAGTAAGCACTGACCCATCCAAAGTTAAAGGCGCTGACCTAGACTAATTTGCCCACTTTAAAAATTTTTTATATTTTTAATTGATGTATAGAGGGTTTTTAGCACTACTTATAATATTGAGCTTTTCTGTTATGGCTTACGAAGAACCTGGATTTACCATCGTCTTAGAAACTGAAGGCTACGAAATAAGACTCTATGATCAAAGGCTTGTAGTTCAGGCAATTTCCGAAAATGAAGACAATACTTTTATGAAACTTTTTCGATATATTTCTGGCGCTAACAGTCAAAGCCAAAAAATTGCGATGACCATACCAGTGACACAATTTAGTGAGAATAGTAATTCATATATGCAATTTTATCTTCCGGAAACTTTTAATGAGGAGACTGCACCGATTCCTGAGGACGCTTCATTACAAATTCAAATGATAGAAAGTGGCTATTTTGCTGCTATTCGTTATTCGGGCAGGCCAAACGAGCGCAATTTTTTACGTTATTCAGAGCTATTAAAAAATGCATTGATTGAGGGTGGCGTTACCATTATCGGACCTCCCATAATGGCTACTTACGATGGACCCTTTACGCTGCCGATGTTTAGAAGAAATGAAGCTCTCTTTCAAGTTGAATGGCAAAATTAGTTTATCTAAGCTTTTAAATCCATTACATTAAATATGAACTTTATCTGAGGCTAATATGAAGAAACTTATATTTTTAGTTACGCTTTTTATGAATTTTAATGTTTTTACTCAAGAAGGGTCTAATTTTGCTCTTATCTCCTCTTACTCAATAGCCCCTGGAGCATCAGTACCAGAGCTGCAGCAAGAGCTCTTAGATTATGTGCGTGCAGAGGAGGAGAGAGGCTTTAACTCTTGCGCCCTTTATCGCCATCAATTTGGCGTGCAGAGAGCGTTTTATACATACTGTTATTTTTCTGATTATCATCATTTTGCAGAAATTATGGATAGGCCTGTAAATGCCTCTGGTTCTAACAACATTGGAGATCACTCAGATAACATCGTCTCTATCGTGCATGATAATTTAGAAGGATTTCCAAATTATCTTATGCACGTCACGAATACTTTTGGGCCCTATTTGACCAATGCTGAGCGTATGGATCGCGCAAATACTTTTTTTGATTTTTATGATTCAACCTTTGGCGGATGCGATATGTTGGACCATCAGTGGGGACCAGAAATAGCCGTTTACTTTTTATGTGGCTTTGACGATTATCATGGCTTTGCTACAGCACTTGATAATATCGATCCAGCTCAATCAGAGATGATGCAAACCACAAGGCTTGATGTGGTTGAGCACTCTGACGATATCTTGATTCTGATTGAATGATAAAACTTAGGGCGCAAGCCAGCTAGAGGTTAGATCTTCATCTTTCCAGCTAAACTTAGCCCTTCTATGCCCTGAGGCTTGAAGGAAGAGGTATTCTAGGTGTTGGAATATGAAAATTAGCACTGCAAAGTTTTGATAGCCATCATCGAGCACTAGATCTTTGGGTTCAATATCACAAAGCGTCGGATCATCCACTTCTGTTCCTGGAGGAAAAGGGACGGAGTAACAAGCTTTTGACATTTCTTTGCTTTTTTCCCAGGCCTTATGAGTGACTGTGTCCTGATAATGAAGCTTCGCTATGCCCTCAAGCTTTATTTGTATCTTTTCTAATGGGTCGTAGATATGGATGGACGCATTAGGATTTACATTGATTTGATGAATCTTGCTTGAGCGGTAATCTGTGTGGAACCGAAGCATTCTCTCATTAGGGGAGAATTCACGAAGCACCATAGTCCTATTTTTTATGGTGTATTGATCAAGCAAGGATACCGTTGGAGTATGAAAAACGCTTTTGGAATTAGTGACCCCCTCTGTAAGGAGCTTAAAGGTTTTTGATAGGACCTCATCGAGCGTGTCTGGGTTCTGGAAATAATTCATTTATCTACTAATTTTTAATTAAAAATACCATAAGAAACGATTATTTAAAGTCATTAATTATAGGATAATCTATTGATTTTATTAGAAAACTTATTTTTGTAACAAAAATGCTTTAGTTTTGATGGCTTAATTATGTTAGCTTATTTATAAGTACCTTAGGGTGCGTTTTTGTTTTAACAATAAATTAGAGGGGGATATCTAGATGGATTTAAATCCTAATGATTTAGTCGGCGTTTCCTTTTGGCTGGTATCAGCAGCCTTATTAGCCGCAACCGCTTTCTTTTTTTTAGAAAGAAGCAATGTAAGCAGTAAGTGGAGGACATCCCTCACCTTATCTGGCTTGGTAACTGGTATAGCTTTTTGGCATTATCTCTACATGAGAGGTGTATGGGTAGAAACCGGCACTTCACCAACTGTATTTAGATACATTGATTGGCTCTTGACTGTGCCGCTCTTGATCGTGGAGTTTTATCTGATCCTTAAAGCGGTAACCAATGTTTCTTCATCACTATTCTACAAGCTCTTCTTGGGTTCTTTAGTGATGCTGGTTTTTGGTTACTTAGGCGAATCAGGCAACATGGGTGCTATGCCTGCATTTATCCTTTCAATGGCAGCATGGATATACATTATCTATGAGCTATGGGTAGGGGAAGGCGCGAAAGCAAAAAATGCTTCAAACAGTGCCTCTGTGCAGTCAGCCTATCAAACGATGATGTACATCGTCATAATTGGCTGGGCAGTCTATCCATTAGGTTACTTCTTTGGTTACCTAGGCGGCGGTGCTGATGAGGGTACACTAAACCTTATCTATAACCTCGCTGATTTTATAAATAAAATCCTATTTGGTGTGATTATTTGGGGCGCGGCTATGAAAGATAGCGCATCTCATTAATTACGCATTCAATACGATAAAAAAGCCCCGCTTGTCGGGGCTTTTTTTATTATGATTAAAAGCTGTAGAATAAGCTTTTACATTCAATAATATGAAAAAGTTAACCGCGCTATTACCGCTCTTAATTATGGCTTGCAACTCAGATCTAGGATATCCGATCTCACGAACCGTTGATCACACAGATGAGTATCATGGGACTAAGGTGTCTGATCCTTATCGATGGCTCGAGGATTTTACCTCCGAGGAGTCATTGGCATGGGTAGAGAGTCAAAATGCTTTTGCTGATTCATACTTTGAGACCTCTTTTAAAGATGCGGTCGCAGAGTCTTTGGCAAGGGTTTGGGAGAGCGAATCTGTGAGTACCCCTTTTCGGGTCGCGGATAAGACTTTCTACTACTATAACGATGGCACCTGGCAACAAAGCAAGCTGATGGTTAGAGCCGGTGACGAAGGCTCATTTGAGGAGCTGTTAGACCCTAATACCTTTTCCGAGGACGGCACGGTCTCCTTGGGGGGTGCGAGCATAAGCCCGGATGGGAAATACTTGGCCTATTCTATATCTGACGGAGGCTCTGATTGGCGCGTATGGAGAGTACTCGATATCGATGGAAAATCACTCCTCGAGGATGAGCTTTTATGGTCAAAGTTCTCTGGGGCCGAATGGCTTCCCGATAGCTCCGGGTTTTATTACACACGCTATCCAGAGCCCGTTGATGAAGAGCTTGCAGATATTAACCTCAACCCAGAACTAAGGCTTCACTTACTTGGTAACGAGCAGTCTCAAGATACTCTAATTATTAGTGATCCAGAGAATCCAAGGCTATCTTGGGGCATTACGGTCTCTGATGACGGTCAATACAAAGTGCTAACAACAAACTTTGGTACTGATGAGCGTAATTTAATCTCCATTGCTGTCAACGAGCATCAATTTATTCCTGTCATCGAGGAGCTGCAGGCGACCTATAATTTTATTGATAGCCTTGATGAGACGTTATGGTTTTTTACCAATCATGAGGCTCCCAACGGAAAGATTGTCTCGATCAATATCAATAGATTAGAGGATGGGTTTGCAGACGTGATCGCAGAGACCGAGAACGCGATCTCCTCTTATAATATTTTGGTGGGTCATTTTATTATCAGCTATATGGTCGATACCAATACCGAAGTGCATTACTTTGATGCGCAAGGCCAGGCACATGGGAAGCTTGAGCTTGATATTGATGGAACCCTCTATGGATTTGGTGGCAAAAAAGAAGATACCACCACCTACTTTAGCGTCACCAACTATATCCAACCTTCAAAGATTTATCAGATTGATCTTATCTCAGGGGAGCAAAGTGTTTTCTGGGAGGAGTCACTTAATGGCTATCACCCTGATGATTACGTTTCCAGCTTAGTTTTTTATCCCTCAAAAGATGGCACGATGATCCCTCTGCACATAAGTCATGGTCGTGATCTTGAGGTTAACGAACAAACACCTGTGCTGCTTTATGGCTATGGAGGTTTTAACATTTCGTTGCTGCCACGCTTTTCTAAGACTTTTTTGGCTTGGATGGAGCAGGGCGGTGTCTTTGCCTTGGCACACTTGCGTGGGGGCGGTGAGTACGGAGCAACGTGGCACGAGCAGGGGATGCTCCTCAATAAGCAAAATGTATTTGATGACTTTGCCCATGCGGCCAGGTACTTACATGAACAATCAATCGGCTCTCCGAGAACGACTGCCATCCAAGGGGGGTCAAATGGAGGATTATTAGTAGGTGCCACCATGCTTCAGAATCCTGATCTTTTCGGTTTTGCGATTCCGCAGGTTGGTGTGATGGATATGCTTCGGTTCAATCAATTTACTATAGGGTGGGCCTGGGAGTCTGACTACGGGTCTCCACAGGATCCTGAGCACTTTCAAAACTTACTCTCCTATTCTCCCTATCATAATATTGTTGAGGGGGCATGCTATCCGACCACGTTGGTGACTACCTCAGAGAGGGATGATCGTGTTGTCCCATCACACTCTTATAAGTTTGCAGCAAGACTGCAAGCTGCTCAGGGATGTGCCAATCCAATACTGCTTAGAGTTGAGACTAGGGCCGGTCATGGTGCAGGCACACCTAAGGATAAAATTATTGAGCAGGTCTCTGAAATTTATGGTCTTGCTTTAGAGGCTCTTACTAATATCTGAGCAATCTTAAATTCATTTTATTTGTAACAAAAAAGTAATAAAACTTTAATCATCTTGTAACAAAAATATTTTCAAATAGTTCCACAAAAAATTTTTGAGGAACTAAATGAAGAAAATTAAATTATTATTGCTGACCATTGCTTTCATTGCTGTCAATCTTATGGCACAAGAGGATCAAGAGGACCAAGCAATAGAGGAAGTAACTGTCACAGGCAGTAGAGCAGCACTCCAAAATGCTCTGAATCGGCAACGAGACGCTGATGGTGTCGTTGGTGTGGTAGATTCTGATGCCATTGGAAACTTTGCAGATATTAATGTTGCTGAATCTTTAAGAAGATTAAGCGGCATCATGGTAGAAAATGATCAGGGCGAGGGTAGGTATGTCTCA
>Ga0222714_10005457_pt1 | contig 12085 bp, 10 predicted proteins | sample C33_3DmetaG_FD_165048 | JGI IMG/M metagenome (GOLD analysis project Ga0222714, IMG submission 165048) | Estuarine water microbial communities from San Francisco Bay, California, United States - C33_3D | ecosystem: Environmental > Aquatic > Marine > Unclassified | place: USA: California... | reverse complement strand
TGGGAAGAGACCAACGTACAGTTCTCCAGTCCCAGGAGAATACAGTTTAATTTTTCCATCCCACCATTTGTATCTATTCTGAGACTTCAAGTATTTTGCATTCGGAACTTCAAATGTAAAGTAGTCCGACAACTCATAATTGATGTGTGGTAGTGCTTGAACTCTAAGATATACTTCGTTCTTTTTGGAAATTACTACTGTCATTGAATACCAAAATACTTTTCACATTCGATGACATTCTTGATCTGGTAAGTTCTACCGTTGATCATTCGCAGAATGCTATCACATGTATTTATGATGACATCCAGATACTCCAATTTCATAACTGCTTGCTGGATATCCTCGTCCGACTCAAGATAGAGTGGAAGATCTTGCTTAAGAATCTTTAGGTCAAAGGGTTTTTCTGCATACACCTTTGCTGGTGCTTTGCCCAGATAATATTCAGTTTTTTCTCTGAGTAAATTTTTATACTTCATCTCTCGTTCTTTCTTCATCAGAACGAAGTTGTTGTAATACTCAAGATATTTTGCGTGAAGTGATGGAACGCCACGAGACACTTCTGCTAGTTTGTCGTAGTCCTTCTCAATTTTGCAATCTTCACGCCATTCATGCTGTAGTTCATCAAGATTCATTTAACTCTGGTTCCTCTATTAGCAGTTCTAATTTCGTAAGTAGTATACCTAAAACTGACCTGTGCTGTCAGTGGTTCAATATCACCAACACTCACATCAAATGCCAGTGACCCCAATGAGGTTGGGAAAATATCTTTGAATATAACATCAAATGCAGGATTTAGATTGTTGGTTAAAACTTGTAGGGTGGCATCCGTTGTAATGATTTCAAAATTGTTTGTCTCCAATCTCGGAATCTCATACTTATTGATGAAATCAACTCTCTCCTGAAAATCTTCGGGGATGCCCATACCACGGATCCAGTTATGAATCTCTAGGTAGTTTTCCAGGTTCTCATCAACTAGAAAATCAATACTGAATACTCCGTACTGAATATTACCTTCACGAGGAATACGGACAAACGGACTTGGTGTTTCCACCACACCAATACTTATTTCTGGAATGCTAGCAGTTTTACACAAGAAACTAGTTTTGGGTGAACGTTCCAAAATAAATTTGAATCCACCAGGACTCAAGTAGTTTCTATTCGTTAACTGATTATTATACCAACCCATGATAGAAGCAAATCCTACTTTATATTTAGGTGTAAAAAAAAGACCCCTTTCGGGGTCTGGTGTATACTACACTAAGATTGATTTACATATACGTTTACATTGGGTTTGGTTTAAAGCATCGCATTCAATTAAACAAGTATAATAGTCATTCAGTTTTTGTTGTTCTATTTCTAAGTTATCTAAGGTTTGCTCAAAATGACGCCATTCATCTAACTGATTACGATTCAACAGACTATGCATGATTCCTCCATGCAATTGGGACATGATATAAGTGGAGGGTTTCAATTCATTTGTTCACCTCACATAATTCTGTAACTAATTATATGCCATCCCTAACATATAATGTATCGTCTTAAACAAAATTTATGCCTATTTGATAATCTTATGGGCATAAAAAAAGAGGGTCCGAAGACCCTCTTGATTGAATCGAAAATCGATCACATGAGGTTTGCGACCTTCACACGACGATAGTAACGGTTCAGGTTAGCATTCAGAGCACCCGCACCCTGTGCAGTACCTTCTGCGAAGGGGTTAGCAACCATGCCATAACGGGTCTTGAAGCCGATCTTGGGCTGGAAGCTGTTCTGACCCACGGCACGAACCATCTGGAGGGGCACGTAGGGGCAATAGAACAGACCTGCATCATATGCAGAAGAACCCTTATAACCAGCCACATAGAAGTGGTCGTCTGCAACGTTAGCAGAATAAGGATCAACATACACCTTGATGCGACCGTTGAGAGTACCAACCAGAGTGCTGGAGGTATCGTCGGGCACCAGACCGTTGTTGCCTGCGAGAGCAGGAGCATAATCCAGAACGCCTGCCATCGACAGTGCCGAAGCAACGTCAGCAGAACAGATCAGGATGTTGCCCTTCCCACGACGAGTTTCGTGACCAATTGCGTTTGCGTCACGCTCGATTTGGAACAGGAGACCCTTGAACTTCTCAACCGACCAACGACCATTGGAGTCAACGTCGAGGTCGAAAGTACCAGTGCTTGCCACATTGTTTTGTGCACCAGGACGTGCAATGCGGTAGATGGTACGAACAACTTCACGGTTGATCTCAGCCAGCACTTCAGTGCTGAGGATGTTTGCCAGTTCAGACTCAGCATCAAGACCATGGATTGCCTTGAGGTCTTGAGCCAGTTCCAGGGTGTATTCTGCTTTCAGAGCACGAGTCTTAGCAGCAACGGTGACCTTCTCGATGGAGAAGTTCATTTCTGCGAACTCGTTACCCGAGGTGCCATCACCCAGTGCTTCACCCTGAGCAGTGGTCATACCCTGACCACCTTGGGTGTAGCTGCCACCATCATTCAGCAGCTTGGGGTTAGAACCAGTCTGAGTGTTGGAAGCAAGGCTGTTGCCACTGTTCTCTGATGCAAACTCAGAATCTGCTTCGTTGAAGAATGCTTCAGCACCACTGGTACGGTCAGTGCCGTAACGTGAACGCATTGCGAAGATCAGACCTGTAGGACCAGTCATAGGCTGGACACCGCAGATGTCATATGCGATCAGTTGGGGCATCGAACGGCGGATCAGGCTGATCAGCACGGGGTCGAAACCTGCGACTGGACCAGCTGCGGTGGATGAACCACTGAAACCACCAGTACCAGCAGACATTGTGGGGGATGCCTCAGAGAGGAACATACCACGCTCTTCTGTGAGGAATTTTTCTTGGTTTTCTAGCAGGACGGAAGTAACGGCTTTCTTGTACTTGTCAGCAATCTGGGGAAGATCACTATGATCAAGAACAGGTGCCCACTTCTCCTGCAGATGCTCGGAACGGAACATTTGCTTTTATCTCCTAAAATTTAATAAGTAAGTGGTTGTGTGTTAATTATTTATGAAATATTATTTTCCGAAACGACCTAGGGCACGGACATAAACGTCCATGCTTGAACCAGGAGTTAGGGAACCTTCAATTTCAGTATCTTCGGTTGCAATAGATGCTTCACGATGGAAATATGCTTCCTTCAGCATCCCAACCTTGTCACGGAATTGATCTTCACTCTGAAACTCAATATTTTCTGCAAGACCTGCTAGCTTTTCCTTTTGGGTATCTGCTAGACCGTCTGCAATTTCTGCCACGATCCCATGCTTAACTTGCTCACCAAGTTGACGATTCAGACCAATATTAACTTCGATCTGCTCATTGAGTTTAGCTTCCATCTCATCTAGTTTTTCGACCATATCATCGAATAGGTCAAACTTCTCTTCAGGAACTTCAAGGTAGTTCTCTGCGAAAAGGCTCTTCATGCCATTGATCAGGTTTTCTGCGATCTCATTCTTGATACCATGCTCGATTGCCAGTTCGTTTTCGGACATCCACTGGGCTGCGACATAGTTCAGGAACTCATCAACCTTCTCGGCAAGTTCCTCACGAGTTTTCGTGAGTTCTTCTTCCAAAGTCTCTTCATATGCTTCGTGAATCAATTCAAGTTCTTCTTGAATCTTAGTCTTCACTGCTGCTTCAAAAATTGTAGCAGCCTTTGCTTTGAATTCTTCGGAAAGCTCTTCACCCTCTACGAGGGCATTAACGTCAGCAGTGACATCAACGACTACTTCGTAGCCATCGAACTCTTCGTCTTCTGCAATGACTTCATCTTCTGCATCAACTTCTTCCATCTTGGAAGAAGCATCGGAAGGCTTAGCAGCAGGAGCAGCAGTTTTGCTTGCTTTACCTGCGGCACGCTTGCCGATAGCAGCAGAGTCAGAATCGGGCTTGACGGTTTTAACGTCTGGACCACCCAGATCTTCTGCCTCATTTTTCAGACCAGATTTTTCTGCTGGTTTAGCACCCTTGGTCACGACGTTTTCGTCAAGACCCTCCAAGTGCTCTAGTTCTGTCTCATGTGACATTGAAATTTTCTCCTGTCAGAATGTGTTCTAATTTCTAAGATTATTTATAGGTCAGAGGTTTTTGAGGAAATCATTAAACGCGGAGAGTTTTGCTTCATCCAATTTCTGTCTTGAAGCAGCATTGCGAATCGTGTTTCTATATGCTTCAACTCTCTGTTCTCTGAGTTTACCTCCGTCCCAGACCCACTCCTTTCCTTCCATGATTCCCTCAACGAAAGCATCGGGAGCAGAAGGATCAGCAACAATATCTGCCGCAGTCGCCAACATGAAGTCGGGTCCGACAATGTTGCAACCTTCTTGCTTGACAAGAGAACCGATGCCTCTAGACGAGACACCTAGTTTGACTCCCTCTTCAATCAAGGATTGAGCAATCTTGCCCATTGGAGTATTTAGGATCTTTGCTTTCCCAATAAAATTAGTGCCATCCTCTCTAAGAGAAAGAATACGATGTGACACACGATCTAGATTCACTGTTGGTCCATCAGGGTGACCCAGTTCACCAAGAGCTCGGGAACTCTCAATGAACGTTTTGGTATAACGGTCTACTTCTTTACGAAGGGTCTCCATAGGATACCTACGACCATTTCTGTTTTGGATATCTCCTTGGAGGAAAACACCCTCAATATATAGGGACTTACTACCGTTCTTCTCCTCGGTAATAATCTCTACATTCTCGATTTGTTCGGTGATTAGTTTCATTCTTCCTCTTCGGTGTCCAGTTCTTGTTTATAGGGTTCACCAGTTGTAGGGTCAATATCGATAACTTCAAGAGGTTCTTCGATATGTTTAAATGGTTGGTGAATTTGAGTAAACTTGGCAACAACTTCTTTTTTTGCTGCTTCAATTTTTTCAGCAGCAACTGTAGATAGTTGATCACCAATTTGATCCATCACTTCCGCCTTGCTGCCCCCAGCAAAAACGGTATTGACGATGTTCATAGCAGCATCACTTGGCATAATATCTCCTTTTCAATATAATTATTTAGAATTCTCCCTTTTTATAGTCTTTGGGATCAATCCCAGTGGGAGCGGGAGCACCCCCTGCAGCAGGATCATCAGCAGGAATTGCACCATTACCAGCTGCCATATCCATTCCACCACCAGCAGCCATCATTTCTGCTTCCATAGGATCCATAATAATACCTGCTTCTTTCTCCTTCTCAATTTGCTCATCAATTTCATCCATCTCAGCATCAGTCTGCTTAAGGATTTGACGACGAATATATTCAACTGAATAATACTTACCGATAAACACATCCATTGTGCTAGCAAGGTTGAGTCTCTCTGTCAGCATTTCATTTTGCTTGAGTTCAGAGAAGTGGTTATCAGCAACATAATCGTATTGAATATGTTCCTTCATATCCTCCCAATCTTCCAGAGTGATGATACCCTTGAGAACTAGTTGAGTTTTCAGAATATCGTGGAAGAGGAGAGAGAAATTTTTGCGAAGACGAGTGACAAACTTCTGGAATTTCACTTCGTCTCTGGTGATCTCAGCAGATCTACCAATATTAAATGTGCTATCAGATTCCAGTCTGGATGATGGAACGTTGAGTGCTTTGTATAGTTTCTTCTGGAAATACTTCACGTCTTCCAGTTCACCCAAGTTTTGTCCACCAGGCAGAGTTGTAATTTCTGTACCACGACCACCTTCACGACGTGGAAGCCAGAAATCTTCTAGCATTGACATGTATTTTCTGTCATCACGGATCTCACCAGTCGATGCATCATACACCAACTTATTGCGATAACGTGACATCACTTCCTTGAGGTATTGTTCTGCTTTAACCTTAGGGAGATTGCCCACATCAATGTAGAAAATTCTACGTTCTGGAGCACGTGACAGACGATAAATCACCAGAGAATCTTCGATCATTCTCAGTTGATTCAATGCCTTGATTGCTTTGTGTAAGTGTGACAGAACCATATTGCGGTTCATGTCTACAATGTTAGAGTGACAATATGTGATTGCATCTGGTGCAACCTTGATTCCAGTATTGTCGTTACCTCTCAAACCTTTATTGTTGTAGATGTAATACTCTACAGTTTTCTGTCCAATTTTTGTATTGGATTCTTGCAATGGAGCCATGTCACGAACATCATTTTTCTGATATTCCATGACCTTGCGAATCTTGCGAGGATCAATATATCTCAGTTCTACAATACCCTTCTTAGGATTTTCTAGATCAATAACTTTATGATAAAAAACTCTTCCGTCGATATACCAACGACGGAAGATATCGTATGCTTTCTGATCAAAATCTAGCAAACGCAAGACATAATGAAACTCCTCCCTAATTTTTTTCTTCAGTGAAGAACTTACATTAGGTAAGTTTGATAGTTCGATTTCCACTGGGGTGTCGTCCAGTTCACCTGCAATTGTCTCGTTGACAATATCATCAATGGCGGAATCACATTCTGGATGAATGGACATATCACGATAACGCATGATGAGTTCCCATTCATTCTTGACATGGCCATCCATGTCAACATACTGACCAAAGTATCCACCAGCAACGATAGGTGCGGATGCATCACCATCCTGCTTAGGAACAAAGGACGCTGCCTTTTTAGGGACAGCATCCTTACGTCTATTGAGTGAAAATCCAAACAGAGAAGTATTCTCTTGTGCCATTATGTTACTCTATAGTTTGCTTACGATCTATTTATCCGATCATCAAGATGCGGTTCTAGCACCAACACCAACTTTTTCCCACCACTGGACTTGTAGTTCAACAGTGAACTCCTCAATGGTATCATTGGAATCGAATGCAAGGTCAATTGCACTCACGTTGGTTGGGAAAGTACCGACAAACTTGTACTTATAGATCTCGTTACCTTCACGGTCAATCTGGGTAACAAACATATCGGCCTGATAATTTTCAGGGTTTTGGATACCGATATTTTGTTCTGCCTCATTGACTGCTCTAACCCACTCTTCAAACGCAGTTCTCAGAGTGAAGTTAGTATCGTTAATGATGGTGATTGTCCAGGGTTCAAAGGTGCGGTCACCCGCAACCTTTAGAACACGACCACGGAAAGGAACCTCAATCACACCCAGCTGGGAAGCAGGCATGTTTGCGGACTTAACCATGAATTGACCAGCAGTAACTGCTGCTGTTGCATCGGGGATGTTTGCCCCCGTGGGGAAGGAGAGGTCAACCTTAAATAGATTAGGTCTTGCTCCACCCCCCACTAGTTGTGCTTTGAAATTAGTTAGACTTAGTGCTGCCATTGGTATGGTACTCCTTTATGTTAGTTATACGAGAAAACCTATTAGTTAGCAACTTCGGAGAACTCAATGCCACTACGTGTTGCCACGAAGGATAGAGTGATGAAGTTGATAGTGCGGGTGGGCTTAACGTAGATTTCTGCGTAGAACTCACCACGGTCGATTGAATCAGGTGTATTGTTTGTTTCATCACAAACAACCAGGAAGTCTTGGATACCACGACGACCCTGAACCTGACGCAGGTAAGGTTCGACCAGATTGCGGAAGATGCTTCTAGAAACAGCATCATTCTGCTCAAAGAGTTGACCACGACCTGCTTCACCAATAACTCTTTCCAGAGTCAGGAACAGACGACGAACGTTAATTCTGTCGAATGCAGATGGTGTGGAAAGTGCAGTCTTGTCACCAAAGAGAACAGTACCTTCACCAGGGAAAGTAACGATTGGGTTGATTCTTGAGGAATACAACTCATCTCTGAATGCTTTCTTAGGATTGTATGCAAGTTTGATCACGTTACGGATCTGACCACGGGAGAAACCAGCAGGAGAGAACCAAGGATCTCTAGTCAGAGCAGTCTCAACGCAAGTACCAGCAATGTCACCATTGCAAGGGATATAACGATAGGTATCATTATACTTGTCGTAGATATACTTATAACCCGAATCAAACACTGCATATGAAGAACCAGCCAGACGGTCGAAGAACTTCACAATGTTTGATGTCTGGAGTCTAGAACCAGGGTTGGACACGATGCCAACAACATCAGATCTTTGTGGTGAGATGAATGCAATACAATCCTTACGGAGATCAGCAACTGCGATACACTTGTTTGCTTTCGATAGTGAATCGGAAAGAGTGTTACCAGTTTTACCGCAAAGGATGTAGTCGATTCTCTCAGTCTCAACATCAGCAAAGAGATCGATTGCTGAATTTAGATCTGCGATATTTGAATCGAAACCGTTGTCACCACCACTCAGTTGATAGGCATATGAACCAGAGTACCAAGATGAGGTTGCCTGGTCAGTAATCTGAGCACCAGCAGTGGTGTCTAGTCTGTAACCAACATAGTTTTGCAGAACGTTGAAGTTTCTGTTGAGTGCTGGTTGACCCCAGAGACCTGCCGAGACAGTTGTGTTGCCATTGGTTCTATACTGAACGTGTGTTAGGCTATCACCTGTTAGTGTGCCAACGTGCTCAGCAAAGTAGACATACTGGGACTCATTCTTGATAACTTCTGCATAATAGTTATTTGCACCTTGGGGATTCTTAGCATCAGATGCTTTTGAAAGGAAGGTGAACTTCTCAAGGAGAGTTTTGGGAGCACCAGTGACTGTACCCTTGTCATCGAAGACGAGAACGTGGATTTCGTCATCAGCACCACCCTTGTTTCTCACATACTCAGATGTGCCAGGACGTGCTGCAATATTGATCCACTTCTGTCCAGGATAATACTCTAGTTCAGAATATGCATCTGCAAATGAATCAACAGTGAACTCGTTTGAACCGAGATCAGTTAGTCTGATGCGAGCAGAACCAATGGAGTCATCGGAGAACTTGTTAGAATTCTTGTCAAGTTTGACATAGAGTTTTCTTTCAATCTTCTCAACAACACCTTCAGATGCTGTAGGTGTAGGATAACCACCAGGAGCAGACAGAACTGACTTGACGACGTTGCTGCCAGCAGCAGTGCTATACAGACCAGTGTTTGAGGAATCAATTGCAACTTCCAGAACTCTGGAGTTATGATCCCAGGAGATAACGTCTGCCACAACTGGAGTTGCTGCATCAGTCGTCAGTCTCTCACCAACTGCAAACTTGGACTTAACTGTACCCTCTTTGAGGGTCAGAGAAACAACTGACTTATAGTTCCAACCACTGATGTTATAGGTTGCAAGCAGTTGAGAACCAGTTGCACCACCAGGAGAAGCAAGAGCACCGTTGGTGAAAGTACCATCAGCAGCTGCTTGAAGTGCAAAACGGGGTTCTGCAGAACCAGTTGCAACTGGGGTGATTGCTGTAACCAGCATCACTTCTGAAGTGAGGTTAAGTTCGGTAACGGTTGCACCATCTGCATGAGATGCTGTCACTGTGCCAAGAGCACCACGACGAACAGTTAGATCGTTAACTGATTTACCAGTAACTTCTAGAATCTCGTTGTCGATCTTGATGAACTCACCAGTAGCAAAGTTGGTGCCATCAGCCACAGTCAGAGTTGTATCTGCGTCACTGAAGGTGCCACCCTCGTTAATGGTGGTGGTGTTAGAGTTTGAGGTCTTGATCACACGGATCAGATCTTGAACAGAGAAGTTGGTTAGACCATCAACCGAAATTGTGGTTGCACCAGTTGTACCGATTGCACCATTCAGCAGAGTTGCTGCCTCGGTCACGGTAACTTTGGTAACTGTTGAACCATCTGCGTGAGAAACTGCAGTGGTTGATTCTTGACCACGAGCAATCGTAACTACAGTGCCACCAGAATAACCAGAGTCAATACGAACAACTTCCTTACCGTTTGCAGATTCGATTAGTAGGTAATTGTTTGCAGCAAGACCAGTATCAGAGGTAACGTTCAGGGTTGTGCCAACTGCAGAAAGTGCTGTACCACCTGCGTTGTCAATTGTAGTTGCGGTTGCGGTTCTGTCAATCAGGTTGACCACATCGTTGTCGGAGAAGGTTGTTGCAGAAGTGCCACCTTGACCTCTCACGACAGTAAGGTCGTTTGTTGACTGTGATAGACCACTGCTCACAGGAAGCAGATACAGGATCTGATCACCACCACCATCGGTGACAAACACCTTCAGTGAGTTACCATATTCACCAGCATTACGTGCTGCATAGTGATAGGTATTTGCTGCATCTTCAACGTTTGCTTCGTAGTCTGCTAGTGATTTGATCTTGGGACCTAGACCAGAAACACTCAGTTGAACTGTATTCTGATCATATCCTTTACCACCAGAGATAATGGTGTAAGCAGTCACTGCACCGTTTTCCACAGTTGCGGTAACTTCAGCACCAGAACCAGTACCACCAGTAACAGTAACTGTTGCTCCACGATATCCACTACCTTGAGCATTGACAGCCACTGCTGTGATTGCACCATTGGTAACGGTCACGTTTGCAGTTGCACCCGAACCACGGCCGTTTGCTGCACCGATATCATCGGATGCGTTTGCGATTTGTTTTGAGTCTGAACGTACAACTCTTAGATTGCCACCATACTGGAGGAATTGAGCTGCCACGAACCAATCTTCAAAGTTCTTTTCTGTAGGCTTGCCAAAAACAGAAGCAAGTTCCTTCTCAGAACTAATTGAAACGGGTTCTTCGATAGGTCCATTTTGAAACGATGCTGCGATTGCACCAACGTTTGTCAAGGACACTGAGGATGATGTGCTCAGATCTCTCTCAAGAATCTGCACACCAGGGGATTGTTGCCTTGATGCCATTTGTAAAACTCCCTCTTATGAAATTAGTTTCGTTTTCTAAAAATATTTATGAAATGCTACTTTTGTAGCAATCACCATGATGTAGGAGTCATATCATCATTCACGTAAGTCCATTGGAAAGCACGGTCTCCGTATTCGTCCACATACCACCTATCTCCATTATTGTCTATGAAGCTTTCCTCACCCAGTCCATCTTCAACAAATCCAAAGGGTGCCATATCGGCTTCAATTGCTTCCCTTTGATCTTCATAGATTTTTTTCCTTATATCACTATTTACCAATTCCTTGAAGTAGACACTTGTGGTCAACCAGCAGAACATGACAAAGCACATTGCTAGGTCATCGTTGCAACCATCTTCTGCTTGGAAACTATCACCAACTTGAATAAAAGTGGTCAGTTCAGATATGGTATCGTAATCTTTGATGATTATCTTATCATCCTCTAGCATTGTTTTGAAATTAGAGCAACCAAGTTTCTTAACTGCCTTGGTCATTCTGACTCCCAGATATGCCTTCTTGCCAGAGAATCCAGATCCAACAATTTGTCCAGATCTACCACGCATTGAGCACATCAGAATATTATCATACTCTAGATCGAAGTGAAGAATGTCAGCAACCTGACCTCCAATATCATTCACTTCAATCAAAGCATATGCTTTATTGTATGCCTTACAAACATCGTAAATGATGTTTGGGAATAGCATTGGTTTAATTTCGTTATTCCTATACTTTGCTACCATAGTATATGGAATTTCTGTCACATCCATGATAGTAAATGCAGAATAGTCACTTGAGATGCCACGACTTGTATCTACAGTCACAACATACTGGTGATCTTTAATTGGATCTTGATACACATCTAGACCAGCACTTCTCTTAATAGGATCCTCGTATGGCATGATCCTCAGTTTGCTAGGACTGATTAGAGTATCTGTAGATCCTAAGAATTCACATTCAAACTCAACTCGGAATTGTTGTTCTGAAGTGTTGGCAATTGTTTGTTCCTTCCACTTCGTATCCCTACCAGGAACTTCAGACCAGTGAACCTCAGTTTGAACATATTCGTTCTTCCCCCTCTCGGCATCATGCCAGAGTTTGTAGAACATGTTCATCCCGTGAGGGGTTGAGATGATGATTACTTTAGTTGACTTACCAGAAGAAATAGTAGGGTAAACAGAACTAAAGAACTGGTCAGCAATATGATTCGGGATGAAAGCAAATTCGTCAAGGAAGATAACGTTAAATGACATACCACGCACAGCAGAAGCCGAAGTAGAAGCAGCCAAGATTTTGCTTCCGTTCTCCAGTTCCAAACTACCTCGGTTCCATGCGATGATTCCTTGCTGGAGCCACTTTGGGAGGTT
>Ga0222714_10005456_pt1 | contig 12085 bp, 11 predicted proteins | sample C33_3DmetaG_FD_165048 | JGI IMG/M metagenome (GOLD analysis project Ga0222714, IMG submission 165048) | Estuarine water microbial communities from San Francisco Bay, California, United States - C33_3D | ecosystem: Environmental > Aquatic > Marine > Unclassified | place: USA: California... | reverse complement strand
GAACGGGTCGATGTCGAACGAGATGACGCTGGAATCCGGAAAGTGCACCTGGCAGGCCTGCAAGTCGACACCGACCCGCGCGCCCGGCTCGCGCAACAGCATCGCGAGCAGGGCATCGACCTGCGGTTGCGGCAGCACAACCGGCAGCAGGCCGTTCTTGATCGCATTGGCGTGGAAGATATCGCTAAACCCGCTGCACACGACCGCCCGGAACCCGTGGTCGTAAAGCGCCCAGACCGCATGCTCGCGCGACGAGCCGCAGGCAAAGTTACGCGCAGCGACCACGATACGGGCATCGCGATATTCGGGCCGGTTCAGCACGAAGCCAGGATCTTCGCGGCCATCGGGAAGGCGGCGCACATCGCGGAACAGGTATTCGCCGAAATCATTGGCACGCGGCTTTTGCAGGTAGCGAGCCGGCAGGATCTGGTCGGTGTCAACATTGGCCCGATCGATCGGCATCGCGACCGAGTCCAGTCGCTGGAAGGGCTGCATGGTCAGGCCTCCGACATCAGGGTTCGAACATCGGTCAGCGTGCCGGTGACCGCGGCCGCCGCCGCCATCGCCGGGCTCATCAGATGGGTGCGGGCACCCGGGCCCTGACGACCGACGAAATTGCGGTTCGACGTGGACGCACAGCGCTCGCCCGGCGCGACGATGTCACCATTGGTGCCCAGACACATCGAGCATCCGGCATAGCGCCATTGCACTCCAGCAGCCAGGAAGATGCGATCCAGCCCTTCGGCCTCGGCCTGCGCCTTGACCAGGCCGGAACCGGGCACGGCCCAGGCGACCACCCCCGGCGCAACCTTGCGCCCATGCAGCACCGCTGCGGCGCTACGCAGATCTTCGATGCGCCCGTTGGTACAAGAACCGATGAACACGCGCTGCACAGGCACGCCGGCCAGCGACATGCCCGGAGTCAGGCCCATGTACTTGAGCGAACGCTCCATTGCCTCGCGTCGCTGCGCATCGGACTGCGCGGCCGGATCCGGCACGCGCGATGTGATCGGCGCCGCGTCCTCCGGACTGGTGCCCCAGGTCAGCATCGGTTCGAGCGAGGAGACGTCCAGCGACACCTCGCGATCGAAACGGGCGGCGTCATCGCTGCACAGCGCGCGCCAGCGTGCGACGCTCTGATCCCATTGCGTCCCCTGGGGTGCGAACGGGCGACCGGCCAGGTACTCGAATGTGGTGTCATCGGGCGCCATCATCCCGGCCCGGGCGCCAGCTTCGATTGACATGTTCGAGATCGTGAAGCGGCCCTCCATCGACAAGGCCCGGATGGTCGAGCCCGCGTATTCCAGTGCATGCCCGGCCGCGCCAGCAGTACCGATTTTGGCGATCAGCGCCAGGATCACGTCCTTGGCACCGACCCCGTGGCCGAGCCGGCCGTCGATGGTGGCCCGCATCGTGCGCGGCTTGCGTTGCCACAGCGTCTGCGTGGCCAGCACATGCGACACCTCGGTGGCGCCGATGCCGAAGGCCAGCGCACCGAGCGCGCCATGCGTCGAGGTATGGCTGTCGCCGCAGACAATCAGCATGCCGGGCTGGCTCAGACCCTGCTCGGGCGCGACCACGTGCACGATGCCCTGACGCGGATCGTCCAGCCCGAAGCGCAGCATGCCGGCCGCATCCGCATCGTCGAGCAGCGCCTGCGCCATCGCCCGCTTTTCCGGATCAGCGACCGTAGACAGGTCGCGGTTGTCGGTCGGCACGTAGTGATCCGGCATGGCGAACGCGCGCTCCGGCACCCGGACCTTCAGACCGCGCTGACGCAACATCTCGAAGGCCGGCGCCGAACCATCCTGCACCAGATGCCGGTCGATGTAGAGCAGCGTCTGGCCGTCCTCGCGCTCGAAGACGCGATGGGTCGACCAGATGCGCTCGAACAGCGTCATTGCGGTACTCACTGAATCTTGGCTCCGGACAAGCGAACAATCTCGGCGTACCGGGCAATTTCAGACAACATGAACTTGCCGAAGTCATCCGCAGAGCCTGTGCCGATTTCCGCGCCGAAGTCGAACATCTTCTTTTTGACCTCGGGGCTGGCAAGCACTGCCATCAATTCGCGATTGAGTTTCTCGACGATGTCGCGCGGCGTACCGGCAGGCGCCATCAACCCATACCAGGCACCCGAGTAGACGCCCGAAACACCGGCCTCGTCGAAGGTCGGTACATTGGGCAGCGCAGGATTGCGCCCCCTGGACGCGACCGCCAGCGCCTTCATCTTGCCGGCAGCGACATGCGGCAGGCAGGCGGTGGTGTCCAGCAACAGGTCAACCTCACCGCCCATCAGCCCGATCTCGGCCGGGGAGGTGCCCTTGTACGGGATATGCATCATCTCAAGCCCGGCGGACTTTTTGAGCATTTCTGCGGCCAGATGCTGCGATGAACCGACGCCGCCGGAGGCGTAATTCAGCTTGCCGGGGTTGGCCTTGGCCATCGCGATGAGATCCGCCACCGAATTGGCCTTCGAGTTGGCCGGTACGACCAGCACGTTCGGGACCGAGGCCACCAGCCCGATGCCAGCGAAGTCCTTGGCCGGATCGAAGGGCAGTTTCGCGTACAGATACGGATTGATCGCATTCGGCGAGACCGAGCCCATCAGCAGCGTGTAGCCGTCGGGCTTGGCGCGAGCGGCGACTTCGGTGCCGATATTGCCACCGGCGCCAGCCTTGTTCTCGACCACGATCGATTGTCCGAGCCGCTGCGCCAGCGGTGCGGCGATGATCCGCGCGGCGGTGTCCACGCCACCTCCCGGAGGCCAGGGAACGACCAGCTTGATCGTCTGCGACGGATAAGCCTGCGCAAGCGCCAGAGCCGGACTTGCCAGCGCGATAGCAGCCAGGGCCGTGTTGATCCAGTTGCGTCTGTTCATGCGTCTCTCCTTTTGTACTGCGGAATTCCAGGAATCCGCTTTTGTATATCTGAACTAAACTTTACTCAATCGAGATCTGCTGATCCCACATCGTCAATCGTTGAGATTACGCTGAGTTTTCGGCGCCCCCTGATCCAAGTCAACCGATAATTGCTAAGTTTTTATTTAATTCAACTAACTTGATCTATGCCAACGATGCGATCGATGCTGCCGGCGCTTCGAACCTTCGAGGCCGTCGCACGACACTCCAGCGTGACCCGCGCTGCCCAGGAACTGAGTGTGACCCCCGGAGCGGTCAGCCAGCAGATCAAGCAGCTCGAGCGGACGCTGCGCACCGAATTGTTTGTGCGCCAGCACCGGGGACTGTCGCTGACCGACGCCGGCGCCATGCTCGCCAAGCGGCTGAGCCTGAGCTTCGAGGAGATCGAACGTGCAGTGCTCGACGTTACCGGCGATCCGGGCGCTCGCCGGCTGCGCTTGAAGACCACACCAAGCTTTGCGATCCGCTGGCTGGTGCCCAGGCTCGGACTGTTCTACGAGCGGCATCCGGAATTTGAAATCGAGGTGGCGACCTATCCGCGCCAGGAAGACGCGCTGGTCGAGGAACTGGACTTCGTCGTACGCCATGGGCGGGGCGACTGGGGAGATGCTCAGGCCGATCATCTGTTCGACGATGCGCTGGTCCCGGTCTGCAGCCCGGACCTGGCCCGCAAGCTCGATTCAGTTGCCAGCCTCGCGCAACTGAACCTGTTGCACTCGATGATGCGCAACGACGCCTGGGAGCGCTGGTTCGCGCAGGCCGGAATGCCGGACCTGCGCCCGGCCCGCAGCACGCGACTGGCCAATGCGGCGGTCACCTACCAGGCCGCGATCAATGGTCTGGGTGTTGCGCTTGCGCAGATCGCCTACGTCGAGGACGACCTGGCCAGCGGGCGCCTGGTGATGCCCTTCGAGCAGGTGATGCGCACCGGCGAGGGCTACTGGCTCGCGTTCGCAAAACGCAAGGCGAATCATCCGAGCATCGAATTGTTTCGCGCGTGGATTCGCGAGGTCACCAGCGAGGTCGACGCGCAGGTCGCCGCCGCCATCCGGACCGCCAACGAGCGACAGCACGCCGGCGGCGAATCGGGCTGAGGCGCTGCGCCAGCGCGCGCGAGTGCCCTACACTTGAGCCACCGAACCCGGCAACGCCAACCACCCGGAGCATCCATGGACGAACAAAACACCAGCTCGCGCGCAACGCTCGAGCAGATGCTGCAGCGCATCGGCAGCGACTTCGGCTCATCGGCCTGGATGATGATCGACCAGCCGATGATCAGCAGCTTTGCGAAACTGACCCAGGATGAATACTTCATCCATGTCGACCCGGCACGCGCGGCACGCGAAACGCCGCATGGCGGCACGATCGCGCATGGTTTCCTGACGCTGTCGCTGCTGGCGCAGATGGGCTATCAGGTCTGCCCACTGGTCGAGGGCACGAAATCCGGCGTCAACTACGGCTTCAACCGGCTGCGCTTTGTCGCGCCGGTGCCGACCGGATCGCGCGTGCGCGGCCATTTCAGGCTCAAGGACTTCGAGGTGCAGCCGGGCAAGCGCTGGACCGCCACCTGGGAGGTAACGATCGAGATCGAGGGTGCCGACAAGCCGGCGATCGTGGCCGAGTGGCTGAACGCCGGGTTTCTGTAGTCAGAGAATCAGGCCGCCATCGACCGGGATTGTCTGGCCGACCACATAGGCCGACAGCGGCGAGGCCAGAAACAGCGCCACACCGGCCATGTCGCGCGGAGTGCCCAGCCGACCGGCCGGGATCCGGTCGATTGCGGACTGCAGCCGCTGCGGGTTCTCGGTGGTCACCCGGGTCATCTTGGTCGCCACGAAGCCCGGTGCGATGCCGTTGACCCGAATACCGTCCGGAGCCCAGGCCTGCGCCAGCGTGCGTGTCAGGCCGAGCACGCCGGTCTTGGACGCGTTGTAGGCCGGGTTGCCGACCGTGGCGTGGAACGCCGCGGTAGAACTGACGGTGATCAAGGCCCCCCGTGAGGCCGCCAGCATCGGGTGAAACTTCTCGGCGCAGGCCATCAGCGAGTTCAAGTTCACGTCGATGACCTTGCGAAAACCATCGATGCGAAATTCGCCGCGCTTGTAGATGACCATGCCCTGGCAGAGCACCAGCGCGTCGAGCCGCTCGAATCCCGGCTCGCAGGCCGCGATCGCATCGAAATCTCCAACGTCAACCTGCCGATAGCCCAGCCCTTCCAGCTTGCTGCCTTGCTCCGCGTCATAGTCCGCGGCACTGGCCCGGGTGCCCCAGACATGCACCTGCGCGCCGTGCGCCCGAAATGCCTGGGCGATGCCGTTGCCGATGCCGCTGGAGCCGCCGACCACCAGCACGGTCTTGCCGGCAAAGTCGAGCGCGTCATGCATAGCTGCCTGATGTTCCATCGGAGATACCTGTTCGTTGGTTGGGATCAAGGCCCCGCCGCACCTCAGCCAGCGCGAGACTCTTGCGCCGTGCCCCAGATCGCCTGCCAGTCGTCGCCGGCCTGGTCGGTGACGCGACCGTCCGATTCGAAGAACTTGTTCGGAATCTGAAACATCGCGAGCATCGTGCCGCCCTTGGGCGACCAGGCAACATGCCGGCTACCCGCCGGACGCCAGATGAATTCTCCCGGCAGACATTCAATGCCTTCATCCGGTCCAGCCTTGTCGACCAGATGCCCCTCAAGTACCCAGGTCTGCTCAATCAGCACATGCTGATGATCCGGCAGCACCGCGCCAGGCGCCATCCGGATCAACGAGGTCACCAGGCCGCTGGCACGATCGACCAGCAGCGGCTTGGCATCAATACCGGCGAAACGGGTCGGCTGCCAGGCAAGATCATTGACCTTGACCAGTCGGGAGGCCAGCGGGCCGAGCTTGGCATGCTCCGGGACATTCGGGGAAATCGCGGTCGTCATCTGTGCGCTCCGTGGTGGTCGGTAGTCGGTGGTCAAGAGGCCGCCAGCGCGGCAGGTTCAATCCGGTAGAACCGGCAGGCATTGTCATGAAACAGCGCGCGCCTGTCACCCTCGGACAGATCGGCGGTCATTTGCGCGAAGGCCTCGAACATGTCGCGGTACGAGATTCGCAGACCGTCGACCGGGAAGTTCGACGCGAACATGCAGCGCTCGATGCCGAAGATGTCGATCGCCTCGCGCACCAGCGGTCCGTTGTCCGACGCCAGCCAAGGGCCGTCGGGCAGGCACAGGCACGACAGCTTGCAGTACACCTGCGGATGCGCAGCCAGCGCGCGCATCCCGCGCCGCCACATCTGCAAACCCTGCGGGCTGCGATCCCAGGGAAATCCGGTGTGATTCAGCACCACGGGGATATCAGGTTCGGTAGCGACCACCTCGGCTGCCTCTTCCAGGTGCCAGGTCGGCACGCGCAAGTCCCAGGAAAGCTTGTGACGCCGTAGCCGTCGAAAGCCCTCCAGCCATTTGGGATCCTGCATCGAACCAGGTAGCCCGCGACGCATCTGCGCCGGTGAGGCTGCCGTGACCGGTTTGGAGCGGATACCGCGAACCAGCGCGAACTGCGCCTGCTGCTCGAGCACCTGCGCCGCATTGTCGGTATGAAACCAGGCGTGCGCAACGATCGCCCCGGGCAGACCCTGACTCGCACTGAGCTCGCTCAGCCAGCGGGTTTCGGCAAGCTGCTGGTTGCGATCACACTCGGCTTCGACATGCACCGTCGTGACCACATTGAAGCCCGCGCTGTCGCGGCGGTAATCAGCCGGCAAGTAGTTGCGCTTGAGCGGCTCATAGTTGCCGAGAAAGAACTCATGCGGCTGTGGATCGTGCAGCCAGGGATAGTGCAGCGGCCCGCCAGACAGATCCCAGAAATGATGATGGGCATCGACGATCGGAATGTTCAGCATGGAGGCCATCGCTACTTTCTGCTCAGGATTCGTGGATGCATGCGGTTCGTCTGCCGCCCGACCCGGCGGCTCAGACCGCGTACTTCTCGAGCACCGCGAGATCAGGCTCGAAACCAATGCCCGGACGATCCGGGATCCGCAGCTTGCCACCCTCGGGCAACAACACCTCGCCGCCCGCGAACGCCGCAGGCTCGATGTACAGATGCTCGAACAGGCCGACGGTGTCGGTCGCGGCCGCCAACTGCAAGGTGGCGTAATAGCCAGGGCCGAAATACGGCGAGTGCGGCATCAGCGTCGCGCCGCGCTCGCGCGCCAGCGCCGCCACCCGCATGAACTCGGTGACGCCCCCCACTTTCGTGACGCTGGGCTGCGCATACCTGACCGCCGGCATCAAGCGCGCAAATTCGACCGCGGTACAGGCGTTCTCGCCGGCCGAGATCGCAACGCCATGCTGACCCAGTCGGCGCAGCGCCTCCCAGTCCTCGGGCGGGAAGACCGGCTCTTCGAGCCACAGCGTGTCGAGCTCGCGCAACTCGGGCAAAACGCTGGTGGCGAACTCCTCGCTCCAGCAGCAGTTCACATCGATGGTCAGCTGCATGGCTGGATCGATCGCGCGTCGCGAGGCGCGGATCTCTGGCATCGTGATTTCATGAAGCTTCAGGCAGCCATAGCCCTCGGCACAGGCCTTGGCCGAAAACTTCTCGACCAGCGCTGAATCGGCATAGCGCACCAGGCTTGCATAGGCGTCGATCTGCTCACGGACGCGCTTGCCGGCCAGTAGCGTGGCCAGGTCGACGCCCTCGGCCTTGGCCTTGAGGTCCCACAGCGCGATGTCGGCGCCGGACAGCGCGAAGATCGTGATCCCGTAGCGACCGAACAGCGCGAAGCGTCGTTGCAGGTCGTCGTTCAGCGTGGCCGGATCGATCAGTTCGCGCCCGACGAGCGCCGGGGCGACCAGATCTCGTACCTGCGCGACCACTGCGTTACGGCAGAAGTAGCCGAATGCCTCGCCCCAGCCGGTGAGTCCGGCATCGGTGTCGATGCGCACCAGGACCATATCGAGCTTGTCCCAGCGCGAGGGCATCAGCCCGTTGCCTGAGCCGCCGTCCTCGAACGGAATTTGCAACGGAATCGCGCTCACTGCGGTGATCTTCATCGTTTCATCCCATCTGGTGCCAGGCACCATTGAAACAGATGTGTGACCGCGCGTGCGCTCCCGCGCTCAGTGCATGGAAGGCCGGCTCAGCAATACACTGCGATCGACCGATTCGATCTGCAGACGCAGCAGATCGCCCTCGCGCCCGACCATCACCGGAATCGTCACACCGGCCGCCCCCTGCGCCCAGACCGCACGCAGCATCTCGGCCAGCGTACCGACCCGCCGGCCAGCCACCTCGAGCACCAGGTCGCCCTGCTGCACGCCGGCCCGATCCGCCGGACCGTTGTCGGCAACGCCACCGACCACCAGATTGCCGTCGGATTCCCCCGCGTACAGGCCTAGCCAAGGACGCGGCGGCAGGCCCGAGGTACCGGTGGTGAGCAGACTTTGAAGGATCGGTTCGAGCAGATCGATCGGCACGATCATGTTGCCCTGCTCGGTGCGACCATCGACCATCTCCTGCACCAGCAAGGAGCCGATACCGATCAGTTCGCCACGCTCGGACACCAAGGCCGCACCGCTCCACTCCGGATGCGCGGGCGACGTGAACATCGCCTGCTCAAGCAGATATTCCCAGTAGCCGGCGAACACCCGACGGTCTCTGAGCCGGGTCTTGAGCGCATGCCGGCTGCCACCATGCGACAGCATGAACACCCGGTCGCCAATGCCAACATCGGCCGCACGCCCACGCGGCATCGGCGTCGCATCGAGCCGGCCCAGCGCGCGCACCAGCCCGAAGCCGGTGGCCTGGTCGTAGGCCAGCGCAAAACCCTGCACCGCCGCACCACGCTGCGTGGTCAGCCAGACGGTCTGCGCCTCGGTGATCAGGTAGCCGATGGTCAGCACCAGCCCCTCGTCGATGACGACACCGTTGCCGCCACGCTCGGTGCCCAGCGTCTGCGCAGTAAACGCATCTTCGGGCACCTCGGCGCGCAGCAGCACCAAGGCGTCCAGTCTGGCGGCAAGGTCGAAATCCAGATGCGCCTGCTCGGGGCGCATGTCGGCGGGAAAAGACCAGTCTTCGGAATCTGACATCGGACAATCTTCTGGGTAGCTGGCAATCTAGCGACCGGCAGGCAAAGCCGGACCGGCATCAGTGTAGGCCATCCCGGGCAATTGCATCGCCAAGACCGGATCGACATGACACGCCACAGGAGCGCCCCGATGAAAGTCGTCATCGCGCAGATGAAGCACGAAACCAATACCTTTTCGCCGGTTCCCACACCGCTTGCACGCTTCGCCCGCGCGATGGCGTCGCCACCCGAAGGTCAAGCGGTGCGCGACACCTACAAGGGCACCGGTTCGGCGATCGGAGCCTTCCTGGAGCTCGCCGAGCGCGCCGGGGTCGAGATCGACACGCCGATCGCCGCCGAAGCCTGGCCCAGCGGTCCGGTCGAAGATGCGGCCTTCGAGTACATGGCCGACCGGATCTGCAGCGCGGTACGGCGCGGCTGCGATGCAGTCCTGCTCGATCTGCACGGTGCGATGGTCACCGAGAGCCTGGAGGACGGCGAAGGCGAACTGCTGACGCGTATCCGCCGGATCGCGCCCGATCTGCCGATCGGTGTCGCACTGGACATGCACACCAACCTGTATCCGGCGATCGCACGCCAGGCGACCGTGATCGCCGGCTACCAGACCTATCCGCATGTCGATGTGTTCGAGACCGGCATGCGCGCCGGCCGGCCGATCTTTGAGCTGCTGTCGGGCCGCGGCCAGCCGAGCCTGGCCTGGGGTCAGCGACCGATGCTGCCGCACGTGATGCGCCAGTCGAGCCTGGATTCACCGAATCGCGAGATCCAGGACCGTGCGATCCAGATGGAGCGTCAGGGCGCGCTGTGCGCCAGCGTATTCGTCGGTTTTCCGCATGCGGACATCGTCAACGCCGGCCTGTCGGCGGTCGTGGTCACCGACAACGATCCCGCGCTGGCCAGGCGCTGGTGCGACGAGTTGCTCGAGATGGCCTGGACCCAGCGCGCCGCGTTCGTCTATCGCATCGAGCCGCTGGCTGACTCGCTGGCTCGCGCGCAAAAGCTCGGTGGCGGCCCGATCGTGCTGCTGGATCACTACGATAACGCCGCGTCCGGCGGCACGATGGACACGACCGCAGTGCTCGATGGCATCCTGAAGGCCGGGCTGGACGATGTCGCCGCATTCGCGATCTACGACCCGCAGGCGGTCACGCAGATGTCCGAGGCCGGCATCGGCGCGAATGTAACGCTGTCGCTCGGCGGCAAGCTCGACATGCCCTCGATCGGACTGAAAGGCAAACCGCTGACGGTCAGCGGCACGGTGCGCAACATCACCGACGGACGCTTTCGCAATCGCGGCCCGATGTCACGCGGCGTGCTGATGGATATGGGACCGACGGCGGTGCTCGATACCGGCAAGGTGCAGATCCTCGTGATCTCGCGCCAGCAGGAACCCAACGACCTGGAGTGCTTCTACTCGCAGGGCATCGATCCGACGAAAAAACGCTACCTGATGCTCAAGAGCCGGGTGCACTGGCGTGCCGGCATGGGGCCGATCGCTCGGCAGATCGTCGAATGCGCCGGCGAAGGCGTGTGCACCTCGGATTACTCGACGCTGCAGTTCGACAAGGTGCGTCGGCCGATCTATCCGCTAGACCCGATCTGATCCCGACGCCCGACCGGCAGCGGGCCGACGCCCGCCGACACCCTGTCAGGCAGCGGCCTTCTCGATCTGGCTGGCCGCGGGTTGAGCCGGCACAGCGCCCTCATGCGCCGCGCCGGCGGCAGCCAGCGTCATCCCGGCCACGTAACCGAAGGTCAATGCCGGACCCAGCGTGATACCGGCTCCCGGATAGTTGCCGCCCATCACGCTGGCCGCATCGTTGCCGACCGCATACAGTCCGGCAATCGGTCGGCCACTGCGATCGAGCACCCGGGTCTGGGCATCGGTACTCAGGCCGGCAAAGGTGCCGATATCGCCGACAACCAGCCGGATCGCATAGAACGGACCCTGCTCAAGCGGACCGACGCATGGGTTGGGCACCTGCTGCGCGTCACCCTGATACCGGTTGTAGGCCTTTGAGCCCTTGCCGAACGCAGGATCCAGGCCGTCGCGCGCGCCGCGATTGAACTGTTCGACGGTCTCGCGCAACACCACTGCGTCGACGCCGATGTTCACCGCGAGTTCCTCCAGGCTGGCGCCGCGCTTCAGGTAGCCGCTGCGCAGGTGACGGCCGATCGGCATCGGAAATGACGCGACGCAACCCAGGCCATAGCGGCGCAGCGTGCGGTGATCGCAAAGCAGCCATGCGAACACATCCGGCTGACCCTGACTGTCGGCGACCAGATCCTGCACGAAGTCATGATAGGAATTGCCTTCGTTCGTGAAGCGCCGGCCGTCCCGATTGACCGCGATCACGCCGGGTTTGGCGCGGTCGATGAAATGCGGCATCACACCCTGCGAACCATCCTTGCGGACCGTCACCGACGTGGGCACCCAGGCAGCCGCGTTCGGAATGGTGGGGTCGACCCAGCCGCCGACCGATTCAGCCAGGCGCAGCCCGTCGCCAGTGTTCGAGGACGGCGACGGTGTGAAGTGCTCTGTCCCGGTTGGCGCATGCGCAAACAATTGCTTGCGGCGCTCGATGTCATGCGGAAACCCGCCGCAGGCGAGCACCACGCCGCGCGCCGCGGTGATCTGCACACGGCGCCCCTCGTGTTCGACGATCGCGCCGGTGACCCGGCCATTTTCGCTGAGCAACTCGCGCACCGGCGACGCAAGCCAGACCGGCACGCCCAGGTCCATCGCCGCCTTTGCGAGCCGGCCAGCCAGCGCATTGCCGTTGGTCAGCGTCATGCCACGGCCGTGGCGCAACACGTCGATGAAATGCTTGCCAAGCCGGCGCATCACGAACACAAAGGATTCGAGCGAGCGAAACGCACGCATGAAGTGCCAGATTTCCTTGCCTGAGCCCAGCATCATGCCGAACACCGTCAGTTCAGGCAGAGGCGGCGCCAGATGACGAACACGCTCGCCGAGCTCCCGTCCGTCGAATGGTCGCGTGACCATCGAGCGACCTCCCTGCTGACCGCCAGGTGCCTCCGCGTGATAGTCGGGGAACACTGGCGGCATGTCGAACTGCACGCAGGTTTTC
>Ga0222714_10005455_pt1 | contig 12089 bp, 10 predicted proteins | sample C33_3DmetaG_FD_165048 | JGI IMG/M metagenome (GOLD analysis project Ga0222714, IMG submission 165048) | Estuarine water microbial communities from San Francisco Bay, California, United States - C33_3D | ecosystem: Environmental > Aquatic > Marine > Unclassified | place: USA: California... | reverse complement strand
TCGCAGGGATACTGGCATAGATGCTGTGCAATGGGCTAAGCGCGTAGTTTCACTCGGTGCTGGTGAGATATTACTTACATCTATGGATAGAGATGGTGCCAGAAGTGGTTTTGATTTGGCCCTTACACGGGCTGTCTCAGACTCTGTAACTGTTCCTGTGATAGCTTCCGGTGGTGTGGGTAAGGTGGAGCATTTGGTTGAAGGTGTTGCCGAGGGTCATGCTTCCGCTGTTTTGGCGGCTTCGATTTTTCACTTTGGTGAGGTCGAAATTAGGGAGGCGAAGGCGCATATGGAGAGGGCAGGATTGTCTGTTCGTCCAGTTCCAGGGCAATAAGGCCTTATTCCCAATTAAACCCCGGTGTGGGCTGGTGTGGTTATTAAAAACACGCTATTGTTCATCGATTTTTTAGACGCTAGTGCTGCGCATATTTTGTAGGTTTGTGCTATAGATCACACTACATTTAGAGTGCTAGCGAACCACCTGATTGAGGGTTTCAGATTATGCGGCTTATGATCGACAGAAACGTTCTTCTACGTACGCTCTCCCATGCTCAGAGCGTTGTTGAGCGCCGAAATACTATCCCGATTCTTGCAAACGTGAAGTTGGACGTTGCTGATGGTAAGTTATCGCTTTCCGCCACGGACATGGAAATTGGGCTACTAGAGTCTGCCGACGCTGATCCTGCATCCCAATCTGGCTCGGCTACTGCCCCCGCACATACTCTTCATGATATTGTTCGAAAATTGCCAGACGGTGCTCAGGTGGAATTGGCGCTAGATGCTGAATCGGAACGTATGATTGTCCGAGCGGGACGGTCTACCTTCCAATTGGCAGTATTACCCACGGCTGATTTTCCATCCCTTGCGGATAGTGAGATGCCTATTGGCTTCAAAATGGCGGCGCGGGATCTTCGCGCACTCATTGACCGCACCCGTTTTGCAATTTCGACTGAAGAGACGCGTTACTATCTTAACGGTATCTATTTTCACACAGCAGACCACGAAGGCGTCCAAGTTCTTCGAGCAGTGGCAACAGACGGCCATCGTCTAGCCCGCGCTGAGGCGCCTTTGCCAGATGGTGCTGCTGGTATGCCAGGGGTGATTGTGCCTCGGAAGACCGTTGGAGAACTGCGAAAGCTTCTCGAGGAAGCTGGCGATGCATATGTTTCGGTTTCTGTATCTGAAACTAAAATCCGCTTTTCAATGAATGGCGTTGTGCTGACGTCAAAGCTGATTGATGGTGCATTCCCTGATTACCAACGGGTTATACCTGCCGGCAATGATAAGAGTGTTCAAATCGATCGCCAGGCGTTCAAAGATGCAGTGGATCGGGTCTCTACAATCGCTACTGAAAAATCACGAGCCGTTAAGCTTTCTCTTCAACCAGGGGCTATCATAGTTTCTGCAAATAACGCAGAGGCTGGTGCGGCCAGTGAGGAAATTGAGGCGGATTATGAATCCGATTCAATGGAGATCGGTTTCAATTCACGATATCTCCTTGACATCGCCAACCAGATTGAAGGCGACATTGCCGAGTTAGTTTTCGCTGACCCGGCCGCTCCTACAATACTGCGTGATAAAGCAGATGCTTCGGCGCTCTATGTGCTTATGCCGATGCGCGTATAGTTCACGGATCCCTTGTCTGCCTATCCCCTCATGCAAATGGCCCCGGCCAACGACACAGGTTTTCCTGTTGGCTGCTATTTAAACAGGCTGACACTTACTGACTTTCGTAGTCATGCCAGTCTCCGGTTAGAAGTCAGTGAATCAGCAGTGGTTTTGGTTGGCCCTAACGGGGCTGGTAAAACAAATATTTTAGAAGCGATTTCACTCCTCACCCCAGGCCGTGGAATGCGCGGTGCTCGTGCCAACGAAATCACGCGAATTGGTGGTGCTGGAGGATGGGCTGCTGCCGCTTATGTCACAGGACCTTTGGGAGAGACGCAAGTTGGTGTGGGCGTTGATCCAGGTCAACCGAGTCATTCACGACAAGTTCGCGTGGATGGTGAGGTGGCGAGAGGTCAGGCATCGCTAGCTGAACGATTTTCCGCACTTTGGTTAACGCCGCAGATGGATGGTCTTTTTTCTGGGGCTGCAGAAGAAAGAAGACGGTACCTGGATAGGATCGTTGCGGCTTCTGACCCTGCCCATATCGGGCGTGTGTCAAGTTATCGAAATGCGATGCGACAGAGGCTCTCCCTACTGAAATCTGGCACGGGGGATGTCACCTGGCTGGATGCCCTGGAAGCAGAGATGGCCGGTCGAGCGGTAGCTGTTGCTGCAGCTCGCATTGAAACTGCGGCTCTTTTAGATGCCGCAGCAGCAGAAGGTGTCACTGCATTCCCGCGCGCGTCCGTTATGGTCGAAGGCCTGATTGAAGGCTGGTTGAATGAAGTTCCCGCCTTGGAAGCTGAAGATCGGATGCGTGAGGTGTTGGCTGAGGAGCGTCGTCACGATGCAGAGATGGGAATGACCACCTCTGGTCCTCACCGTACCGATATGGCGATCTTCGATAGGTCTCGTAATATGCCTGCAGCCGTCGGTTCAACCGGTGAACAGAAAGCTCTTCTTGTGTCGCTAACCTTTGCGTCCGCGCGAATGATAGAACGAACTACAGGGTGTGCTCCTGCACTACTTTTAGATGAGATAGCGGCTCACTTCGATCCAAACCGAAGGCATGCCCTGTTTGATGAAGCTCTTGGACTCGGTGGACAGCTATGGGTCACTGGTGCTGATAAATTACAACTCTCGGCGCTTGATGGCCGAGCCGACTGGCTTTGCATTGGCTCGGACGCGCCAGAACAATAATGAGTTGAGGTTAGGAATTTAATTTATGGCTGAAGATCAGAAACCAGAATACGGCGCTGATAGCATTCAGGTGCTTCGTGGCCTTGAGGCAGTGCGCAAGCGACCTGGCATGTATATCGGTGATACCGATGATGGATCCGGCCTGCACCACATGGTCTATGAGGTGGTGGATAATGCTATTGATGAAGCCTTGGCGGGATATTGCGACAAAGTCGATGTTATTCTGAACGGCGATGGTTCAGTGACTGTTCGCGATAATGGCCGCGGGGTGCCAGTCGACATCCATTCTGAGGAAGGTGTTTCGGCAGCCGAAGTTATAATGACCCAACTCCACGCTGGAGGAAAATTCAATCAGAACTCCTACAAAGTTTCGGGAGGTCTGCATGGCGTCGGGGTTTCGGTTGTTAATGGGCTTTCAGAATGGTTAATGCTGAAGGTTTGGCGATCGGGCAAGGAACACGCGATGCGTTTCCGTGATGGAGAAGCAGAAGCTCCGCTCGCAATTGTTGGTGAAGCTGAGGGTAAAAAAGGAACGGAAGTTACTTTTAAGCCATCAGCAAATATCTTCACCATGGTGGAGTTCGATTTTCCGACCTTAGAACGGCGCTTGCGTGAACTAGCCTTCCTCAATTCTGGTGTGCGGCTTGTCCTAACAGATGCGCGACAAGTAGAAGATAAGTCTGTCGATTTATACTATGAGGGCGGGTTAGCAGCTTATATCGCGTTCCTTGATCGAAACAGAAAGCCTCTTTTTGAGAAGCCTATTGTAATTCAAAGAGAGCGAGACGGCATTACGGTTGAGGCAGCAATGCAGTGGAATGATCAGTTTCACGAGACCATGCTTTGCTTCACAAATAACATCCCCCAACGTGACGGCGGCACCCACTTGGCAGGGTTTCGTGGCGCCCTGACGCGTCAGGTAAATGGCTTTGCCGAAACATCTGGCTTGCTCAAGAAAACAAAGATTTCTCTATCGGGTGAAGATGCTCGTGAAGGCCTAACCTGTGTTCTCTCCGTCAAGGTTCCTGATCCAAAATTCTCTAGTCAGACCAAGGATAAGCTGGTTTCGTCAGAGGTTCGGCCCGTTGTGGAAAGTGCAATCAACGATGCCCTTGGTCAGTGGCTTGAGGAGCATCCAAAAGAAGCGCGGATAATAGTAGAGAAGACTTTGCAAGCGGCCCAAGCACGGGAGGCTGCTCGCAAGGCGCGAGAGATTACCAGGAAACAGGGGCCCACAATTGCCTCACTTCCTGGCAAGCTTGCAGACTGCCAGACAAAGGATCCAGAGCGAGCAGAGATTTTTATTGTTGAGGGTGACAGCGCTGGTGGATCGGCAAAACAAGCAAGAGACCGAGGTTTTCAGGCAATCCTTCCGATCCGAGGCAAGATACTTAATGTCGAGCGTGTTCGACCGGAGAGGATGCTCAGTAGTCAGGAAATTGGTACTTTAATTACAGCTATTGGCGCCGGTATTGGTGCTGATAACTTTGACGCTGAGAAGGCGCGTTATCACAAGATCGTTATTATGACGGACGCGGATGTGGATGGTAGCCACATCCGAGCGCTATTGCTTACCTTCTTCTATCGCCAAATGCCTGAATTAATTGAGCGAGGATGGTTGTACATAGCACAACCGCCACTTTTCCAAGTTAAGCGTGGTCAGCGATCTGTATACCTGAAGGATGAACGAGCCCTTGAAGATCACTTGATAGAACTCGGCGTTGAAGGCGCAGTCCTGAATCTAGCCAATGGAGAACAGCGAGCTGGACCTGATCTAGCGGAGTTGGCTCAATATGCGCGTGATATCAAAGTGGTGATTCAACGTCTATCAGATAAGGTTGGCGATCTTCGAGTGGCGGAGCAGGCCGCCGTTATTGGGGCTTTAGATCCTGAAGCTATTTCAACCCCAGATAGAGCACAGGAGGCTGCCCAGGCGATTGCTGCTCGATTGGCACGGTTCGAGTCGACAGCAGAGGAATGGCAAGGGGAAGGGTTCACTGATGAAGGTGGCCAAGTTGGGATGAGAATTGCGCGCGTCTCCAATGGATATCGTTCAGTATATGAAATTGCCCCACGACTATTGCGGTCTCAGGAGGCTACTCAATTGAACGGCGCAGCTGACAGACTTCAGAGATTATTTGCTCGTCCCGCTGTATTTTTAGCCAAAGAAAGAGAGACTCATGTTCATGGTCCCTCAAGTCTGGCAAAGGCCATTCAGGAGGAAGGTCGACGCGGTTTATCTACGCAGCGCTACAAAGGCTTAGGTGAAATGAATCCTGAGCAGCTTTGGGAAACAACATTAGACCCTGAGGCACGAACTCTTCTTCAAGTCAAAATTGCCCATGCGGAAGAAGCAGGTGAAGTGTTCTCAACATTGATGGGCGATGAGGTAGAGCCTCGCCGTAATTTCATCCAGGACAATGCTCTCAAAGTGGCAAACTTGGATGTTTGAGGCTTTGCCATAAAGTTTTCCCAATATTAACTTGGACTTTTGAGAACCTGGCCAGATCTTTCTATCCTGGGAAGCTGGTTTTCAAGGAAGAGCGTCGAGTAAAGAATCGATTTCGCCTTCATCGTTGTAGTAGTGCACTGAGGCGCGAAGGATGGGCGGTAATTTGCGCCTTGTGGAGTCGATCAGCGTACTTGATGGGTCTGATACGCTAATATTTATTCCTTTATCTCTTAGCTGTTGCATAATTTTGTATGGGCATTCGCCGTCGACCACGAATGTAACAATGCCACAGTTCTGGCTTCCGATATCCATCACTTTGATATTGGGCCGTTCCGAGAGACGTTCACGTAACTTGATGGCTAACTCTTGAATGCGCTCCCAGATAGGCTCCAAGCCTATCGCTAGTGCGTAATCCACAGCAGCTCCCAAACCGAGCTTCGCAGCATAGTTATTTTCCCAGTTTTCAAACCGCCTAGCATCTGGGCGAAGCATGAATGTGGTGGGTGACGTCCATTCTGCTGCGTAGTGGTCGATAATAGGGGGCTCTAGCATCTGAATTATTTGCTGCCGTGCGTAAAGGAAGCCTATGCCACGCGGACCTCTGAGATATTTGCGTCCAGTCGCAGAAAGTAGGTCGCAGCCAATTTCTCTAACATTGATAGGCATTTGCCCGATGGATTGGCAGGCATCCAAAAGGTAAAGGGCACCATGCGCTTTTGTGATCTGCCCTATGGCGGGGGCTGGATTTATCAATCCACCATTTGTAGGCACGTGGCTAACTGCGACAAGCTTTACGGTTCTATCCATCATTGCGTCGAGGGCTATAACATCTAGCTCTCCTGACTCCGTCGAAGGCACAACATCGACAATTACGCCTTTACGTTTCGCCGTTTGGAGAAATGCAACAAAGTTTGCGCCATACTCAGCTTCTGACGTTAGAATACGGTCGCCGTTCTGGAGTGGGATAGAATAGAAAGCCATATCCCAGGCCACGGTCGCATTTTCTACGATAGCTATTTCATCGCGTGAATCAGCGCATATTAAGTCTGCAATTGAATCGTATACAGCCTCTATCCGTTTGATCTCTTGGTCTGCGGCTTCATAGCCGCCTACAGCGGCTTCAAGCTCTAGATGCGCAATCTGGGCATCGATCACAGGTTTGGGAGGAAGCGCAGATCCCGCATTATTAAAATGGCAGACTTTTTGTGTGCCTGGAGTATCCCTGCGGACTTTGGATAGGTCGATGCTCACTTCAGACCCGATATAATCTCATCAGAGTGCTGACCTATATCAGGACTCAGGCCGCGTGGGTCGCTGTCTTCTAATCTGGCAATGCCAGGTGGTTGTGGGACTGGAATCGGACCTAAACCTGGTTGATCTGGCCAAGCAAACGAACCCGCGATTTTGACATGTTCGTTGTCCAATACATCACCATATTCGTGCACAGGCGCACACATAAGGCCAAGTTCAGCAAAGAATTCAATCCAATGCTCTGCGGACCTAGTTCGCAATGTCGGGGCTAGCAGGTCATTGATCTCCGTGGCCCGCCAGATGCGGTCATTGTGGGTTGAGAACTCTGGACGTGATTTAATTTCACCTAAACCAAGAGCATCACACACTTTCTCGAAATGGTCAGGACGGTTTGCTGAAAGGTTAATAAACCCTGTTGTTGTCTCGAATGTTCCCACAGGTACGCCATTTGCTGGCGGTTGGCCTCCCTGAGCGTGATGGCGGACGAATTGACCTGCTTGCACTGCCATCGCGCTTTCCATCAATGAAATGTCAAGCTTGCGGCCACCCATCCCATTATTACGAGCAATAAGAGCTGTTGCCGTAGCCTGGTAAGCGTATAGGCCGGTGATGTAGTCGATAATAGCCATCCCAACCCGCATTGGTGATCCGTCTTTGTCACGGGTTATCGATTGAAGGCCAGTGAATGCTTGCAAAATTGCATCGGTTGCTGGGCGCTTGGCGAGGGGGCCAATGGGTCCAAACCCCGAAATTGAGAGATAAATTACGTTTGGATTAACCGCTTTTACGCTTTCATAGTCGAGACCTAACCGTTCTATTACACCTGGACGAAAACTCTGAGTGACGATGTCGGCCTTAGAAGCAAGCTTCAGTGCTGCTGCTTTCCCTTCTTCGGATTTTAGATCGAGTACAACTGACCGTTTACCCCGGTTAGTCGACAATGATTGAGCGGATTGATCCCCTTGGATGCGGCCGCCCATGTTTCGCACCCAGTCTCCGCTTTCAGGCTCAATTTTAACAACATCTGCTCCGTATTGAGCTAACAACATTGCTGCATAGGGACCCGCTATACCCTGCGCAATATCGCAGACCTTGATGCCCTTGAGTGGAAGATAGTCAGTCATAACTGTCTCACAGTTTTTTTATAAATATTATAGAGAGTTCAATTTTTCAGGTTTGAAGTGCCTTTAAAGATTGACGATGCGATAAATGGCCTGATCGTGCTTTTTCTCAGGAAGCAGCGGCTATCTTCCAGCCCACCTCAGCTAATTGTCTTGCTTTTGCGCCCCTTTTTAAGGCTTCGGGGCTTGATGCATTTCCATCGAGACCTCGTTTGTAAACCCCTTGGGCGATCGCAGCGAGGCGAAACAGCGATAAGGCAAGATAAAAGCTCCAATTGGAGGGGCGAGATATATTTCGGGCCCTACAGTAGGCCTCTACATATTCGTCCTCTGTAAGTATCCCGTGAGCCTTAAGGTCAAGATGGGTGATATCAGCGCGTTCAGGGTCAGGAACGTGATAATTTAAGCAATTGTAAGCAAGGTCTGACAGCGGATCCCCAAGTGTTCCAAGTTCCCAGTCAATGACAGCAAGTATTTCGGGGCGGTCTGGGTGGAATATCGTGTTTTCCATCCGGTAGTCGCCATGAACTATTGTAGTTTCCTCAGATTCCGGCATGTGGTCGAAAAGCCATTGAATTAGCTTATCCATCTCAGGTACGTCGTCGGTTTTACTGGCCTCGTATTGGGTCGACCACCGTTTCACTTGCCGAGCACAGTAGCCTCCCTCGCGACCGTAGCCTTCAAGGCCTTGCTCGCGCCAGTTAACGTTATGAAGAGCAGCCATTACGCGGCCCATTTCAGCATAATGAGCGTGCCGATCTTCTGGGCTCATTCCCGGAAGGGAGAAGTCACGGATAACGCGACCTTCTACGTGCTCCATAACGTAAAAGTCATGACCAATAACAGCCTCGTCTTCACACAACACATATGCTTTTGCTACGGGGACGTCAGTTCCTGCTAGGGCGGATATTACTCGATATTCTCGGTCAACTGCGTGCGCAGATGGCAGAAGCTTTCCTGGCGGTTTTTTCCGCATAACGTAGCGTTTTGCCGAACCATCGGTCAGCATGAATGTTGGATTAGACATACCACCACGGAACTGTCCCACTTCCAGTGGTCGGGCGAAGTTTTCTATATGAGCTTCGAGATAATCTTCCAGCTGATTGATAGGAAAAGCATGCTGAGCCAACACTGGGTCGGTGTCTGCTGTTGATGTTATAGGGACAATAGCCATTAACGATGCCTTGTAGTCTGAATTTTCATTGTCCTAACCCTACTAAAGGATGGCAAGGGTTAGTCTCCACGAGCAATCTGATCCAAAAGTATGGGCTCCCCATGGGGAGTGGCCTCTGCAGCATGTGCCCAAGCAACTTGGCGAGCTAAACGCTCTGGCTCAGTTGTGAGACCTTTAGCAATCGCTAACTTCTCAAGAGCTGTGAGCCAGTGTTGATAATAGTCTTCGCCAGTTTGGTTCGAACCTGCCGCTAATAATTCTTTTGAAAGAGCGTCTGAAAACTCTGACCATTTGAAATTTCCGCGTTTGTGCAATTCAACAGCAATTGCGAACGCCTGAGCTTCCCATGGAGCAGAAAATGTTGGGTTTTTGGGTGGTTCATCATGCGGGTTCAAGATAGTCATCCCAGAGATCAACAATAGTACATGAATTTGGTTCAGCCTCTGTGCCCCATAATTCCTGCCCTTCGAAGCGGACTGCATAAAGCCATTGTGGCTTTTCGTCAGAGGTTGCTGCGTTTGAGTCTGGAAATACGAAGACCCCATGAACTCTATCAATTCTTCCCCGACGGCCTCTAACATACCGTGGTAAACGCGTATGACTGACTGGGTTTATATTTTTGGTGATTACAATATCTCCAGTTTTGAATCTCCCTTCGCCAACCCGGTTTCTTCTTGCTGATCCACCTTTTTTAAGAGCAGGAGCTACTTCTTCAGCCCTGAGTGTGCGTGATAATTTTTGAGGCGGTTCTTTTGCTTTCCCGGTTTCCACCTCGCTCTGCGTTACAAGGTTTCGTTCCAATAGCAAAACTTCTAACCCATGTAGCCAATGCTGGTAGTAGCTTGTTTCCAAATACCGACCTGGCCGCATAGATTCTCGCGCAAATCGGGCCTGATCAATATTCCATTGGCCAGTGAAACCCATGGCGAGGGTAATAGCGAAGCAACGCCTCTCCCACTCGTCATGGAATACGGGCTCGTTTGGATCTGGAGCGATAGGGCCGTGCCCATGGCCTCCACCTAGGTCATGGGCGCCATTCATGAGTGGGTTCCTACTATTCCCGTCCCAATCATTGAGTCACGTGTGATGATGTCTGCTAGACGTTCTTCGCTCCAGCCATCAGTTCCCGCCGGTTTAATTGGCAGCACTAAGTACCGCGTCTCGGCAGTTGAGTCCCATACGCGCACCTCAATGTCTTTCGAGAGCTCTACCCCAAATTCCTTTAGCACTGCACGAGGTTGAGAGACAGCGCGGGCCCGATATGGGGCCGCTTTGTACCAAGTGGGAGGTAGACCTAACACTGGCCACGGGTAGCAGGAGCAAAGTGTACAGACCACCAAATTATGAACTGTTGGAGTGTTTTCCAGGACCACCATATCCTCACCCTGACGGCCGGTATAACCTAAACTAGCTATAGCGGCCGTTGCATCCTCTAAAAGCCATGCTTTGAATTCTGGGTCCGTCCAAGCCTTGGCAACTACGCGAGCCCCATTTCGTGGACCCACCTTGGTTTCATAAGTTTCGACCAGTTCATCCAGAGTCGCGGGATCCACATAGCCCTTTTCGATAAGAAGTGACTCCAGCGCACGAACGCGAAGTTCCGTCTCTGTTAATTCTGACCCGTGATCGTGACCGTCATGCGGCATGGTTTGGCTCCCGTCTTAAGCCCACTAACTATAATATATCACTGTTTAAAGGGGGACAGCGATGATTGACTTTAAAGGCCGAGTGGCGCTGGTAACAGGAGGAAGCCGTGGGATTGGTAGGGCAGCGGCGATAGCCCTTGGCAGAGCTGGGGCAAATGTTGCGATTAATTTTCGGGAACAAGAAGATGCAGCTAACGAAGTAGCTGATGAAATCAAAGCTTTTGGATCTAGAGCTTATATTTTCAGGGCCAATGTTGCGATTGCAGCAGAGGTCGCCAGCATGTTTTCCAGCATTCTTAATGAGCTTGGGCCGATTGATATCCTTGTTAACAATGCCGGCCTGGCGAAGCGACTTTCGATTGATGAGGTCACAGAGACTGACTGGGATGAGACCATTACTGTCAACTTGAAGTCCGTTTTCTTGGTAACCAAGGCCGCACTACCGCACATGCGCCAACAAAAGTGGGGCCGGATCGTTAATGTATCCTCGGGAGCAGCAAAGACGGGAGGATCCGTGGGCATCCATTATTCAGCATCTAAAGGTGGCGTTGACGGTCTAAGCAGAGCTTATGCTTCCCGCCTCATCAATGATGGAATTACCGTAAACATCGTCTCTCCGACTTTGATAGACACTGATATGATCCCAGATAAGTCGGTAGCAAGAAATATTCCTATGGGTAGACTTGGTACTGTGGAAGAGTGCGCAGATGCCATCGTCCATGCAGCATCTAACGGATATATGACTGGCCAGACTATTCTGCTGAATGGTGGCCGCTACTTTGGCTGATATTTAACCTGCTAGGCCGTTCCAAGTATGAATTGATCGTGGCATTCTCTCGATACGTCTCAAGGAGGAACTTTCATGCCCGACACTTCTATTTTCCCCGAGCCTACACCACTCGAAGCACACCCGGACTATGAACCAGTTTCCGCGGCTGAGCTGGTAGAACTGAATGATCGGCTCAATGTTTGCTTGAAATTGCGAACACTAGCGATCGGTATGAAGCAGTTCCGCTCCATTGATGAAATGAACCAAGTGAAGGGCCTGCGGCGGCCAATGGAGGGACGTCGCCACACTATGTGCCAATTGGTGACGCAGAGCCGTATGGCTGGTTTTACCCTTGGTGTAACGTCCGAAAATGTTCGCCCAAATGGTAATTGTGGGGGCGTTCATGGCATCGACCTTCCTGATGAAGGAACGTTGGACGGCTCACATATGACTGGGGTATGGTTTGAGAATCAGGCAGCTGCAGCAGCTCATCAGGAGCAAATGCCGCGTCAAGTTTATGGAACTTATGTTGCGACTGTAGTCTCACCCATCCGGTCTGGGCGTCTTGATCCACCTGATATTGTCATGTTTTACGGCACTCCCGCGCAGATAATCATTTTCGTCAATGGGCTCCAGAATAAGAGGTATCGACGCTATGATATGTCTATTACAGGCGAAAGTGCATGTGCTGATAGCTGGGGTAAGGCCCTACTAACCAAAGACACTTCTATCTCTATCCCCTGTTTTGCTGAACGGCGCTATGGAGGGGTGGCCGACGATGAATTGTTAATTGCGATGCCACCTCATGAATTCAAGCGTGGCGTTGAAGGTATGGAAACCTTGTCTAAGGTAGGCCTTCGATATCCTA
>Ga0222714_10005454_pt1 | contig 12090 bp, 8 predicted proteins | sample C33_3DmetaG_FD_165048 | JGI IMG/M metagenome (GOLD analysis project Ga0222714, IMG submission 165048) | Estuarine water microbial communities from San Francisco Bay, California, United States - C33_3D | ecosystem: Environmental > Aquatic > Marine > Unclassified | place: USA: California... | reverse complement strand
TGGCCAGTGAAGAGCACGAGCACGGGTAACAGTGCGACAAACACGATAGCCTGTGGCCGCAGCCAACGCACGGCGACGGCAATGACTGAATTGCGCTCGTCGCTCATTGCCCTGTCGCGTCCCGCCATGCCCAGCAGCAAGGTTGCTACGGCGCCGAACGACAGCCAGAAGCCGGCGAACACCGGTGCCAGCGGATCCAGCGTTAACACCAGCGCGAGGGCGAGCCAAAACCGCACTGACACCGGCATGGGTCGGTTACCGAGTTGCGTGAACACGAACGCAGCGAGCATCACGAAGGCGCGTTGCGTCGGCAGGGTGAAACCGGCGAGCAGACTGTACAGCGCCGCACCGAGAAGTGCGCCTGCCGCCGCCCATTTCTGGCGTGGCCAGAACCGGGCGATGCCGGGACTCAGTCGTAACACCCCCGACAACAACGCATACAGGGCGCTCCAGACCAGCCCGATATGCAGGCCGGAGATAACGAACAGGTGATTCGTACCGCTCGCCGTCAACAGCGCCCAATCGCGCTGACCGAGGCCGCTTCGATCCCCCACCCCAAGCGCGAGGATGGCGCCGCGGTTGCGGAGATTGGCGCTCGCTTCCCGCAGCCGCGACTGCACGGACGCGCGCCAACTCTGCCAGCCAATCGCTCCGAAACCTAACAGACGATTATTGGGATCATCACGTACGTACCCCTTTGCCACGACGTGTTGTTGCAGCAGCCAGGCCTCGTAGTCGAATCCGCCGGGATTGGCGTAGCCGTGGGGCCGATTGAGGCGCACGCGCAGCTGCCATTCCTGTCCGGTGGCGAGCGCCGCGTGTGCGTAATCATTGAGCAACAGGCGCCGGCCACGCAGCCCCTCAGCACTATCGGTCACCTGCAACTAGAACAGCGTCGCCGCGCCGTTCTGAACTGGCAGGTCCGCCACCACTCCCTGCACCAGCAGGTCACGACCTTCCAGTGCCTCCGGCAGTTGCTGCTGCAGACGTGCCTCGGCCCAAATCACGTGCCAGCCAAGTCCCAGCAGCGCTGCCAGCACTTGTGTCAAAACCGGCCGCAGACGTACGCCACCTGCAAGCCCTTGCGCCCACCGTGGCGACAGCTGCATCAGGCAGCGAATGCGGGGGACGGAGAGGATAAAAAGAAAGGTGCCAGCGATGAGACCACACGCCACCACTGTCAGCAGAACGCCCTGCAATGTGGGCAAAAGAACCCCGGCCATGCTGCCGAGCCAATAAGCAAGCAGGGACAGACGCATGACAGCCGCAAACCGCAGGTGATGAATTTCACGATAGACCGGGTGCGCGGGATACGCGAGTTTGCTGGAAAATCAATCGGCTCGCAGGGCTTCGGCCGGTTGCACGGCGGCGGCACGCTTGGCCGGATACAAGGTGGCGAGCAGAGACAGTAGCAGGACACCGCCCGCCACCGACACTACATCGAACAGGTTCAGCTGCGAAGGCAGGAAATCGATGGGATAGACCTCGGCATTGAGCAGATTGAGGGAGAAGCGCCGTTCGATCCAGGCGGCGAAATTGCTCACCTGCAGCGACCCGACGATGCCGAGCGTGACGCCAATGAGGATTCCGGCCAGACCAATTAAACAACCCTGCCACATGAAGATGCGCTTGATCACCAGCGGGCTCGCCCCCAGCGTACGAAGTATGGCGATGTCACCGCGCTTGTCTCGCACGATCATGATCAGGGACACGACCAGATTGAACGCAGCCACTCCTACGAGCAGCCATAACATGAATCCTATGATACCGCGGGAGAACAGAATATTGTCATAGATTGCCCCGAAGCGCGCGGTCCAGCTCTGGATGGTGACCGTTGAGGGCAGCGCCGCCCCGAGCTGAAAACGAATACGATCGGCCTGCAACACATCGTTGGTGCGCAGACGCAAGCCATTATAGGGAGTTCGCAGTCGAAACAATGCGCGGGCGGCATCGATGTTGATCAGCACCAGTTCATTATCCAGCTCTTCCGTGCCGACCTTGAACAGACCGACGACGGTGAACTGTCGAAACGTCGCCAGCGGCGTGACCGGGTTCAGGTTCACGCTCGTCGAAAACAGGTCCACGGTATCGCCGAGTTCGACCTGCAAGCGTGCCGCCAATGGCTCGCCGAGCACTACCCCCCAACGGGACTCGGCGAGCGCATCGAGACTGCCGGCACGCACGAAGCGATGCAGGTCCGACACCTCACTTTCGTGCGTCGGGTCGATGCCGTTGACGAGGACAGCCTTGTTCCCCTGTGAGGTAGCCACCACCCCACCGACCTCGATCACCGGCGCACTGGCCAACACTTCCGGGTAGCCTTGCACCTGCTCTTCGACGGCCTCCCAGGCACTGGCATTCAGGTTCTCCTGACTGGCGATGGTGATGTGAGGCACGATACCGAGAATGTTTTCCCGCATCTCACGATCGAATCCGTTCATCACGGACAACACGGTGATGAGAATGGCAATGCCGAGTGCCAAGCCGAAGATTGAGATTGCCGACATGAAGGACACCAGATGACTCTGTTTACCGGCGCTCACATAGCGCAGCGCGATGAAACGCGAGAACGGCAGCGCCCGGTCACTCATCCAGACACCCGTCTTGCAGGGTCAGCTTGCGATTCATGGCGCTCGCCAGCTCCTCGTCGTGGGTTACGACGACGAAGCTGATCGCCAGGCTTTCGTTCAGTTCGATCATCAGAGCCTGGATATCCCGTGCCGTATGACGGTCGAGATTACCCGTCGGCTCATCCAGTAACACACAGCGCGGTTCGGTGACCAGCGCGCGTGCGATCGCGACCCGCTGACGCTCACCGCCGGACAGCTCCGAGGGCTTGTGCTGTGCGCGGGCGCCGAGGCCAACACGCGCAAGAATCTGCTCGCCCCGCTGCTGCGCCGCGGCGACTCCGACTCCGGCGATGAGCAACGGCATGCAGACGTTCTCCAGCGCTGTGAATTCGCCCAGCAAATGATGGAACTGGTAGACGAAGCCGAGATACTTGTTACGCAACAGACCGCGCTCGGTCTCGTCCACGGCGGCCAGATTCTTGCCGGCCACATGCACCGTGCCACTGGTCGGCAGGTCGAGACCTCCTAACAGATTTAACAGGGTGGTCTTGCCGGAACCGGAGCTACCCACGATGGCGATGCGATCCCCTGCACTCACTTGCAAATTGACATCTTTCAGAACCTGCACGACCTGGGGGCCCTGTGAATAGGTTTTTTGCAGATGGGCACAGGTGAGAACCGCTGTGGCGACTTCATTCATAACGCAACACCTCGGCGGGTTGAATCTTGCTGGCGCGATACGCCGGATACAGCGTGGCGATAAAACTGATCAGCAGTGCCGCGAGACACACGAGCACCACCTCACTCCAGTTCACCCGCGTCTGCAGATGCGAGATAAGGTAGAAATTGGCATTCGTGAACACGGCATTGATGGCATTTTCGATAACGAGACTGATATCGGTAATGAAGCGCGCCAGCAGCACACCGAGTGCGGCGCCTACCAGGGTTCCGATGAGCCCGGCGACGAGTCCCTGTACCATGAACACCCGCATGATGGTGCGTCGGCTCGCTCCCATCGTGCGCAGAATGGCGATGTCAGCGCCCTTGTCCGAGACCACCATGACCAGGGTGGAGACGATATTCACCGCACCGATCACGACAATCATCAGCAGCATGAACCCGGTCAGTATCTTCTCCATATTGAGGGCATTGAACAGGCTGGCCTGGGTCACGTTCCAGGGCTGGATCGTGAGATTGGCCTCACTGCCAAACACTTCGGCGGCGATGGCGGCAGCGGCAAATTCATCGGCGACCCGCAGGCGCAGCTGCACCGGCGCCGAGCTCGCGGTACCAAACAGCGCTTCAGCCTCCGCCAGATTGACGAGCGCGATCTGGCTGTTGCCATAGAATCCGAAGTCGGCAAAGCCGATGACACGAAATCCCTTCGCCTCATCCAACGAGCGGGACAGGAGACTGCCCAGTGCGGTGACACTCACCTCGCCAGCGGAGTAGATGCCGAATGATCCGGCAAGCTGGGTGCCGAGAACGATGCCATTAGGGGTCTCGGCCAGCGCCTCGAGCAGCTCGCGGTAGCGTGGCCCCGGATTGCTGACGACGGCGGCCTCCAGAGTCGGATCGATGCCACGCAAGCGAATGAAGCCGGTCTCTCCCTGATAACGCAACATCGCCTCGCCTTCCAGAAACGGAGCCGCCGCCAGCACCTCGGGATGCTCCAGCGCCTGCGCCCGATGGGGCTGCCAGTCTTGCTGCACCGCAGGATCGGACACGATGACATGGGGCACGGACTTCAGGGCCTCGGCCCGCAGGGTGGCGATGGAACCATTGATGACGGCGAGCGCCACAATCAGGATCAGGACGCCCAGGCTGATGCCCAGCATCGAGATGAGGGAAACGAAGGACAGCAGGAAATTGCGTTTGCGCGTGAAGGTATAGCGCAGGCCGACAAACAGGGAGAGTGGTTTGAACATGGTGGGTCGGCCCTAATCGGAAATCGCCGGTGAAGCCGCGGCGGCACACAACTGCGCACCCGCAGGCGACGTGACGGTATCAGACCCGATCGCTGGCGCCCGGCGGTTCAGTGTGGCTTAAACCTGTTCGGCGTGACGCTGCAGCAGGCGCTGCACAGTCTTGAAACTGATCGGCATCACCGGGGTAGAGACTTCACCGGAGATGGCGCGTAGTGACTTGCCCTGGCGCTTCAGATCCATAATCTTGCGCAGCACCCGTTGTTCCATGGGGTTTTCAATGAGGCGCCCGTTTTCGTGAATCATGTAGCCGAAGGGCCGACTGCCGCCAAGATAGCGGCCCTGCTTGCGCTGCCGCTGCTTCACGCCCTTGATACGTTCGGCCGATTTGCGTTTCTCCAGAGCCGAGAAGATCGCTGCAATTTTCGCGAAGTTCACAGACATAGCCGCCTCGGTAACGTCTCCCCCCAGCTCCACGATATGCAGGCCGATGTGGCGCTCCCGCAACTTCGCGATCAGCTTGATCACCTCGTGACTGGAGCTGCAGATGCGTTCCAGCTTGCTGCAGAGGATCACATCCCCGGGCTGCAGAAGCGCCAGCAGGCGCTTGCCGTTCTCACGCTTGCGAAACTCCACAGGCCAGCTGCAATTGAGATCCTTGATGATTTCGGTCAGGAACCAGCGTTTGCTCAGGCAGTAGGTCTGCATCGCCAGCATTTCTGGTTCGAGTATGGCGTCGAGACGGTCCTTCTCCAGCACCGCTTCGAGTTCGGATGTTCTGTAATAGGAATAGATCGTCATGCGTGTTCTTCCCTGCCAGTGTGACGCCGCACTGGTTTGGCGCGCGCCAGCGTTTTTCTTGTTGTAAGGCGAGCCCAGGTCGCCAATCTTGGTGTTTTCGGTATTCTGCGCCGGGTCTGACCGTGCCAGTGCCCGCACCGCATGTGTCTTTGTACCGGCAAAGCCACGTGGGCCGACTATGTAAACACAGGATTTTTGATTACGCAAGCGGCCCGGATTGGTCTGCTATGGGGCCTGCAGGGCCTCATTCAGGGGGTCGAAACGGGTTTTGGGCATCCCCGCATCCTCTTGTTTTTTGGAGGATTTTTTAATGCGATCCCACTAGTTTTTGTTGAGTAGCACCCCCTTTACTGCTATATTCCGAAGCCATGTGCCGTCTGGGGTAGGCTTACCGGGCACAATCAGCCAGTCGCGTTAGCTTTTTTGCCACTGGCCGATACAGTTGATGTCACCCGCTGCAATCACCAAGCGCATGCCGTGTGACACAGCTAAAAATGACCCGATCGGTCACCGCGACAGGATTCCAGCTCCGTAAGACTGAATCAATATCAGCAGAAAGTGCAAATCCTGCCACGAAACCCAACTAACATTTTGCCATGCCTGATCCGCATGGCTGGACAGACAAGACAGACTCAGGAATTCTTATTCGACGACTCCGCCACGCACTGCACCCACAGAGCAGACTCGAGCGGAACGAAAGCAAAACGAAACAGACAAAACTTTTCAGCCAAAACAATACATTGAATGCAAGTCACTAACGTAATGGTTATCACGTAAGCACGAGCAGGCAGCTCCCCAGGGTACTGCCTAACCAGTTCGTATTGTTCGAAGACATTTTGTGTGCTTCCGGGCCGGCCCCGATACCAGTGCCAGCCTGATGCTACAGACAGAGCCGCCAAGCGGACCCTGACTGTAGCCCGCTCCGAATTACTCCTGAGTTTACTTCTCTGGCATAACAGAAAGTGAACTCACTATGAAAAGAATGCTTATCAATGCGACCCAGGAAGAAGAGCTCCGGGTTGCCCTCGTCGATGGTCAGCGACTGTACGATCTCGATATCGAAAACCGTACGCGCATCCAGAAAAAATCCAATATCTACAAAGGCCGGATCACCCGCGTCGAGCCCAGCCTCGAAGCCGCATTCGTCGACTTCGGTGCCGAGCGTCACGGCTTCCTGCCTCTGAAAGAAATCTCCAAGCAGTACTTCAAGGACAGCCGCGGCAGCTCCGAACGCGGCAACATCAAGGAACTGGTTGCCGAAGGCACAGAAGTCATCGTGCAGGTGGAGAAGGAAGAGCGTGGTAACAAGGGCGCTGCCCTCACCACCTTCATCAGCCTCGCCGGTCGCTACCTCGTGCTGATGCCCAACAACCCGAAAGCCGGTGGCATCTCACGCCGCATCGAGGGCGATGATCGCTCCGAATTACGTGAGGCCTTGCGCAACCTCAACCTGCCCGATGGGATGGGTATGATCGTGCGCACCGCCGGGGTCGGCAAGGAACAGCAGGAACTGCAATGGGACCTCGATTATCTGTTGGTTCTGTGGCAGTCCGTGCAGGATGCCGCCGAAGGCAAACATGCCCCGTTCCTGATCTATCAGGAAAGCAATGTCATCATTCGCATGATTCGCGATTACCTGCGCAAAGACATCGGCGAAGTGCTTTTCGACACCCAGGAATCTTTCGATGAGGCACTCACCTTCATCAAGCAGGTGATGCCCCAGTACGAGAGCCGCATCAAACTCTACGAAGACAAGCTGCCACTGTTCAGCCGCTACCAGATTGAATCCCAGATCGAGAGCGCCTTCGAGCGAGAAGTGAAACTGCCCTCCGGTGGATCCGTCGTCATCGACCCGACCGAGGCGCTGATCTCCATCGACATCAACTCATCACGCGCGACTCGCGGCGCCGATATCGAAGAGACTGCACTCAATACCAACCTCGAAGCCGCCGATGAGATTGCCCGTCAGTTACGCCTGCGTGACATGGGCGGCCTCGTCGTCATCGACTTCATCGACATGAGCTCCAACCGCAATCAGCGGGAAGTTGAAAATCGCATGCGTGAGGCACTCGAGGCCGACCGCGCCCGTGTTCAGGTGGGTCGTATCTCCCGCTTCGGTCTGCTGGAGATGTCGCGTCAGCGTCTGCGTCCGTCACTGGGCGAGACCAGCGCCATCGTGTGCCCACGTTGTAACGGACAGGGCACCATCCGCGACGTGGAATCGTTGGCCCTGTCGATCATGCGCATCCTGCAGGAAGAGGCGAACAAGCCCAAGAGCCAGCAAGTGCACGCGAAAGTGCCACTCAGTGTCGGTTCCTACCTGCTGAACGAGAAACGCGAAGACCTGCTCGAGATCGAGACCCAGAGCAATACCCGCGTGGTTGTGGTGCCAGATCCGGATATGCAGACACCGCATTACGAGATCACCGGCATCAACCAGCAGTCCGAGCGCTATGACGTCGACGCCAGCGTCGAGCCGGCCCCGAGCCCGAATGCCAAGCCGGCATCGAGCCAAGCCGCCGCCCAGCAACCGGCGGTGAGCAACGTGCCGATGCAGCGCACGCCACCACCTCCGACACCGAAGCCTGGTTTCTTCGCTCGCCTGTTCGGCGCTCTGTTCGGTTCCACGCCGAAGAAGACCGAATCCGGCTCCCGTGCAGAAAAATCCGGCAATCGCAATCGCTCTGGCCAACAGAACCGTGGCCAGCGCAGCGGCCAGTCCGGACAGCAAGCCCGGGGCGGCAAGTCCCAGTCACGTGAGGGCAATCGCGAGAATCGTGAAAACAGGGACAATCGCGAAAATAGGGAGAATAGAGAAAATAGAGAGGGTCGAGAAAATCGCGAGGGACGCGACGGCAAAGGCCGTAACCAGTCCCGTCGTCGTGATGGCGAAAAACCCCGTCGCTCGGAAGCACGTGCCGAAGGCAGTGCCGCAGCCGACGAAGCGAAGGCGCCTCGCACCGAACAGGCCGCTGGCGAAGTGAGTGCGGACGGTTCTCGCTCGCAGCGACGCCCTTCCAGCAAGCGCCCGCGCAATAACAACCAGCGCAAGCGTGGCCCCCGCCCCGATCGCGCTGACGAAGTGGCGGCGAACGCTACCGAGCAGGACGTGGTGGCCGTCGAGGCACAAAAGGATTCCCAGGCCGATGGCGCCGCACAAGAGTCCAGCCGTCCGTCACGTCGTCGTGGTGGTCGTGGCGGCAATCGTCAGGATCGTCCGGAACGCGGCAACGAAGCGGTTGCTGAAAGCGCCGTCGACATTGGCAACGAAGCGATCGCCGAACCGAATGCGAGCAATGAGGTGAACGGCAATGTGGCAGAACCATCACGTCCGCCGCGAGAGCCGCGTCCGCCAAGGGAAACCCGTGAACCGCGCGGTGCCAATTACCGCACAGAGCCCGGCGTTGATGCTGCCGCGCCTGCGACTGAGGTTTCCCATGAGGCGGCGCCAGAGGCGCAAGCCGAATCGCAGCAGTCACCTGCCGCGCACGAATCTGTTGTACCTGAACCCGTCGCATTTGAACCCGTCGCACCAGAACCAGTGACTGCGAGCTACCCGCTGAGTGAGCCCGCCCTGACGACACCGGCGCCGGTGCAAACAGCACCCGAGCCCGTGCAATCGACGCCGGCTCCAGTGCTGACTCCTGAACCGGCTGCCGCCACGGCACCGGATTCGACTGCGGCCTCAACCGCGGAACCCGAGCAGCAACCCGTACCGGTTCCAGCGCCGACAGCAGTGACTTCTCCGGCACCGGAGCTGCAAGCGGGTCGCCCCGCTGCGACAGAAGCCCCTGTGATCTCGGGTGGTCGCGCGCCGAACGATCCCCGCGAGGTGAAGCGCCGCGAACAGGAGCAGCAATCGCAACAGACCGGCAGTTAGCTTGCCGAAAAGCAGGAACAAAAAAGCCCGGCAAGCCGGGCTTTTTTTGGGCCGATATGACCGGAATGCCTACACGAATCCGATATCGACAAGGAACGCGATACGCGCCCTATAACGCTTGTTCCAATTCAGGCAATGCCTTGAACAGATCGGCGACCAGACCGTAATCGGCTACCTGAAAGATCGGAGCCTCGGCATCCTTGTTAATGGCGACGATCACCTTGCTGTCCTTCATGCCAGCCAGATGCTGGATCGCGCCGGAGATGCCCACCGCGATATAGAGATCCGGCGCAACAATCTTGCCAGTCTGCCCGACCTGCATGTCATTCGGCACGAAGCCCGCATCGACGGCGGCACGGGACGCCCCGATTGCCGCACCGAGTTTGTCGGCGACCTTTTCCAACAACACAAAATTCTCACCGTTCTGCATGCCGCGACCACCGGAGATGACGATGGAGGCTGAGGTCAACTCAGGTCGCTCGCTCACAGACAGCTGTTCGCTGACAAAGCTGGCCAGCGCCTGCTCAGCGACAAACGCAGTGCTCTCGATCGGCGCACTGCCACCCAGAGCCGCGTCGGCAAAGGCCGTGGTACGCACGGTGATCACCTTGATGCTGTCGGCCGATTGCACAGTTGCCATCGCATTGCCCGCGTATACCGGACGCACAAAGGTATCGGCTGAGACCACTTCGATGATCTCGGAAATTTGCGCCACATCCAGCAAGGCCGCGACGCGAGGCATCACATTCTTGCCTGTGGTCGTGGCGGCCGCGAGCAAATGACTGTAGTCCTTGCCGAGTTCGGCGACCAACGGTGCCACACTCTCGGGCAGTTGATGTGCGTAAACGGCGTTGTCGGCAACGATCACCTTGGCCACGTTGGCAACGGCGGCGGCAGCCGAGGCCGCGTCCTGGCAATTGGCGCCTGCGACGAGGATGTGCACCTCGCCACCGATGGCTTGAGCTGCAGTTACCGCATTAAGGGTTGCCGGCTTGAGAGTGCTGTTATCGTGTTCTGCTATGACGAGTATGGACATGGGCTTCCCTTAAATGACTTTCGCTTCGGACTTGAGTTTTTGCACGAGTTCTTCCACGGTCTCGACGATGATACCGGCGCTGCGTTCTGCCGGTGGTACCACCTTCAGTGTGGTCAGTCGGGAACCGATGTCGACACCGAGATCGGCTGGCGTGAGGGTATCGATCGGCTTTTTCTTCGCCTTCATGATATTAGGCAGTGAGGCGTAGCGCGGCTCGTTTAGGCGCAGGTCAGTGGTTACCACAGCCGGCAAAGACAACAGGACTGTCTGCTCGCCTCCATCGATTTCCCGTGTGACTTCAATCTTGCCATCCTGCAGTTGCGCCTTGCAGGCAAAGGTGCCCTGCGGGAAATTGCAGAGCGCGGCCAGCATCTGTCCAACTTGATTGTTGTCGGTATCGATGGACTGCTTGCCAAGAATTACGAGGTCGATCTGTTCTTTCTCGACAATGGCCTTGAGTAACTTCGCCACCGCCAGTGGTTCGACCTGGGTCTCTGCAGTCACCAGAATGCCGCGGTCGGCGCCGAGCGCTAATGCGGTGCGCAGTTGCTCCTGACTCGCCTGCGGTCCGATAGAGACGGCGATGACTTCCTCAGCCGAACCAGCCTCTTTCATACGAATCGCCTCTTCCACCGCGATTTCACAGAAGGGATTGATCGCCATCTTGGCGTTGCTGAGGTCGACGCCGGTGCCGTCAGACTTGACCCTGACCTTCACGTTCGCATCGACGACGCGTTTTATAGCCACAAGAATTTTCATCGGATTTCCTGATTGAAACTGAGTGCTGGGAGTAAGCGAACTGCGCAAACGACGGCGCAGCAGTGCAAAAAAAGGCGCTAATAATGCCGTTTTTACCGGAACAGGTCAACACGGACCCGGCCGCCACACCCTGCTCGCGCCTGGGCGCCAGCTCACCCGGTTGGCTCTTCTATTGGCCGGCGAGGCATCCGACCTGGTACCGACACTGAACTCAGACGGTGGCTTCAGTTGCCAGTACAAAGAACTCGCCAGCGCTGTAAATTCCGGTTTCCCGCTGGCCTTCATGCTCACGGGTCTGGGCCAGTTCCACGAGCTGATAGAACACACTCCGCGCAATCAGTGCCTTCAGCCCGCTGCGGATTTCAACCGTGGGATGGGGCTCGCCAGTTGCCGGATCGGCATTGAGTTGAAGGCTGTGCCTGGCATTAAGCGTGATCGTCTCGTCCATGTTCGTAGTCAGCTGAATGCATTGCTGCACACCGCTTCCCGTTACCTGCAATACCTGGGCGACAAAGGGACAGTCTTCTACGGTGATACTGACTTTCTCCACCGGCGTGACCAGGTAATAAACCCCGTCCTCGTCCAAACGGAGCACCGAGGCAAACAATTTCTGCATCGCCTTGCGCCGAATGGGCTGCCCTTCGTGCCACCAGCTGCCGTCACGGCGGATAACCAGATCCAGCTCACCACAAAACGGCGGATTCCACAGGTGCACGGGTGCCGGGCCCTTGACCTTGATCTCGCGGACGAGCGCGAAGGGATCGGTGGCAGATTTGCGTGACTCAGACAAAACAACTCCTGACAGTGGCCGAACAGAGAGCCCCAGTGTAAGCCGCTGGCGTTGCGGGTCCAAGTTCTGACCCTGAATGCGCCTGGTATTAAGTACTGGGGTTAGGGACTGGGGAGTGTCAATGGTACACTGGCAACTCGCATCCCGATGACACAACGCAGCCAGACGTAAATCCCAGCAATTATGCCTGACATCATCCCCGCCACTGCCATTCCCGCCCTGCTGGCTAGCAATACGCCGCTGCTGGATGTACGGGCACCGGTGGAGTTTCTCCATGGCGCATTTCCCGGGGCCAAGAACCTTCCTCTGCTGAATGATCACGAACGCGC
>Ga0222714_10005452_pt1 | contig 12096 bp, 7 predicted proteins | sample C33_3DmetaG_FD_165048 | JGI IMG/M metagenome (GOLD analysis project Ga0222714, IMG submission 165048) | Estuarine water microbial communities from San Francisco Bay, California, United States - C33_3D | ecosystem: Environmental > Aquatic > Marine > Unclassified | place: USA: California... | reverse complement strand
ATATTATTCTAAAAATATTTATATTATTCTAAAAATATTTATATTATTCTAAAAATATTTATATTATTCTAAAAATATTTATATTATTCTAAAAATATTTATATTATTCTAAAAATATTTATATTATATTATTTTTTAGGCTTTGTTTTATAAGAGGTCTTAGCATTACCTTTATTTTTTGACTTATAATCTTCATATTCTTTTATAATTGATTTACACTCTTCTAAAGTTAGATTTTCATGAGACTTATTAAGTCCTTTGAAAAATTTAGAATATTTTAGTGATACATTCTTACCATTATTTTGAATATATGCACCAAATTTACCTGATTTCACAATTATATTTTCACCTAAATCAATACCAACACTTTGAGATGATGATTCAGAATTTGAAACACTATTATTAGATGCACTTGAACCTTTATTAATAAAATCTTTAATATTTTTCCTAGTTAGTTCACTTTCCTTTAGTTCACCAATATTAATGTTTCTACCATCATATTTTAAATATACACCATACTTACCCTTGGAGACAATAACATCTTTCTTATTTATATCACAAAATTTGTATGGATATTTCAACAATTCTAATGCTTGCTTAAGTGTTACATCCTCCATTTTTAATTCACCAAGCGAAGCAAACTTACTATTACTCATATCATTGCTATTTTTTAATTGAACCAATGGACCATATTTTCCAATATATGTAACCACTTCAAATTTTGTTTTTGGATCAAAACCAAGAGACCTTTGGTATTTATCTTTATGTAAATCATTGTTTGTTGTTAATTCCAAGATTATAGGATTAAAACATTCATAAATTCCTTTAACAACAGAAACCCAATCTTTTTTACCACTACTAACCTCATCAAGTTGCTTTTCTAAATTACAAGTAAATGAGTAATTAATAATATTTTCAAAATGAATATCCAAGAAATCATTAACAATTTTACCAATATCTGTTGGAACCAATTTTTGTTTTTCTGAATTTATCTTTACCTTATCACTACTTTCTTCTATTTCAAAATTCTTAAGTGTTAGTTTAATATAATTCTTATCAACACCTTCTATATCTTGTTTATTTACATAATTCCTATCTTGCACTACACTTACCATAGTTGAGTAAGTACTTGGACGACCTATTCCAAGTTCTTCTAGTTTTTTTACTAAACTTGCCTCTGTAAATCTTCCATTAGGTGGTTTTGTAAATTTTTCTACACTATTTACTTCTTCTAATGTTAATACATCTCCTTTTTTTACATCAAGTTTAGATAAATCAGAACCATTACAATTTTCGTTATCATTATCATTATCATTATCATTATCATTATCATTGTCATCATCATTTTCACTATCATTGAATGGTTTATAGACTCTCAAAAATCCATCGAAAATTACTTTTTGATTCTTACAATTAAATGTATATTCACCAATTTTTGAACTTATGCATTGGTTTTCTATTTTGGCATCAGACATTTGGCAAGCAACAGTCCTTCTATAAATTAGATTGTATACCTTTACATCACACATTTCAAAATTCGGGTCATTTTCTGATTGAAGATTACTAACATTAAAATTACAAGGTCTTATAGCTTCGTGCGCCTCTTGGGAATTTTTCGATTTATTCTTAAATTCATTTTTTTTATAATATTTTTCTCCAAATTCGGCCTTGATTTTCTTTTCCAATTCTTCCATAATAATATCACTTAGTTTAACACTATCTGTTCTCATATATGTAATATAACCATTTTCATATAGTTTTTGAGCAATTTTCATAGTTTTTTGTGGACTATATTTAAACTTATTACTAACTTCTTGTTGAAGACTACTTGTAATAAATGGAGCACTAGGACTTCTCTTTGATGTTGTTTTTTTAATATCAGATACTACAAAATCATGATTTGCACATTCTTCCAAAAAATCTTCTGTTTTCTCTTTTGATTCAATCTTTTTATCTAATTCAAAATCAAGATTAGCCTTTTTTAGCTTAAAAATACCATTTGTTTTAAAGAAATTGTTAGAACTAAATTTATTAATCTCATTTTCACGTTCCAATATTAATTTATTAACAACACTTTGTACCCTTCCAGCAGATAATGAAATACCTTTTTTCATACTACTTTGAATATTTTTCCAAAGCAATGGTGTAATCTTGTATCCAATCAATCTATCAATAATCCTACGAGCTTGTTGTGCATAAAACATATTGATATCTAAATCTTTTGGGTCCTTTGCTGCATCTTGAAGCGCCTTTTTAGTAATTTCAGTGAAAAGTAGTCGCTTTCTTTTTGATTGTGGAATTTTTAGAACTTCGGATACATGCCAAGCAATACTTTCACCTTCTCTATCATAATCACTAGCAAGCAAAACCCCATCACATGTTTTATAAATTCTCTTTAGATCACTAATTACATGTTCCTTATCAAAATTATTAATATAAATTGGAGCAAAATTTTCATCAACATTAATCGAAAGATTTTTGTTGTTTAAATCTCTAATATGACCATAACTTGATTTAACAATATGTCCGTCTCCTAAAAAACCTGAAACCTTTTTAACCTTTGCTGGAGATTCGAGAATAACTAAAATTGTCATATTTGAAGCGTATATTAATATTATCAATGTAATATTTAAATCAATTTTTAAAATAAGCAAATGTAGATTAATATAAATATAATAAAAATATAAAAAATTTATTTTCTTTTTGAATTCTTATTTTGTTTTTTATTGTTTTTGAATTTTTTATTTGTTTTTATTTTTTTTAAAATATTTTTCTTTTTTGTTCTTGACCCACCTTGAACAGGTATTGGTGTAAAAAGACTAATTTCAAAAGGACTATTTCTAAAAGGACTATTTCTAAATCTAGTATTAAGTTTTTTGTTTGATAAAGCTATTTTATTGTTATTTTCTTTATTAACATTATTTAAAGCACCTATAGTTCTTTTGTCTTTTTTAACTGTATAAATATTTGAATTAAATGACTTTAATTTTAAATTTCTTATAGCAAATTTATTTATTATGTCATTAAAATAATTAAATTTGTATTCTCTATCTGAATTTATAATTGAAATAATTTTTTTTATTAAAATATTATTATAAGTTTTTGATGGTGCACCATGACTTGAAATAATTTCAATTAATTTATGGTTTTCAGTATTAAATACTAAATCTGTTATATCACCAAGATTATATAAAAACTCTTTTACCATTTCATTTGTATCTCTAAAAGTTATTAAAAATCTTACAAATTCAAAAACATTTATTTTACGATTTAGATTTGTTTTTAAAACATCAACAAAAGCATAAATATCTTTATTAACTGCAATATGAGGGAATGATGATGTATCATAGTGTGATTCGTATAACTCATCTTCAAATATTAATTTAGCTTCATATAATGCCAATATTTTCATAAATAAATAATTCATTACAAGATTTATATTGGTATTTGTTGATTCTAAATATATTTTGTTTTCAAGAATTTTAATAAATGATTCTTTAGTTATAACTTTTACTTTCGAATTCATATTAACTGATCCTCCAACTTGAGCATTATTGTGAATATCTAAATCAATATCAGGTTCTATACTATTTAATAAATCAATTATTTCGGACCTATTTTCTAAATCAAATTCAAATACTGAATCAAATATACCTTTTAAATTTAAGTCTAATGATTCACCACCAACACGATTATCATAAAATATTTTTGATACCTTCTTACCCGATAATTCTATTTTTATAATTAGTTTATCATATTCAATAATACTCATTGTAGTTTTAATTCCTTTAACATCAGAACTTTTAATAAATGGTGTATTGCCACCTAGTTCTTTTTTTATTAATTCATTTGATGATAATACATTTATTATATTTGTATTTTCATTAGCTTCATTAATAATTATTGGGAATACTTCAATATCATCTGTATTATAAATTGACAATACTTTTATACAATCCTTTTGTACAATAGCTGATGGTGAATAAAGTGTCAACAATCTAACTATGGTTATTGGATTTGTTATAAGTATTTCATTAAATGCTTCAAAATCAAATTTAGCCACTCTTAAACTTTCTCTAGTTTTTTCATCTATTACAACACTAGCACTTGGCATATTAGCACTAGCACTAGCATTAGTATTAGCACTAGCACTTGGCATATTAGCACTAGCACTAGCATTAGTATTAGCACTAGCACTTAGCATATTAGCACTAGAACCACCAAATTGATTTTGAGGCATAGGAAGTGCTGTTTCACTTCTTGGAATAAAAATAGTTATATCTTTTCCTTTTCCACCAAGATCACCATGTTCAAATATACATGGAATTCCATTTGCTACAGCAAACGCAATAGCAATAATATCATATGAACAAAATACAAATGGTTTTTCTTGTTGTTTTTCAAATATTTTTACTAAATTTGTTGAAGCATCTACATCAACTAAAGCATAATTCCTTTGTTTTAAAGTACTTAATGCTTGTAATTGATCACCTATTCTTTTTCTTAAAAATAAGAAAAATATAATTAACATGTATTCAGATAATTCTTTATTATTATTCATATGTTCAATAACGTTTTTTACAATATTAGTTTTGTAATTTTCAGAGAAAGAATCACTATCCTTTAATAATTTTGATATTTTAGTTTGTAATTTTGTAGCATTATTTTGCGAATCTATTAATTCTTTAATCTTGTCTCTACTTTGTTTACCAACTATCCTACTTGCGTTTGATTTACTATTCAAAGTTGAATCATTTAAGATAGATTGATAATCGAATGAATTATTATCAAAACTAATATTGCACCAAGGTTTTGATCTTTTAGTGGTACTGACTTTAACAGGTAATTCAGATTTATCTGTAACACCTTTTATTTCAGTATTTTTTAAATTACTATAACTTATATAATCAAATCCAATATGAATTTTGTTTGTATTTAAATATTTTATTTCATTTTCATCAACATCAACAAAGAAGTTTAACCCTTTTCTTTTTACTGGTTCTCTAAAATTTAATTTTCCTGCTGCATCGTTAGTCATTTCTCTGTTACATACATAACCAAGTTTAATATTACCATTACTTTCATCAGTTGATTCATTGCGCATAATGCTAAGTAACCTTTTTTGAACATCAATTACAATTGGTATATAACTTACATTGTTTTCTTCAAATTGTTGATAATCTTTTAAACTTGATACAATAGTTTTATATGCCGTTTTATTATCAACATTATACTTAATATCAACTTGTGTTGGATTAGCTACCTTTAAAACTTGTTCTAAATAATATTTTTCAATATTATCTTTACCTTGTGTGTTACTTTTTGTATAATATGCTGGTAAAACTCCTAAATTTCCACCAGATACTCTATTATTTTGTTGACACATAAAATTTAAATCGGTTTCACTATGTAAGGGATTGATAATACTATTTACAAAACTAAAATTTAAATTTGAAAATACATTTGGTTGAAAATCTCCATATCCAACAATATTTTTAGCCTTTGGTAACTTATCATAAAAAATAGTGTCAAAATCGTGTACCGAATCATATAAACATATTTCTCTTATAAGAGCATCAAGTTGTTCTTCAGATGATTTACTCTTTCTTTTTTCTTCAAGGTAAAATTTAGATTTATCATTTGGATTTATTGTTGCCATATAATATAATATAATAAAATATAAAATACATTTATAAAAAAGAATATAAAATACATTTATAAAAAAGAATATAAAATACATTTATAAAAAAGAATATAAAATACATTTATAAAAAAGAATATAAAATACAATATATTTGTAAAAAAAAAGAATTGATTAAACTATTTGTCCATCTTTCATTTCAATAACTCTATTTGCTAATTTCAATAATTTTTTTTCATGTGTTATTAATATTAATGTTTTATTTTTTGAAGCATTCATTATAAAATCCATAACAATTTTAGAATTTTCCTCATCTAAAGAAGATGTTGGTTCATCTAATATTATAACCTTGCTTTTTTGTAACATAGAACGCAATAACCACACTATTTGGCGTTGTCCACCAGATAAATTATTACCATATTTACCTACTGGTTTATCTAAATCTTCTAAAAATCTATTTCGTATACTGTCTATTTTTATTGAATTTATTAAAGAAATAACTTTATCTCTCTTAATGCTATTTATTCCATATGTTATATTACTATATAAACTTCTATTAAATAATTTAGGATGTTGAGGAATATAAGTAATAACTTTTCTTAGACTTTTTATAGAAGCGTCTTTTAATTCAATACCATTAACTTTAATACTTCCTTCATCGTAATCAAATAATTTTACTAATAATTTACCTAAAGTTGATTTACCACTTCCTATTTCACCTATAAGAGCTATTCTCTCATTTTGGTTAATATCTAAATTAACATTTCTAATTATATATTTATCTTTGACATAGTAAAAACCTAAGTTTCTTATATTTATTGTTACATCTTGATTTATAGGTATATCTTTACTTAATCTATTATCTAATTTGGGTAAATTATCTAAATAAGTTGTCAAAACACTTAATCTTCCTTTTAAATCTATGTATCGGCGTGCTTGATAATAAACAGTCATAAATGTACCTAATAATGAATAGTTTATAATTATTATAGCTGATAAGGTATCTAATTTTATTTTCTTTTCGTAAAATATTTTAATAGAATAGAGATTTAATATAGCAAATATAACTACAAATACAAATGAATACAATATTCTGTATTGATTATAACATTTGTAATATTTTTGTTCACTTTTATAAATTCCTTTACTTAAATATTCTACTCTTCTTTTCTCGAATTTGTTTTTATCACTTGTATAAACTGATATAAGATTACTTAACATATCTTCTATTTCTTCATGGGATTCGTCAAAAATCTTTTCGGCATTTTCTACAACATTTGTGCATGATTTTGAAAACAAAACACATAAAGAAAATATAATAACCATTGAAATTAGATATAAGAATCCTAGTGTTTTATCATAATAATATAAATAGAAAAAACTTGTTACAACGACCAATGAATTACTAAATATAAAACTTTCTGTTTCATGAAATATATCTTCTAAAACCCATGGTGCTTTAATTAATTTTGTAATAGTATCACCTACTAATAAATCTTTAAAGTTTGTTTGATATCTATTTACAATTTCGTCAATAATTCTTACTCTTGTAAAAGAATTGAATTTTGGTAATACTCTTGAATAAAGCATATTACTTATGGCCTGTACAACTTGTATAATAAACCATACAAATATCAATAAAACTAAAAATTTAATTGTTGGATTTATATTTGTTTCTTTTATTGAACCTATAAGTTTCCCATATAAGTGTGGCATACCAACTTGTGATATTGGAATATATACCAAAGAAATAAAATAAAGAATATAGCTTATCTTATTTTCTTTTAAGAAATCAATAAATATATTTGCGATCATTACTATAGTAAAATAAAAAAATATTAGATTTTATTAATTATAAAACTATGTTCCTTTTCTTCATTTATATTATAAAGAAAAATATTCATTGAATTTTTAAAAAAATCTATTTTCCCACACCCTAATGTTTTGCTAGCAAATTTTAATTCTTCATTATTGTAAAACTTTATTTCCTCATCAACTAAACTACCAACACCACATATTACCATATTAGGTTTATCTGGTATATAAATATGTTGTTTATTATGTTCATGACCAGATAAGATTAAATCTACTTTACCTATGTTATTAATTTTTGTATATAATTCGTCTAATTCATAATCATCTTCCTTATTTGTTGAATAACTCTTCCATGGATGGTGACCAAAAACTATAATCCATCTACACCTACTTTCGTATATCGTATTTAACAGCCATTGTTCCTGTGTTTTCCTATTTTTCATTTTAGTTAAATTTGTATCAATTGCAATAAATTCTACTGGTACATTATTAATTCTTTTTTTAAAACAATAAAAATTATTTGGCATTATCCATTTATTACTTATTTTAGTATATTTAATTTCATTTCTTGGTGATACTTTTAAATTATAATCATGATTACCCAAGACGTTATAAAATTTAATATTATTTGATAAATTCGCGTATGGTAATTCAAATTTTTCAATGAATTGCTTATCATTTGTTGATTTTACACCATTAGGATAAATATTATCACCTAATCCAAGAATAAATTTACAATTATATTTTTTTATTAAATTTTCAAGTAATTTTGAAACTAAATATTGGCCCTTATTTCCAGAACCAAAATCACCTATAAATAATATTGAAGTCATATAATATTATAAGAAATTAAAACCATATTATTATTTTTTTTATAAAAATATACACATTTTAACCCATTTTTATTATTATTTTTATTATTATTTTTTTTATATAAAACATAAATAGTAAAAAAAATTTAATGTATAATAAATTTAACTTAATTATAGTCATACAAAATTTAATTTATTTTAATATAATATACTATCATGAATTTGAGAAAAATGAAAAACCAACTTATTCCAAAAAGTTTCAAAAATAAATATTTAAAAAAACCTACTGAAAAGAAAACCAAAAAGATCAATACTTCTAAAAAGTTATCAAGAAAAGTTAAAAGAGCAAGTGGAGTTAAAAATAATTTAAAGACTAACAATGTTAAAAATACAATTAAGAAAATAAATAAAAAACCTAATGGTAATGGTAATAATGTAAAGTCAAACAAAAAAACAAAAAAATGTGGTAATTATAATTTAGGAGATATGATTTTAAAATTATTTAATTAGATTTGATTACAATATAATTATTCAAATTTAGTTAGTGTGTTTATTTTTTTATTATTTTATTATTTTTTATACTATTGATTATTATTTGAAATTAATAATATATAAATACTTAAAGTAATTATTTTATTTAGTCTTATATGATTTTTAAAAACTTGTTATTACTTAATTTATTTTTTTTTACAACTTCATTAAACGAAGAAACAATTTTAAGAAATGAATTAACAAGTTCTTATAACAAATATGTTAGACCTGTAGAAAATTTTGAAGATAGTTTAGAAATACGAGTGGGGTTAGCTGTTCAAAATATTGAAGAATTTGACCAAAAAAAAGAAACAATGGATTTAAATGTGTGGTTAAGAATGAACTGGAAAGACCATTTATTAACTTGGAATAGTTCGAATTACAATGTTACATTTTTATCAATGAATGTTGATAATATTTGGACTCCTGATGTTGAACTTTTAAATGCTGCGTCTAAACCTAATATTTATATATTAGATGAAGCATTAAATTTATATAATGATGGAAGTATATTTAGAAGTAAACCTGCCATTTTTAAGTTTGCTTGTTCATTGGATTTGCATGAATTTCCTTTTGATATTCAAACTTGTACAATGAAATTTGGTTCATGGACTTATAATAATGATTTAATGAATGTATTACCTTATGAAGATATTAGTAAACAAATTGATGTTTTACCAACATTTTCTCATAGTGAATGGGGTATAAATAGTTATAGTTTAAAAAACTACAATGAATCAAGATTATGTTGTCCAGGTAAAAATTTTTCTATAAATGAATATACATTTGAATTACAAAGGTATCCTCATTATTATAAACTTTCTATGGGGATGACTATTTCGTTAGTTATTGTAAGTTTTATTATTATGCTAATGAAACCTGATAATGTTAGTAGAACTGGTACAGCTGTATTTATTCCTCTAACAATTTTGGCGTTACAGTTAACAATTGCTGATAAAATAACAGTAGTAGGATATTATACCTTGATGGATAACTTCTTTTTATGTTGTTTCATTACATCTATGTTTGTTTCAATTGAAAGTGGTTTAATATTTTCATTAATTACAACAAAAAGCAATTTGATATATAATACATTTTGTTATGTATTTAATATTGAATTGTTATATAAAAAATATATTTTAAGTATTATTAATAATAAAGCTAGAAGAGAAAAACATGATATTTTTATTAGAAGATTACAAGAAAGTAATTATGATAGAAGTAATGATTTTATAGAAGAAAGTGATTTTGAATCAACAATTGATGTTTTAAATAATATTAGAAATACACAAGAATCTGATGAAAATATGAATATAAATCAAAATATAAATCAACATTTATCTCAAAATACTTTAGATTTAGAAAATAATGAAACAATGATAAATTCAACTTTAACAAATAGAAAATTTGGTGATTTAAAACCAAAAGATTTTGATATGGATATTAATATTGTTGATAAAAATATAGTAAGAGTTATTAATTTTGATAATGAAAATTTGTTATTAAGTTTAAAACAGAAATTAGTGTTTGATAGAATAACAGAAATATTTACTTTTGCTGATAATATATGTAGAGTATTATTACCTATAATTTTTGTTATTTATATATCTTATATTATGTCTCATGAAAAATAATTATTAACATTACATATCTAAATTAAATATATATAAAGGGTTTAGTTCAATACTTAATTATGATTAAATTGATATTTTTTTTATTTATAAGTTCAATAAAATATAGTTATTGTCTTACAAGTTCAAAATCAAGTTCAAAATCAACTTCAACTTTAACACTACAAAATGGTTTAAAATCAATAGAACAAGATGGAAGTGGAATGGATATGCAAATGAATATGGGTGGTAGTGGAATGGATATGCAAATGAATATGGATATGCAAATGAATATGGATATGAATATGGATATGAATATGGATATGGATATGAGTGAATATGAATTAAGAGAATTATTATTCAGAAATTATAGTGTCAATAGTATACCAGTTATAAATCACGATAATAATATTGTATTGAAATATGGTCTACAAATAGAAAGTCTTGAAAATTTTAATCAAATATCAGAAAATATAAAATTTAATATATTAATTATTCAGGAGTGGACTGATCATTTATTAAATTGGAATAATAGTATTCATGTTAATCATAGTCATAATTTAGAGTATATAACATTATTATCAAATCAATTATGGAAACCTGATTTAGAATTATATAATGCTGCCGAAAAACCTATTGTTTTTGATTTAAAAGGAGGATTAAAATTGTTTAATAATGGTAAAATATATTATAGTAGACCAACATTATATAGTTTTTCATGTAAATTAGATTTAAAAATGTTTCCATTTGATAAACAAAATTGCGAAATGATATTTGGGTCATGGAAATATTCAAAAAGTAAATTGGATTTAAAACCATTTAATGAAAATGATATTATTTCAAATATTTCTGTTAATCCACAATTTTCACATAATGAATGGAATATAATAAATGTAAATGTAAGACACGAAGACATTGAATATTTGTGTTGTCCTGGTGAATATTACCCTAATTCATTTTTTACAATAACATTAGAAAGAAACTATCATAAATATATGGTTGTAATTATCATGACAATTTTTATAACTTTATCAGATTTCTTTGTTACATTCATAAAAGTTGATAATTATAAAAGAACATTTATTTTGGTATTTATACCTTTAACACTATTATGGTTACAAATATATATTGCATCAAAAATTCCTGTTATAGAATATTCAACTTTAATGGAAAAAATATTATTGTCTTGTTTTATTATTACAATATTAAATGCATTTGAAAGTGCTATTTTATTTATAATAATTACAAATGTCAAAAATAGAAAAATACCATATTCAAAAACAATTTATAGAAAAGATGTTAAATTACTAAATATTATTAGTTATTTTGGTGATAAATATTATGAATTAAATTTAAATAATAAAATTACAAATTATGTCCATAATTTTGATAATTTTTATAGATTTGTAATTATATTATTTTTTAGTATTTATGTAGGATATTACATTGATACAGCATAAGTTTTTATAGTATTTTTATGTACAGTATTTATTTAAATTTATAGTATAATTTATTCAAATTTATAGTATAATTTATTCAAATTTATAGTATAATTTATTTAAATTTATAGTATAATTTATTCAAATTTATAGTATAATTTATTCAAATTTATAGTATAATTTATTCAAATTTATAGTATAATTTATTCAAATTTATAGTATAATTTATTCAAATTTATAGTATAATT
>Ga0222714_10005450_pt1 | contig 12098 bp, 10 predicted proteins | sample C33_3DmetaG_FD_165048 | JGI IMG/M metagenome (GOLD analysis project Ga0222714, IMG submission 165048) | Estuarine water microbial communities from San Francisco Bay, California, United States - C33_3D | ecosystem: Environmental > Aquatic > Marine > Unclassified | place: USA: California... | reverse complement strand
GCGGGTTTCGCCAAGCCCATCTCGAGAGAACAGATCGTCGACTTCGCGCGCAAGCTCTTGAGTGGGCGCGCCAGCGTTTTGCGTAACCGCTGCAAGCGCGGCTTCGTCGAGCGGGGCGGGTTTTTGCGGCACATCCGCGCACGAAGTGAGGGCTGGCAGCAAAGCGAGAGTGGCGATAGGGAGAAGCGACCGCTTGATATTCATCGCGCCTAATTCGCGCACCGCAATAGGATTGGCAATGGCAAAATCTTCCGCACGAACTGCCTCACGATCATCTGGCCGTGGTTGGATCGTATTGCTCCTGCTTGTGGCGGTATTAGCAGCCGCCGGATGGTATTTCCGCGAACCAGCGCAGGGTTATGCGCAAACAGCGACCGCCTATTCCGCGCGTGTGGCATGCTCGTGCAGATTTGTGGCCGGGCGCGATCTGGAAGATTGCGAGAAAGACAAGCTGGCCGGTATGGAGCTTGTTACGCTGACCGAAGATGTCGCTGCGCAATCGGTTACCGCGCGTTTCCCGCTGATTTCCCATGACACAGCCTCTTTCCGCGAAGGATATGGCTGTGTGCTGGAGAAATGGGAAAGCTAAGCGCGCCTACGCCGCGCTAGTTGTGCTTTCGATCCAGCCGCCGCCGACCACGCGCTCTCCCGCGTAGATCACCGCAGCTTGACCAGGCGCAACACCAAATTCGGGATTGGCAAAGCGGATCGTCGTGGTGGCGCCGTCTCCCAGTGGCCCGTCCAGAGTAATCGGCACAGGTTTGGCCAGACTGCGCACTTTAGCCGTCAGCGGCGCATCTGGCAGCGGCCCGCTGCGATTTGTCTCGATCACTGTCGCCGAAGATACCGCCAGCATGATCTTGGGGCCGACTTTGACGGCACGATTGGCCGCATCAAGCCCTACCACATAAAGCGGTTCGGGCTGTCCGCCAATGTCCAGACCGCGGCGCTGGCCAACTGTGTAATGAACAATGCCCTTGTGTTCGCCCAGCGTCTCGCCGGTTTGCGCGTGGACGATCGGACCGGAAGCGCCGCCCTCTGGCCGCATCTTCTTCACGATCTTGGCATAGTCACCGTCCGGCACAAAACAGATGTCCTGGCTGTCTGGCTTGTTGGCATTGCGCAGCCCAGCCTGTTCAGCCAGTTCGCGGACCTGCGATTTAGGCAAGCCGCCCAATGGGAAGCGCAGATAGTCGAGCTGGCCTTCGGTCGTTGCGAACAAGAAGTATGACTGATCGCGCGCCGGATCGAGTGCGCGATGCAATTCCGGCCCTGCTGCACCGATATGTCGCCGCACGTAGTGGCCGGTGGCGAGGCAATCGGCCCCCAGCTCACGTGCCATCTTGAAAAGATCGGTGAACTTGGGCCCCATATTACAGCGTATGCACGGCACAGGGGTGCGCCCGGCAAGATATTCATCGGCAAACTGTTCGACCACGTCTTCGCGAAATGCGCTTTCGTGATCGAATACATAATGCGCAATGCCCAGACGATCAGCGACATTGCGCGCGTCGGAAATGTCATCGCCAGCACAGCAAGCGCCCTTGCGCCCGGTTGCCGCGCCATAATCATACAACTGCAATGTGATGCCGATGACTTCTGCACCGCTCGCAGCGGCAAGCGCGGCCACAACAGACGAATCAACACCGCCCGACATAGCAACAACTATGCGGCTTTCGCTCGCCGGTTTTGGCAAGTCGAACAAAGCTTCGGGCGTCAACCCTGCTGAAAGATCCATAGCGATGGTCATGATTGGCAGCGCCCCTACACGTGTTGGTGGCTCAATTCCAGTGATCTGACATTACACCGCCGGGCGCGGCCTAATCCTAAACACAGGGTAAACCGCGGCTTTACCTAATCTTGAGAAGCTTGGGTTTAAAGCGCTGATCATGATGTTCGATTCACGAATCACACCCATTGCCACCAAAGGCGCATCGCAGAGCACAGCCCTGCGCGCATTCGGCTGGCACGAGCTGACTGCGCGGATCAATGCCGCGCGTGATCTGCGCCATGAACTGTCTGGCGAAGCAACCTTGATGACTTCCAGCTTTGCAGATGCCGCCGCCGGCTATTTTGCTTTCGGCAAGCAAGGCAAACGGGACGTTAACCCTAATGCTTTAGATGCGGGAAAAGCTTGTCATGGCAAAGACATCGTTGACGGTTGTGATGCGAGAACAAGCGAAGCAAGAGAGATAAATGATTGAGAACCACGACATTCGGCCGGCTCAGGTGATTGGCCCCCTCGGGGAGCCGCTGACCACAGATGATCTGCCGTCGCCAGAGACCAAGCGATGGGTCGCTCGCCGCAAGGCGGAAGTGGTCGCGGCCGTCGACGGTGGCCTTCTGACAATCGATGAAGTTCTTGATCGCTATGGTCTGACGCTGGAAGAGTTTGCTTCATGGCAACGTGCCGTGGACCGCTCTGGCATGCAGGGCCTCCGGGTGACTCGTATCCAGCACTACCGCGCTCTTTACGAGCGTCAGCTCAAATACTGACCACGCAAATCACTGGAAATACGCACACGGCCTAATAGGCACAGCCTTCTCGCGCTGTTTGTGATTCTGTCGCTGATCAGCGAACCCACATAGCTCGCCTTGCTTGGACGAGCCTCTCCGGTCCATTGCTCGACATCTCCGAGAGCGTGCTGGAATTCTCGATTACTGGCCTTGTTGTGGCCGTGGCAGGCGCCGTCGTGCCAATGGGCATCATGAACCTGATTCGGTGTGCACGCTTGCGCTAAGCCGCATTCTAGCACTAAATTGTTGATTTTGATGAACGGGGCCGTTCAATTAGCCGAGCATTTTTCGTGTGCGCGGGAACGAATCTAGAAGCCCCTCGTCGTAACACTATGTCGCTTGTCGAGCGGCGCATTGCGACACAGGATAGACACGTTTATTGGAAAATGCGCAAGGTGAGTTATACGTATAACACACTTTGCGCAAAGGAAGTGCCATGAATTATGAATCCAATTTCAAGTCTGAGACGATCGATTCTATCCAGTCAGACTATGATCTCTCCGGTCAAACCGAGCATCCCTCGCGTTTGAAGTGGATCATTGCGGCTACCGTATTGATCGTTGCGCTCGTGGCCGTGCTTTATGTTTTCCTGACAAGCGGAGATGCGGCTCGCGAAGGGACGGGCGATGACAGATCGCAGGCCCCTAGTGTGACTGTAATCGCGCCGGGCCGCACAGAAATGACCGGCTCGCTTGTGGCAACGGGAACTCTGGCTGCACGCCGGGAAATGCCGGTTGGTGTGGTTGGCGAAGGCGGTCGCGTTGTCTCAGTTCCTGTCGAACAGGGCCAGTGGGTAAAGGCCGGTCAGGTGCTTGCTTCGATTGACCGTTCGGTTCAGTCTCAACAAGCGCGCAGCGCGGAGGCGCAAATCGAAGTTGCCACAGCTGATGCCGATCTGGCGCAGGCAAATCTCGATCGTTCGCTACAACTGGTCGAGCGCGGGTTTGTTTCGAAAGCTCAGGTAGACCAGCTGACCGCGACACGTGATGCAGCGCGGGCCCGCGTTGCGGTGACGCGCGCGCAGTACAATGAATTGCTTGCCCGAAATGCGCGGCTGAACATCATTGCGCCAGCCGCGGGCCTCTTGCTTGAGCGTAATGTCGAGCCTGGCCAGACTGTTAGTGCCGGTTCGGGCACACTGTTCCGTATCGCCAAGGGCGGCGAGCTGGAACTCAATGCCCAGGTTGGCGACAGCGAACTTGTGCGTCTCTCGGTTGGGCGCCCGGCTAAGGTTCAGCCCGTCGGTTCGGACGATGTATTCCAGGGCCAGATCTGGCAGATTGAGCCATTCATCGATGAACGCACGCGTCAGGGGACCGTTCGTATCGCGCTGCCCTATTCGCCAGAATTGCGTCCGGGTGGTTTCGCGACAGCTGAAATCAGCAGCGGTGTCGTAAATGCGCCGATGCTGCCGGAATCCGCAATACTCTCCGATCAGGAAGGCAGCTTTGTCTATATAGTGGACAAAGACAACAAGGCGCGTCGCCGCCGAGTCGAAACCGGTCTTGTAACAGACATTGGTATTGCGATCGCGTCCGGGCTCGACGGCACCGAGCAAGTCGTTTTGCGGGCTGGCGGTTTCTTATCCGATGGTGAATCGGTCTCACCGCAATTGCAACAAAAATAAAGCGAAAGGCTCCTCGTGAATTTTCGCAACATCTCAGCATGGTCAATCCGTAACCCGACCATTCCTCTCGTCCTGTTTGCATCATTGCTACTGGCAGGAATGCTTAGCTTCTACCGCCTGGATATTGTGAACAATCCTGACGTCGAATTTCCCGGCGTCCGTGTAAACATCTCGCAGCCTGGTGCTGCGCCCACCGAAATTGAAAACCAGATTACCCAGCAGGTCGAATCAGCAGTTCGTTCGCTCAACGGCGTCCGCAATATCAGTTCGACGGCCAGCGAAGGAAACTCGAGCACATTTGTCGAGTTCGAAATCGGCGTAGACCCAAATGTCGCTGTGGCGGATGTGAAGAACGCGCTCGACACAATACGCGGCAGTTTGCCAGACGGCATTCTTGAACCGCGCGTCAGCCGCGTTGATATCGCTGGCGGCTTCTTGGGCATTTTTGCCGTTGAAGCCAATGACATGACGATCGAGCAGCTAAGCTGGTTTATCGATGATACTGTCGCCAAGCGTTTGCTCGCCATACCGGGCATGGCAGAGGTGGGCAGGTTTGGCGGCGTGAACCGCGAAATTGAAGTCACGCTCGACCTCCAAAAGATGCAATCCCTGGGCGTCACCGCAAGCCAGATCAACCAGGTACTTCGCGTTGACAATATCGACGCAGCGGGCGGCATGGCAGAGGTTGGCGGAACGCGGCAATCGGTTCGCGTCTTAGGCAATGACGCAACCGCATTCGAACTTTCGCAACGCCAGATCCGCCTAACAAGCGGTGTCACAGTCAAGCTATCTGAGGTAGCGCGTGTGCGCGACGGCTTCTCCGAGCGCACTTCGATCAGCAAGGTACGCGGTAAGGAAGTGGTGAATTTTTTCATGTCCCGCGCAAAGGGCGCTTCAGACGTCACCGTTTTCGATCAGGCCAAAGTTGTGATCGAGGAGGTTCAGGCCGAAAATCCGAATGTGAAGTTCATTCCGCTTTTCAACACGGTCAAATACACTGAAAGCCAATACGAGAGCTCGATTGCAGCGATGGTCGAAGGCGCGATCCTGGCCGTGATCGTAGTGTTCTTCTTCCTGCGCGATTGGCGCGCGACGATGATTTCCGCGGTTGCTATCCCGCTTTCGGCCATCCCGACATTCTGGTTTATGGATTTGATTGGGTTCAACCTCAATTTCCTCTCGCTGTTGGCGCTCGGCCTGGTCGCCGGCGTGCTGGTTGATGATGCGATTGTGGAGATCGAGAATATCGTGCGGCATATGCGGATGGGCAAGTCTGCTTATCAGGCTTCGATTGATGCGGCGGATGAAATCGGCCTGCCGGTTGTGGCCACCAGTTTCTGTATCGTGGCGGTGTTCCTGCCGGTTGGCCTTATGCCGGGCGTGACCGGACAGTTCTTCAAAAACTTCGGCCTGACGGTTGTGATCGCGGTGCTGATGAGCCTGGCCGTTGCGCGTATGATCACGCCGATGCTGGCGGCCTATTTCCTGGAGGCAAAGGGCCATGCCGCGCATGGTGAAGGCAAGTGGATGGACCGCTATATGCAGGTCCTGCGCTGGTCGCTGAACCGTGGTACGATGCATGCGCGGCGTGAGGGATTGCCAGGACCAAAGCGTCGTTGGCTCTATGTAATCGCGTTTCTTTTGCTGATTCCAGTTCTCTTGGTGACGTCGGGCATAGCGGTCTTTGCCTCGTTTGGTGCGATGGATGGTTTGCAAGTCGCCTCGACAATTGCCGGTGGACTTACCGGAGGCGAACATTCATTCTTCTACGGCTGGATCCAGCGACCAATTCTCATCCTACAACTTGCTATCGCGACCGCCGTTGGCTTCGTTGCGTTGCTCCTTATATTTGGTTTGCTTGGTGTTGCGACGCGCCTGTTCGGAACTCGCTTAGCTAAGACATGGCAATATCTTTACGCCCGCTTCTTCGATCACCGCGTCTGGATGTTGGGCCTCGGCTACTTCTCTTTCTTGCTTACCGTTTTGCTGTTTGGGCAGACACCTTTCCAACTTGAACCGGAAATTGATGACGAGAATGCGCAGATCGAAATCGAAATGGTGCCAGGCACCACTCTAGAGACCACCGAGCAAGTAGCCGAGCAAGTTGCTGATCTGCTTTACGAACAACAGGAAGTGCTTCGCGCTTTGGAGCGTGTGCAACAAGGCCAGGCGACGATCTACATCACTTTGAAGGATGACCGTGAGCGCAGCTCGATCGAGTTTGAGCGCGAAATTTCACCTATTTTAGCGCGCATTCCCGATGCGCGCGTTCGCTTCCAGAACCAGAATGGTCCTGGCCGCGGCAACGACAGCGGCCGCGCCTTGACCATCATGCTGGCCGGTTCGGATCCGGTCTTGCTGAACGAAACAGCTGCACGCTTGGTCGAGGAGATGAAGGGCCTTGACGAGATTGTTGCACCCCGGATCAGCGCGGATATTCCGCGCCCTGAAATAATCATTCGGCCACGAACCGAATTGCTATCCGAGCTCGGCATTTCGACAGTTGCGTTGAGCCAGACGATCCGGATCGCGACAATGGGAGAAATCGAGCAAAATTCTGCCAAATTTTCGCTATCTGATCGCCAGATTCCGATTCGCGTGCGTTTGCCCGAGGGGGACCGCCGTGACCTTACCACGCTGCAGAACATGCCAGTGCCCACCAATGCAGGTACGTCTGTACCGCTTGGGACAGTGGCCGACATCACTTTCGGCGCAGGACCAACCCGTATTCAACGTTACAACCAGAATCGCCGTGTTTTCGTTGGCGCCGATTTGGCGAGCGGCGTCCTGCGGGGCGATGCGATGCAACTGGTCAACGCGCTGCCAACATTGCAGGATTTGCCGCAAGGGGTGATCCGCGACGCTGTTGGCCAGGATGAGCTTCAAGCTGAGCTGCTCGAAAATTTCGCAGCTGCGCTTGTCGCAGGGATATTGCTGGTCTTCGGCGTCTTGGTGCTGCTCTATAAACGTTTGATGAGCCCGCTCGTCAACATGACCTCGCTGGCGCTGGCGCCGTTGGGCGGCATCTTCCTGGTGTGGCTGGTGGGACAACCGCTCTCCATGCCGGTGTTGATCGGCACCTTGCTGTTGCTCGGCATCGTCTCGAAGAACTCGATCCTGCTGATCGATTTCGCGATCGAAGAGATGGCGAATGGTACGCGTAAACTCGATGCAATCATGGAGGCCGGGCACAAGCGTGCGCAGCCGATTGTGATGACGACCGTCGCCATGACCGCTGGTATGGTGCCGACTGCCATCTCGCTTACAGGTGACGGCGCGTGGCGCGCACCGATGGGCACCGTGGTGATCGGCGGCCTGATCCTGTCGACGCTGCTGACCCTGCTGATTGTGCCTGCGGGTTTCAGTCTGGCGGATGGTTTGGAAAAACGGATCGGCCCGTGGATGCGCCAGCGGTTCCTGACCTATCGTCCGGACGAGCATGGCGAGGGCACAGGCGGCGACGCTGTTCCAGGGGTGCAACCTGCAGAGTAATTTGCGAATAGTTGTGCTAGGCGGCTGATCATGGCGACCAGCGCTCTACCTCACGCATACAAGTTCGGCGGCGAACCGCTGACGGCGGATCGCGCACGGCGCATGCGCTGGACGGCCACAGGCCTGCTCGGCGTTATGGCGGTGCTGTTCTTCACCACGCATGGTCTGGTGGGCGATCACTGGGCCTGGGGCTATGTTAATGCCTTTGCGGAAGCGGCCATGGTCGGCGGACTGGCAGACTGGTTCGCGGTGACCGCACTGTTCCGCCATCCGCTGGGCATTTCTATTCCGCACACTGCGATTATTCCGGAAAACAAAGACCGGATCGCGGACACCATGGCGCAATTCCTGCGCGAGAACTTCCTCACGCCCGCCGTTGTTGCGCGGCGCATGGCGGGGATGAACGTGGCCAAGGCGGTCGGCGAATTCCTCACCGATCCTCCGTCTAGCCTTGAAGAGGGCGATGGCCCGTCACGCCTGACGGGCGGCGTGACTGAACTTCTCGCCGAAGTACTCGAATCGCTCGATCCGGATCGCTTGGGCAATCAGGTTCGCGCGGGGCTTGGCAATCAATTTGCCAAGATCGATGTATCACCGCTCGTCGGGCGCATGCTCGAGGGCGCGATTGCCGATGGGCGCCATATGCCGCTGATGGATGGTTTTATCCGCTGGGCGGGGCTGACGCTGGAAGACAATGAAGACACGATCCGTGACATCATCGAATCGCGCGCGAATGCCGTGATGCGCTGGACCGGGCTGGATGAGCGGATTTCCACCTCTGTGCTTGATGGGCTCTACAAGCTGCTGGCCGAAGTTCTGGTCGATCCCGAACATCCCATTCGCAGCAAGATTGAAGAGGGCTTGGAAAAACTCGCAAGCGATCTTCAGTATGATCCCAAAACGCGCGAGCGGGTGGAATCGATGAAGTGTGACCTGATCGAGAATCCCGCGGTGGCCGAATGGTGGATGGGCGTTTGGGAGCGTATCCGCCAATCGCTGATCCGCCGTGCGCGTGATCCGGAAAATGCTTTGGGCGGGGAGATGCGCAAGCTGCTAGGCGAGATGGGCAGCGCGATGCAACAGGACCTTCGTTTGCAGCTTCAGATTAACAGGCTTGCGCGGCGCACAATGGTCGGCGTTGCGACCCGATATGGCGGGCAGATCGTGCAGCTGGTGTCAGAAACGGTCAAGCGTTGGGATGCGGTAACGATTACCGGCCGTGTCGAAAGCGCGGTCGGCCGCGATCTGCAGTTCATCCGCATCAACGGCACGATCGTGGGCGGCCTGGTGGGGATGACGCTGCACTTTATTGTAGGGTGGATGTGAGCGGAGCTGCGCTTTAGCTAACGCGATAGATGATATTGGTCTGATAGAAAGATCGCATCGGATTGCCTCCCTTGTCCAAAGCTGGTTCAAACTCGGCGCGTCGCATTTCTCTACAAGCAGGGGGGTCAAGCGATTCCGCGATAGTTGCCTTGTCCAAGATACAATCCGAGATGGAGCCGTCTTCTTCCACTGTCACCCGGAGACGGATGATGCCGCTCTCACCGCGCCGTAGCGCTTGCAACGGGTAGGTTGCTTGAATGCGCCGCACAACGGCCTGCTCATTCGTCCATCTGGGCAATCGACTCATGGTTTCATGCGCCGCACGATCCAGCCCCCAAGCTTCGACGAAATTGAGTGCACATTCGTTCATAACCGTGACTGCTTCACCGAGGTCGCCGGTATTGAATACGACTTTTTGCTTGCCATAGCTCACCGAAATCGAGTCGATCTCAGAGGCTGCTTCGACATCAAGTCGGGGCAAAGGTGCCTTGCGCCGTTTTTCTTCCGCGTCGCCTTCGGTTTCGGGCCTGACCCTAAAGTTCATGTTGGAAAAGATCAGAGATGCACCCACACCCTCAGTGTTGCCAAGCATCGGCATTTGATCGGTCATTGGCTCAAATTCACCAAACTGGATTTCTATGCGATCCGGCCGCCTGAATCGTTCGAATGCCGGTCCAATCGCCATGAATCCAAAGCTCGATTTTGGGCCACCCTGTTCAATGAAAAGCAGATGTCTGTCTTCACCTTCGCCAAATGCCCTTGCCAGGCGACACTTCTCTTCGCCGAAATCCACACTCCAATAGCTGCTTGGTTCAAGGATCACCGTGTCGTCATCAGCCGTCGCAGGCGCAGCGATGCCGATTGATCCTGCTACCAAGACAAGTCCCAAAGCGCGCATAAAACAAAACCTCCGACGTGCTTCCTAGCCCGCCGGAGGTTCCATTCAACCCTAAGGTTTTCTGTAGTTCTAAAGTTTTTCAGTCAGTTCCGGCACAGCCTTGAACAGGTCAGCGACAAGGCCGATGTCCGCCACCTGAAAGATCGGGGCGTCTTCATCCTTGTTGATGGCGATGATGGTCTTTGAATCCTTCATGCCAGCGAGGTGCTGGATCGCGCCGGAAATACCGATCGCGACGTAGACCTCCGGTGCCACGATCTTGCCGGTCTGGCCGACCTGGTAATCATTCGGAACATAACCTGCGTCCACCGCAGCGCGCGACGCGCCGATCCCTGCGCCCAGCTTGTCAGCAAGCGGCGTGATCGTTGCTTCGAAGGTTTCCGAGTCCTTGAGTGCGCGGCCGCCCGATACGATCACCTTTGCGCTGGTCAGTTCAGGACGCTCGCTCTTGGCGATCTCGGAGCTGACGAAGCTGGATGTGCCTGCATCGCCTGTGCTTCCAACCGCTTCGACATTGGCTGAGCCGCCTTCAGGGGCGGCCTTGTCAAACGCTGTGCCGCGAACGGTGATGACGAGCTTTGGATCGCTCGATTCCACAGTGGCGATCGCATTACCTGCGTAGATCGGACGGGTGAATGTCTTCTCGCCCTCGACCGACAGAATGTCCGAGATTTGCATCACGTCGAGCAATGCGGCGACCCGCGGCGCGATGTTCTTACCCGTCGTAGTTGCGGGCGCGAGGAACGCGTCATGGATATCCATCAGGCCAGCGACCAATGGCGCAACATTCTCTGCCAGCGCGTGCTCGTAAGCAGCGTCGTCTGCTAGATGCACCGTGCCAACGCCTGCGATCTTGGCGGCTTCGTCTGCCACGCCTGCGCAGCCCGAACCAGCGACCAGCAGGTGCACTTCGCCCAGTTTTGCCGCAGCGGTAACCACCGCCAGCGTTGCGTCCTTAACGCTTGAATTGTCGTGTTCGACCCAAACGAGAGTTTTCATGGTTCTTTCTACCTTTCCTGTCCGGGTTTCTTAAGCGATGCCGAGAGCTTTGATCTTGGCGACCAGAGCATCAACATCTTCGACCTTTTCACCGGCCTGGCGAACCGGCGGCTCGGAGACATTGGTGGTGATGAGGCGTGGGGCGATGTCCACGCCGTAGTCAGCCGGGCTCTTCGTATCGAGCGGCTTCTTCTTCGCCTTCATGATGTTAGGCAGCGAAGCATAGCGCGGCTCGTTGAGGCGCAAGTCCGTGGTAACAATCGCTGGTAGCGAAAGCTTTACGGTTTCCAGACCGCCGTCGATCTCGCGCTTCACAATCACGCTGTCGCCATCCACCTCAACGGTGTTGGCGAAGGTGCCTTGCGGGCGGCCCATCAGGGCGGCGAGCATCTGACCGGTCTGGTTGCTGTCGTCAGAGATTGACTGCTTGCCGAGCATCACGATGCCCGGGCCTTCTTCCTCAGCAATGGCTTTGAGGATTTTCGCAACCGCGAGCGGCTCTACATCAACGCCGTCTTCCACCTCGACCAGAATCGCGCGGTCTGCACCCATGGCGAGCGCGGTACGCAGCGTTTCCTGCGCCTTGGCCGGGCCGACAGAGACTGCAATGATCTCTTCTGCCTTGCCAGCTTCCTTGATACGAATCGCCTCTTCAACGGCGATTTCATCGAAGGGGTTCATGCTCATCTTGACGTTGGCCAGGTCTACGCCTGAACCATCCGCCTTGACGCGCGGCTTCACGTTGTAGTCGATCACCCGCTTGACGGGGACGAGGATTTTCATGGGATTTCCTTCCTCTTGAATAGCGCGGTGCTCACCTAGCTTGCGTTTACGTAAACGTCAAGTCAGGCAAGGCCTCGAGAATCTCTAAAAATGCGCGACTGTCACTCGCCGTCTCAGCGCTTCAGGTCAAGGATTCGTTCCGCCGAGCTGGACTAGCCATTTGGTCAGGGATAGCCTGCGGAATGATCGGGAGAAGGCGATGAAACTGAGCAAGCGTATGATGCTGGTTATGGCTGCGGCGCTTTCGGCCGCACCTGTAGCGAGCGAAGAACCGCAGATGGAAACGCGAATAGGCGATAGGGATTTCGTTTCACCGCCTGCCACAATCGGCCAGCTGGATTGGCTCGTGGGTCAATGGGCAGGCGAAGGCATTCAAGGCGCGCCCGCTATGGAAAGCTGGCTACCGCCGATTGGCGGCACGATGGTGGGCACCTTTGTGCAGGAGACAACCGAAGG
>Ga0222714_10005447_pt1 | contig 12100 bp, 14 predicted proteins | sample C33_3DmetaG_FD_165048 | JGI IMG/M metagenome (GOLD analysis project Ga0222714, IMG submission 165048) | Estuarine water microbial communities from San Francisco Bay, California, United States - C33_3D | ecosystem: Environmental > Aquatic > Marine > Unclassified | place: USA: California... | reverse complement strand
AATTCATCAATTCAATACAATGTCGAGCCACACTCGAAACAAACACAAGTACGTGAAAAAATAATTTAATAAATTATTATTTCTATTGAAATTGACACTTCCATGATTTTGTTTATCATTACTGGTACTGTTTATTTTAATGAATGATCTTATAAAATAAATAAAAAAATAATATATGATTAACTCAACAATACTGTTGGACTCCATCAATCCAAACGGGTGCCGTCTAACTACTTGGATACTTACATATCCTCGTTTCTTTCATTCTGAGTTGATGACTCATCGCGTTTTTTCGAGAAACGCCGCTTCTTCCAGAGCCATTCCTGTGAAGAGGATGATAGAAGACATTAAAAATAATCCCGCTACACCGGTGTTTTGGGGAAAAAATCAAAGTGGCATGCAATCTTATCAAGAACTTGACGATGCTTCAAAGATTTTGGCTAAATCTGAATGGTTGAAGGCAAGAGATTCTGCCATAGAACATGCCCAAAAGATGATGGATATTGGATTACACAAACAGATTGCCAATCGTATCCTTGAACCTTTCATGCATATGACGATAATATTGACTGGCACGGAGTTTGAGAATTTCTTTTCTCTAAGAGCCCACAAGGATGCCCAACCAGAATTCCAAGAACTAGCATATAAGATGCTTGACTTATATCAAGTAAGTGAACCCAAGAAGCTTGAAAAAGGAGAATGGCACATTCCATTTGGTGACAATGTGGATGAACAGAGATTGGTTGATTGTGATGCATTCGCGAAAGAAACCGAGGGGATGGCGCTTGGATTGTCCAATGAATATAAAGATTACATTTCACTTTTCAAAAGAAAAATCGCCACTGCACGTTGTGCCAGAGTATCATATCTAAACTTTGAAGGTAAGGACGATTATAACAAAGACATCGAACTGCATGACATTCTGGCAAGTTCTGGTCATTGGAGTCCCTTTGAACATTGTGCACAGTCTCTGGAAGATGAACAGATGTGTGGAAACTTTCGAGGTTGGAAGCAATATAGAAAGTTTTTCAACCAAGAAAACCGAGGAGACGGAAGAGTGCAAAGATATATGGGATGCTGTCGTAATATGTCTCAAAAATGATAAACGCTTATATCATAAGATTATCAAATAGTGAACTATCTAAAACTCTTGCCGATGAAGCTTTCAAATCGGCAAGAAGATTTGAAGTAAATCCAATATACTTTGAAGGAATAGATAGAAAAGATGCAGACTCGGTACTATCCAAGTTTGGACTAAAATGCGACAGATTGCTTAATGAAGAACCATCGGGGTCCAGAGGATGTCTCGCCAGCCACTATTCTCTTTGGTTGAAGGCTATCGAATCAGGAGAACCTATCGTAGTTATGGAGCACGATGGGGTGGTAATTAGAGAAATAAGCGACGTATCGATGATGGTAGATGATGTTTGTCATTTGGATCCCAAAGATACGGCTGATCCTTTATATAGTAAACAAGTTTTTAATCATCATGGTGTGGGAGTAAAAGAATATTTCAAATCCAGACGGCCGGATCTGGGAGAAATAATCGGAATAAAAAATGTGTCTAATAAACCTTCCACTGATAAATTCAAAGGTGGTTATGGATATGTTATAACACCCAAAGGAGCCACCAAACTTGTGGATTATTATAAAACCAACGAAATTCCGTCCGCCGACACAGCCATTTCCAAAAACGCGGTAAATCTTCAAATTACACTGTCAACTCATATCAGATTAAATCCATATTACAAGGATGCTAGAACAATATTGGATTTTTCCACAAGAAAAAGAGAAGATTTGTAATTTTAATATTGACTGACTTCACCAAAAATTGATATAGTGCATATTACAAAAGGAAAATTATGGGCATGTTCGATTATATCTCTGTAGCAGACAAGCTACCAACAAACGCGGAAATTGACGCCGCTGGATTGAATCTTTATAGTGAAGCTTTTCAAACAAAAGACTTGGATAATATTATGGCGACCTACTATATCCAAGGTGGAAGGCTATTTGTAGAAAAATACAAGGTTACAGAATGGGTTGAAGATCCAGAAGGTTTCGCTGGTGGATATCTTGATCGCAAAGAGCCTTATCAAGAAGAAGTCCATGACTATCATGGTAAATTAAGATTTTACCATCTCATCGACAAAGATGACAAAGACCATTGGATAGAATATGAAGCGTTTTTTACACATGGAAAAGTTGAAAAGATGGAGCTCGTAAAGTACGAAGCAAACTCAAACGTGGAAAGAAAGAAAAATTTAGAGGAATTGTTTGACCGTATGAAAGAAGAAAGAAATAAATGGTATAACAAATATTTTTTTCAAACTGAACCGTGTATTAAAATTCGTCAATTGCTAAGGCGTTTTCTTTACTGGATTGAAAGAAGAATTCAAGATTTGAGAATGTATATTTAATAAATAATATCAAAGGTTGATATCAAAAGCCTCTTCAAATTCGGAAGGGGCTTTTTTGTAGCTTTCTTGTGACTCATCCTTTGAATCAGTCAAATATTGCCAGTTGAAACTTAAACCGTCTGGAACATTGAACCCAAAGAACTTCAGTACGCTCTTTTGAGTTTCCAAAACTTGCTCGCCGTTCCAGTTCTGACCAATGAATACAACTCCAGCATCCTTGTCTTTGATAATGTTTTCTTCATTTAAAGTACTGTGTCTGTTTTCAAGCCAAGTCAATCGTTCGATCAATCTTTGATATACTCCGTTTGTTTGTCCCCATCTTACGCTGCCAAAGAATACAACGGCATCTGACTCAAACAATACTTTACTGATTTTCCACAACTCATCGTCTTTGTTGTTATAACTGCACCAGCAACGATGTTCTCCACTTGGATTTTTTTCTTTATCTTTTAACTTTGCTTCTTTGACACCACAGTTGTTACCTTCATTCTTGCTGACGTTTCCTTCACAGTCATATATCTTCAGTTTGGTGACATCAATAACTTCGGCGTTACCTATTTCTTTAGCAACATATTCAGCCAATATTGTACTTTTTGGTTTTTGTTTGTCTCCAACCCAACGATTGCTAGTAGTAAGAATCAATACTTTCTTTTTGTCTTTAAGATGGTTGATGAGCTTGTCCAACTTTCCTTCATATTCCACATTCTCGTTCAACTGAAAATGCTCAGACAGAAGTTTTCTATGTTTAAAAAATGTTGACTCAAATGTATTCATATTATTTTTTTCAAAGCGTCACCGATTATTGTAGAATGGTCAAATGCCAACGTTGGTAGATTTTTAATGTCAAACCATTTTGCATCGGCAGCGTCATCTCTGGCCGAGATATCTTTGGTTGAAAAGTTTTCTGGAAGTAAAACTCCAAATGCATACGATCTTGACCAAGAATCTTTGGTGTCTCTTGGATCTCTGTTGTTTCCTTCATATACACCAACCTCTTTGATCATGCTTGACAATGCTTGAATATATAGTCCAGTTTCTTCTTGAAGTTCACGAATGGCAGCTTGTCTTGGAGTTTCTCTTCCTGGTTGCCATTCTTCTCCTTTTTTGGCATTTGTATCAATAAATCCTCCTGGCAATGCCCATTTACCATGTTCAACTTTTCCAGCACGTTTGATCAAAAGTATTTCGTATGAGTTTCCAGATCTTCTTAATATCACGTTGTCAACCGTAGGATTCATTCCTTTGTGCCAATATCCAGAAGTTTTTGCTTCTGGTTGATCATAACTCTTGTTCATTATCTTCTCAATCACCTTGTACGACGATGGTACAAGGAATACAGCCTGAGAAGGTTGAAGCAAATGAATAGTACCAGTTCTATCTATCACAACATCATATCCCATTTTTCTGAGCAACCCGTTGAAATATATCATGGATTTCTGAGCTTGGCCAGACTTGCCTGTTTTTTTGTTGGATATATAATTCATCAATCCATAAACATATTTGCCGTCCGTGTTTATTGGATAAAGTATGTCTTTTGAATTTTCAAACTCTTTGACAACTTCTTCAAAAGATGCATCGAATTCCGATTCATATATCTTTTTAAGCTTTTGTATGTCTTGGGACTTGCTATTATAGTTTTCAAGATCCAAAATTTTGTTTGTGTTTAACTGAATGACATTCACGAAGGGTCTATCAACTCCAAACAAATAATTTTTATCCATCAACTCTTCGTAAACATCTTTGAGTTTATAGGCATAAACTCCCACCGGGGTTGAGAATGGGCTCTTGGGATTTAGTCCTACCTTTTCAATGGAAGTAAATGTGATAAAATAAGAGTCGTCGTTTTTGTATTTTTCGAGAGCTTTAACCGCAGAAACCTTTGGGTTCAATTCTGGGTTCTTTCTTAACTCATTCAACAAATCCTTTAATTTTATCATGTATATAAATATTATATAATTGACAAAGTATGATATATATCTAATATAAACATATGGTTATTATAAAAAAGATAAACTATTCTGGTGGGGCGTGTCCATATCAGTTAGAGGGTGAGACAGAAGATGGTAAATGGATTTATATTCGCTATCGTAGTGGAATGTTAAGATACGTTGTTGCCGAAACTCCTACAACTTGGATGAAAAGCAGAAAAGATAGTTGGTATGATTTCAGCAAAAACATCGGAGACGAGCTTGATGGATATGCGGAACACGATAAAATTTATCCACACTTGAAAGATCATATTCAATTTCCAGAAGGATTCAGAATAGATTCAAATGAAGCATTCAAAAACATATGAGTAAAAAACTTTTGATAACCAGTGCTTATATAAAAGATGAAGCCGGAGAAAGTATGGTAAAATCCGTACTTAAACCTCTTGTTTCCGAGTTTGATGTTTGTTTGACAACTCACTCGCCAATGAGCAAAGAAATACAATCTATGGTCAAATATTATGTATATGATCATAGAAACGAAATCATTCCAAACCCGCCAAGTTTTCATGTTTGGGGAGATTGCTCAACATTTTATTTCAAATCACATCATGTCGCTGGATCAGCAAATCATGGATACGCTATATACAGATCGTATATGAACGCGATTCAATTGGTGGGAGATTATTATGATGAACTCATTTTTGTGGAAGGAGATTGTATTTTTTCACAAAGAGACTTGGAAAGATTAAAAGAGTTTCCATTGATTTGCCAAAGAGAAAATAAGGATGCGTTGTTCTTCACCATGCCACACATGTTACGCACCATATTTTTTTATTGCAAGATGGATTTCTTCAAAAAATGTTTTCCGATTATCAAAACTCCTCAAGAATATTTGGATCATTGCGAAAAAATAGGAAGTTGGAGAGCATTGGAAAACTTCATGCTTCAATGTGTAAGACACAACGGATTGCTGGACAAAGTATACGACGCGGGTGAAGCGGAAGGTTACTTTGACACTAGTGAAATTGATGTTTCAAGTTTTGGAACTCGTCAAAAGCAAAAAGACGGACAATTTAATTTTGAATCGCACGTTTTGTGTATAGAAAATACAAACGAAATAGCATTTGCGTATTTGTGTTGGGATGGAAGCGTCAACCAAGAAATGGATGTTTTACTGGACGGTGAAAAAATATACACTATTCCGGCTGGAGATTTTCAGCACGCTTTTAAGATAACCCCAAAAAACGACTACTTTTATATCAAGATCGGAAATTTTGAACCCAAATTATACAACAAAACCTCAATATTGCACAACGGATACACAAGCTTTGTTAGGTTAAAATACTAATATGATCACTAATAGAAAAATATTCATAACCGGAGGAGCGGGATATCTTGGAAAAAATCTTGTTGAAAGATACTATAAAAGTAATGAAGTGACCGTCTATAGCAGAGACGAGGCAAAACACTATTATCTCAAAAAGAAATTTCCGGGTGTAAAATGTATAATCGGAGATGTCAGAAACTATGATCTGATGAAACGTGCTTCGGTCGGACATGATGTGGGTATATTCGCAGCAAGTTTGAAACAGATTGAGGCTGTTGATCAAAACGTGGAAGAGGCGTTGGAAGTAATTGTAAAAGGATCCATCAATAGCAGAAGAATATCAGAAGAAAACAATTTCCAATCCGCATGTTTTATTTCTTCTGATAAAAGTAGAGCTGCCACAACCTTATATGGATCAATGAAGTTTGTGGCTGGAGAATCTTTCATTGTCAACGCTGACCTCTCCAGATGTAAATTAAGTTCCGCGATCTATGGAAACGTGCTAAATTCAACTGGAAGCATTATTCCTTTGATATGGAACGCAATTAACAACAAATATTCTTTGATGTTATATTCCCAAGAAATGACCAGATTCATGATTACCGTGGAAGAAGCAATGGATTTGGTTGAAGTAAGTCTCAACTACAATGGATACAATGTTGTTCCAAAACTAAAAAGTTTCAGAGTCAAAGATTTGTTTGAAATATATTCAGAAAAGTTTGGCTTAAAATACGAAATTGGATCACCAAGAATATCTGAAAAGATACACGAAATTATGATTTCTTCCGAGGAAATGCCTAGAACCAAGGATGACGATAAATACTATTATATGCATTACAAAGACATACTCAGACAAAAATCTATATTGACCGATTATTCTAGCAAAGACCAAATTGTGACCAAGGAAGAACTTGATATAAAGCTAAGTCAAAGTCAATACTTCAAACCATAATAAACCAAATGAATAAAATATTAATACTTGGGCATACTGGGATGCTTGGTCATATGGTCTTGAAATATCTTGGTGACAAAGGTAAATGTGTTACGACTTCTCATAGATTTCCTTCTCAAGAATTCAAAGATTTTGTATCTCAGTTTGATGGAGATTATATCATAAACTGCATAGGATCTATCCCACAAAGAACAAATCAATTTGACATCAACTATGAATTGCCAAAATGGTTGAGCGAAAACGCAAATTGTCGGGTGATACATCCAGGAACAGATTGTGAAATGGATAATGATCCTTATGGAACTTCTAAAAAGAAAGCATCTGATTATATAAAATTAAACTCCAAAAATACCAAGATAATAAAAACTTCTATCATAGGGCCAGAATTAAACTCGTCAAAGTCATTGTTGAATTGGTTTTTAAATTCAACCGGTGAAGTCAAGGGATATAAAAATGCGATGTGGAGCGGAATAACCACTTTGGAATGGGCGAAGATTTGCTTGGAGATAATTTATTTGTGGGATGACTTTGAAATTGAAAATGTGGTTCAAGGAACGTGCTTGTCCAAATATGATCTTTTGTGTCTTATCAAAGACATTTACAAAAAAGACATCGTGGTCATTCCATATGAAAATCCTCCCATAAACAAGTGTCTTGCTGGAACCATTTTAACAAATCACATTGAACATCAGTTGTTGGAATTAAAAAAATTTTACACATGAAAATCTTAATCTTGGCCGGAATTATTACTTGGGTGGTTTCGATTATCGTCTCCATATATTTTATATCCATAGCTCCAGAAGGATATGAAAATGATGAAGGATTTCATTATGAAGATGATGAAAGAAATAAACCATGTTAAAATTTTCAACATCATTTAAAAACCCGTCCGCTAAAGATGTTCATGCCAGCTTATTTCAATATAACAAGCATCTGACAAAAACCAAAAGTATTGAGGCTGAATATTTCTATTCTGACTATTATCTTTTTCATTTATTTATTGATACCAGTTGGAGAGGTGAGGACCACGCGGGTCCAGAAATTGAATTTTGTTTTCTCAGATATTCGGTGAGATACAAAATATACGATCATCGCCACTGGGATTATTCAAAAGGAAAGTGGAAGGAATAAAGGTCACTCTCACTTTTTATAATTATTTGTATTATATTTATATCTGCAAGTAACTTTAAATCGATTATGGATTATAATAAAAAACTGTCGGTTGGAGTAAATGAAGCGTGGAAGCCATTACCAACAGACCAATGGAATGAAGAGAACGCCAGACATCTGCTCAACAGAGCTGGATGGTCTGCTAGCCCAGATAGGGTAAAAAAAGCGGTATCCGATGGATTGAAAAAAACTCTTGAAGATCTGTTTCCGTTGGAAATTGGGTCACAAGGAATAACCAGACCTCCTTCGGTTATAAGATTTGAATATGAAGAAACCAATCTTCAATCTCAAATCAGAAACGCCAAAGATCCGGAAGAAAGAAACAAGATCCGCCGTGAAATCCAAAACAAAGAACGCAATGGTATCAACGATCTTGCTATGCAATGGATTACGGATGCTTCTCAGTCAAAGAACTCCGCGTTTTATAAATGGGTATTATTTTTGAGCGATGTGTATGTAGTGGGAGCCGACAAGGTCAGAAACCCAACCACCATCTGTCAGCATTTTGATATCATATCCAAGAATGCCTACGTCAAAGCACCAAGCTTAACCAAGAACATTTCTCGTTCTCCCGCCATGATCCAGTATCTTGATCTTAATAACAGCGACAAACGAGCACCAAACGAAAATTTTGCTAGAGAATTGTTTGAACTGTTTGTTCTTGGTGAAGGAAATTACAGTGAGAAAGATATCAAAGAAGCAGCCAAATCCTTCACTGGATATAAGGCGAGAAAGCACGAGTTTTATGTAAACAACCAACAACACGACTTTGGTATCAAGCATGTATTTGGAACGGATGGACAATTTCATGGTGATGATGTCATTGATTTGGCATATCGTCAGCCCGCTGCTGGAAGATTTATTCCACAAGAAATGGTGAAGTTTTATTTGTCGGACGAAATGATACCAATCGAATATTTGGATTCTATAGGAAAAACATGGAGTGAAAAAGAATATAGCCTAAGATATCTTATTGGATTGTTCTTTGGTAGTAATCTATTTTATGCCAAGGAATTCAAGAACAATTATATCAAGAGTCCAATTCATTTATATTGTGGATTGGTTCAAGACATTGGTGTAAGAGTTTCTCCTTTGCAAAGAATGGTTACTCAACCTCTTCGTTCTATGGGTCAAACTCCATTCTATCCTCCGAATGTACGTGGATGGGTCGGTGGAAAGAATTGGATCAACTCCTCGACCATTCAAGCACGTCGTCAAATTGTCGAGAGCTTGTTCGCTACCATAGACGACAAGACACTTAACGCAGATGAAAAGAAACAGTTGGAATCTGCTGGAGGAAACAAGGACAGTATTTTTACTTTCAATGAAAAGTCACTTTCTTCCTTGGTATCGTTGTCTGAATCCGAAGCCGCGAAGATTATAACCAAAAAATTCTTGGCAAATCCTTCACCAGAATTGGTAGCAACCGTGGAAAAATATTTAGGTACCCCCCTATTGGCAAAAACAAAGAAAGACCGAGGAGTGCCCTTACTAAAATTGAAGAGAGCAATTGTTACGGTACTACAATCACCAGAATATCAACTATGCTAACCTATGAATAACTTACCACACACCCGTAGAGAGTTTATGAAAGTATCGTCAACAGGCATTGGTCTGTTGGCTTTCGGACAATTTGCCCCAGAATTTCTTGTCAAATCGGCTATGGCATCAACCCCGCTCCCAGAAAAAGACAAAAGTATACTTGTGGTAGTTCAACTTGCTGGTGGTAATGATGGCCTTAATACTCTCATACCATATGAAGATGCTAATTATTACAAATTGCGTCCAAAGATAGGTATCAAAAAAGAGAACAGCCTCGTAATCAGTGATACCCATTCCCTCAACTCTTCAATGGGCAAAATGAATGAACTGTTCAAAGAAGGAAAGATGGGAATAATACAGAATGTGGGTTATCCAAATCCAAACCGTAGTCACTTTAGATCCACGGAAATATGGGAAACTGCAGTAGACAGCGACAGAACCGCTTCTACAGGATGGGTCGGAAGATTTCTTGACAATCAATGCTCTGGCGTTCCATCGGATAGCACAGACCCGTTGGCAATTCATATGACCAACAACACCCCACAATCGTTTGGCGGTAAAAAACCACACTCTACCTTTGGGTTTGTTAATCGCATAAACAGAAGAGACAACGACGACACCAGAAACTTACTTGAAGCATCTTATGGTAAAATGAAGGGTGAAGATGGCAATGACACGTTTCTCAAACAAACATTGATGAATACTCTGGTTACAGAAAGAAAGGTACAGCAAAAGTTGGATGCTTACAAACCTTCACACAAATATCCAAACAGCAATCTTGCATCTTCGTTGAAAAATGTGGCTGCTCTCATCCACGCCGGACTACCTACAAGAGTATATTTTGTATCACTTGGTGGATTTGATACACACAGCAACCAACTCAACAACCACGGCAATTTGCTTGGACAATTGTCTGATGCATTGCACGCTTTCCAAAAAGATCTTGAAGGGCATAAACTCGACAAACAAGTCACTACAATGACATTCAGCGAGTTTGGACGTAGACCAAGCGAAAATGATAGTGCTGGTACGGATCATGGAACCGCTGCCCCTCTTTTTGTTGTAGGATCAAACGTAAAGGGTGGAATGTATGGTTCGGCACCAAGTTTAAATTTGAAAAAGAACCAAGATGTCGAATTCAGCACAGACTTCAGACAAATTTACGCAACGATGATTGATAAATGGATGGGATGTTCCTCCAAAGAAGTGCTAGGAAAAAATTATTCAACTCTGCCTTTTATTTAATTGATAAAAACGGAAAAATGTGACCCACAAATTCCAGATTTCAAATGATTGACTTTCAAAAAGAACAGTGTCATCATATATATAATTAATATCAAAATCTAAAGATTATGTGGAACACAAAATACGTCAGCATAGACAACTTCCTTGAACCAAAACACTTTGACTTCTTGTCAAAAGTCCAGTTTGGAGAAGTAAAACCCAAGGATCGAAAAACATACATCAACTCTGTCAAAGACGGCAAACCTGTGGCAGTCTCTGGCCAAATACCCGAGGAAATGTTGACCGAGATTGACAGAACATATACTCCCAAACTTTTGGAGATACTTGAGGAGCTTGCTCCTGGTCTTTCCAAGACATATACTTATACCGAACTGACCGTCATTGCTAGTGGTAAGGATTACTCATTCAGCGTTCATCCTGACGTAAAGTCCAAGATTCTTTCTGTTGTGGTATATCTTACTCCAGAAAACAACAAAGGAACTCTTTTATACAATAGTAAAAAAGACGGCCAAACAGGAATAAACGAGATAGAAACAGAATGGAAACAGAATAGAGCATTCATCTTTTCACGAACAGATGATAGCTGGCATAATTACAAGGGAGATGGTAAGAGTACACGTACTGTGCTCGTATACAATCTGAGATCCGACGACGCTTTCAAAAACCACGAAAAGTCCAAAAAAGACTATACTGGTTGATAAAGTTTATTGAAATCTGGTTATATAATGGTCACAACCAAATATACAAAACCAGACCAATGAACAAAAATCAAAAAAACGCGGATGATATTATCATTGCTTTATTGCTTGCTATCACTATTCTAGCCATGATGTTTTTTATTTAAAAAATGTTATGCTTTATATACTAACGACCGCTACTCCAAGACCCGAACTTCATAACGAAACCGTAATCAATGCGGTTAAAGAGTTATGTAATAGAGTAGACCAAATCAATTGGTATATAAATATCGACTGCCCCAAACAGTTTTTCTCTGAAAATCATAGAAAAGTCACTGCCGATAATTTTTTGACTCTTCAGTCTCCTAATTTAAAAACCATAATATTAGCGAAGCATTCAACTGCCCATTTTGGTCGAGCGGCGAGACGTTTGTATCACACCTGCAAACCAGAAGGAAACGATGATATTTTCATGTGGTTGGAAGATGATTGGGTATTTAGATCCAATGAATGTTTTTTTGAATTGTTTAATAACTTTTTGAGCTCTAACCAAAATTTCCTTTTGTGCTCAAAGAACAAATATGTATCGGGTAATCCATTTTTCTTTCGGCGAGACTTTTTTGATCATATAGTAAATAAATTGAATTCTAATGTTGAAAATTTTGATCCCGAATTATTATTTTTTTGGTGCGTAGAGCAAAAATATAATATAAAATATAAAGAACTGCCTCCTAATTCAATTCACAAAGAGGTCTTTTTTGACGCGGGCAGAAAATGGAGAGAATCGCACAATATAATCAAATATAATAAAAAAATAACTCAATTTAAAAAAGAAA
>Ga0222714_10005444_pt1 | contig 12102 bp, 9 predicted proteins | sample C33_3DmetaG_FD_165048 | JGI IMG/M metagenome (GOLD analysis project Ga0222714, IMG submission 165048) | Estuarine water microbial communities from San Francisco Bay, California, United States - C33_3D | ecosystem: Environmental > Aquatic > Marine > Unclassified | place: USA: California... | reverse complement strand
CACTGGATAGTTGAGTGCGAAATAATAAAGGAAATCATCGGACATGTAGTATTCATCAAAAAGATCATACAAATCAGACTCACTCGCTACCTCAAATGTGTCAACAAATTCACCATTTGCGTCAAAAGTCGATAGGCTGAGTGGATACACAAAATTTACGCAGGAATAGCTGTAATCATCATCAGAGTAGTCGCCGTCAAAACAAGCGTCCATGTAGGCCTCCAATTGCTCTTCGCTTTCTACCACAACCTCGGTATAGTCAGAAAATACTATGGTAATGGGATAAACAAGTTCTACGCTGTCTTCAGGCATGGAGTCCAAGAAATCCGACAAAGACATCAGGGCGTCAATGTCTTCAATGACCATAGGAGAGCCCGCCACTAATATTGTTACAGGAAAAGAGATTGAAAAACAATCTGATCCATCCAAAGAGTTGTCGTCACCGCCATTATTGGAAGTAGCCGAACGTATCATTCCTACTAAGGGAGAGTCGGTAGCCAACACGTTATCCGGAGCCGCGTCAACAGTTTGAATTGGTTCATTTTGACAAGATAAAATTGAAATAATCAATCCAAATGCCAATAATAAATTTAAACTTAAAATCTTATTCATGATATATTTATATAAATGCAAATATATCAAAAAATAAAATTGCACAGCAAAACCCTAGCGATTACTCGTCGGCGTCGGCGTCGTCATCTGGAAGGCTGATGTCAACGTCCAAATCGTCATCACCAGAGTCTTCAAGATCATGAGATTGGTCTACAAAATCTTCCATAGCCTTTTCCAACTTTACCCCAATTTTGACCAGATAAACGGTGTCCTTAGAACTAACTTCAACCGCGTGAATCAGTTCGTTGTTGGCATTTCTAAAGGTAATGATATCATCGTCGTCATAACCATCTGGATACTTTTGGACTAGCAATTGTAAAACGTCATCCGTTAATTTTTGAAAATCTACAATTTTACGAATCATACATTAATAGTTTAATAAATAAGCAAAAATGAGCGGTGCTACAATAGTTGCATCACTTTCAATGATATATTTTGGTGTGTTGATGTCCAATTTTCCCCAAGTAATTTTTTCATTGGGAACGGCTCCAGAATAGGATCCATAACTGGTGGTTGAGTCGCTGATTTGACAAAAATAGCTCCAAAATGGGGTGTCGTGTCTTTCCAGATCTTGAGACAACATGGGGACAACACAAATAGGGAAATCGCCTGCAATACCTCCTCCGATTTGGAAAAATCCAATACCATTCTGTGAATTGGCGGTGTACCAATCTGCAAGGAAGGTCATGTATTCTATGCCCGACTTCATAGTGCTGGCTTTAAGCTCGCCTTTGACCACATAACTGGCAAAGATGTTCCCCATAGTACTGTCTTCCCAACCGGGAACAACCATAGGCAAGTTGGCCTTAGCCGCGGCATACATCCAAGAATTTTTGATGTCAATCTCATAGTACTGTTCCAATACTCCAGATAATAACAGCTGATACATGTACTCATGCGGGAAATACCGTTCTCCTTTGGCTTCCGCCGCTTTCCATAGTTCAACAATATGTTCTTGAAGTCTTCTAAAAGCCTCTTCTTCTGGAATACAAGTATCAGTAACCCTGTTCAAACCTCTTTCGAGCAGCCCCCACTCTTGTTCTGGAGTAAGGTCTCTGTAATTTGGAATTCTTTCGTAGTGCGAATGCGCGACCAAATTCATAACGTCTTCTTCGAGATTGGCTCCAGTACAAGAAATGATTTGAACCTTATCTTGTCTGATGATTTCGGCAAATATTTTACCTATTTCGGCTGTACTCATTGCTCCGGCAAGTGAGACCAACATTTTGCTACCTTGTTCCAGTTGCTGTTCGTAACCCTTAGCGGCATCGACCAGTGAGGCAGCATTGAAATGCAAATAATACTTTTCTATAAATTGTGAAATTTCGCCTTTATTAGTCATCATCAGAAGAGAATTTAGCCTTTAAAGCTTCGAAAGAAAGGTTGTCGTCAGAATCGTCAACAACCACATCCTCTTGTTCTTCCATGAACTTATAAGACAACATTTTATAATACAATTTAGCTGCCAAGAAATTGGAAGACCCGTCATTTGAATTTGGGCAAAGTTCAACAATGTCAAACCCTACCACATTCTTTTCCTTAAAAACCATTTTAAGAAAGTCCAACGTTTCATACCAAAGCAATCCTCCCGGCTCAGGAGTTCCGGTGCTCGGCATGATAGAAGGATCCAAGGCGTCCAAATCGAAAGTGATAAAGACATTGTCAGTCATTTCCTCTATGGCTGTGTCCATCCAAAGGTCGTCGGTAGCCATTTCGTGGGCGAAAAAAGTCTTGTTCAAATCCATAAAATCTAGCTCAATCTGATCCATTGAACGAATACCTACCTGTACCAAATTAGTTGTTTTACTGGCTTCATGAACGGCACAGGCGTGATTGCATTTGCTTCCCTCATAACTGCTGCGAAGATCGGCATGAGCATCAATGTGCAACACAGTAAGGTTGTCAAAGCAATCGTTAAATGCCCTAATGGTACCAATAGAAATGGAGTGTTCGCCTCCGAACACCGTGGTGAATTTATTTCTCTTGATGTAAGATTTGGTCAACTGATGAACGGCATCAACCATGGCCTCAGGTGAACTGTTTTCCGTAACAGGGTCAGCCAAATATACCCCTTCCTTGTAGACTTCCGAACGTGTTTCAATGTCGTACAATTCCATATTTTCAGAAGCCTCCAAAAACGCTTCAGGGCCTTTGTCGGCACCTTTTTGCCATGTACTCGTTCCGTCATAAGGCACTGGAATAAGTACAATTTTAGCAGTTTCTAATTTAGCAAACTCTTCGGGGATGCCCGCATAAGTTCTAGTTTTCATATCCTAAAATATTAAGTAATTGTTCACTGGATTGCTGGTTTTTAAACACCGAGGTTACCATTTCCCCCTTGTCATTTTTGTCAATTAATATGTGCTGTGGCGAGGGGATCAAACAGTGTTGAAGTCCGCCAAAACCACCGATGGATTCTTGATAGGCTCCCGTATTAAAGAATCCGACATACAACGCCTTTTGCTTGGAATATTTTGGTAAATAGATGGCGTTGACGTGTTGTTCGCTGTTGTAATAATCGTCGCTGTCGCAGGTCAAACCACCGAGCAGTACCCGCTCATAAGGATCCTTCCATCCGTTAATCGGCAGCATAATAAACCGCTTGTTGATCGCCCAAGTGTCTGGCAAATTGGTGATGAATGATCCATTAATCATGTTCCATTTCTCCCTGTCATTTTGCTGCTTTTGGTTGAGAATTTTAAAAATGGCCCCGCCACTTTCTCCAACGGTGTAGCTGCCAAATTCTGTAAAAATATTTGGAACAGGCACTTCGGCTTCCTCGCAAGTCAACTTAATTTGGTTGACGATTTCTTCAATGATGTACTCGTAGTCGAACTCGAACGCCAATGAATTTTTGATGGGGAAACCCCCGCCTATGTTCAAACTATCCAAGCTTGGACACCTCCTTTTTAGACTGACGTAAACCTTTAAACACTTGACCAATTCGTTCCAATAATAGGCGTTATCTCTGATGCCAGTATTGATGAAAAAGTGAAGCATTTTGAGCTGAACACGGTCATTGTCTTTGATTTGCTGTTCGAAAAAAGGTACAATGTCTTTATAACCAATCCCCAATCGAGAAGTGTAAAACTCGAATTTGGGTTCTTCCTCCGAAGCTATCCGGATACCAATGTTGAAATCGCCGTGTATTTTTTCTGACAGCAACTCTAATTCGGCATAATTGTCCAAAACGGGAATACAGTTGTGGTGGCCTTCATTGATCAAGTCGGCTATATTAGCAATATAGGGCTTGGTCTTGAATCCGTTACTGATGACATAGGTTTCATTTGTAATTTCACCCGTAGATTTCAAATTCTTAATGATGTCCATGTCCACTGCAGAAGACGTCTCCAAGTGAATGTCATTTTTCAAAGCCTCAGTTAACACGTGTTTGAAATGAGAACTCTTGGTACAATAGCAATAGTGATACTTGCCTTTGTAATCCAACTTCTCAAAGGTGTTTTGAAACATCCTTTTGGCCTTTTTGATGTTATTGGAAATTTGAGGCAGATAGCTAAATTTTAATGGCGTGCCATAGGTCTCAATCAGTTTGGTCAAATCAATGTCGTGGAATCGCAAGCCCACTTCATCGAGGGTGAATTCTTCTTGAGGGAAGTGAAAAGTTTGTTCAATTAGGTCGATATAACGGTTATTCATTATTATTTTCTAAAGAGATAAAAGGATTATAAATGTGGAATGATCAGTAAACAAGCGCTGTGAAAATCATACCAATAATTGGCATCTGATGTTAGAAAATAAAAATAGGGGTCGGGGACGTACCGCGCTCAAGTAGGAGGAAGCGTGCTTTAAATATCGGTCACTTGCCATGCAAACTGTCTTTGAAAATATCTTCCAAATTTTCAAAAACCCGAAGTTAGAAACAGAATTCAAATTATTCAGCTGCTAAGCGTTAATGGAACTTAGGTGGAGCAAATTAAAATCAAAAAAATTACTTTTGAACAATTTCACAAAAAAAAATAGAAAAAAGTCAAGCTATCCCTCAATTTTCTTAGGAATTTTAGGGTTCATGATACCAAACCACAGCGGAGGAATCAACGACAATAACATCGACGTTGGATAGCCATAAGGCAATTGAGGGCTGCTTTCTTGATGAACCAAGTTTTGATAAGGCTTGTTAGATTTGTAGTGATGATCGCTGTGTCTTGTCAGTTCATACAACAACATTCTGCCCAATACATGATTAGAATTCCAAGAATGAATGACATCAACCCTTTCATATCTGCCGTTGTCATTTAATTGTCTAATCAGGCCGTAATGTTCTATGTAGTTGATGGTTTCTAACAGTAACAGTCCTACTACCCCGGCCATAGCTAGAATAGACATTGGAAAAAGACCTAGCAACGCCACTCCTGCTCCAATCCAAATGAAATGACTGAGCCCCGCCCATAACATGTAATTTGAAGCGCTCAAAAAATGTTTTGAAGACCTCTTGAGCAGTTGGCGTTGAATCTGCCACGCCTTGACATAAGTTCCGAACACTGACTGCACATAAAAAGAATAGACCGATTGATTTTTGCGCGCTGTAGAAGGGTCTTTGGGCGTAGCCACGTCCAAGTGATGGCCGTGATTGTGTTCTATAAAAAAGTGATAATAATGGCTAGGGAGCAACAACAAAAATGCCGATAAGTGGTCCGTCCAATGACTGCGATGTCCCAATTCGTGAGCCACATTGATGCCATTCGATCCTAAAACAGTGCCTAGTGACAGTACTAATCCGACCAACTCATAGGGTTGTCTTTCCGATCCAAGCCATTGTGCCGAGTAAATCAGCAAACCATAGACGAAGAACAAATTGCCGTAAAGCAACACATCAAAAAATCTTTGACGCCATTGATAGTTGTTATCAGCAGACGACACCTGAGTGAATTGTTCAATGACAGGGATAATTACAAAGGCGTAGCAAACGCCAGAAAAAGAAAAATAGCCGCCAGCTTTAAGACCTAAAAAGGTGATTATCGGCAAACTATATGCTAAAATATATTTCATGATTGATCAAAGTTAACAGAAAACATAAATAAGGAGGTGTTTTGGATCAGAAAAAAATCACTAATTTGGATTCCAATTAAACCCAACTGACATGAAAAATATTGACCGTCGTTCGTTTCTCCAAAAAACAGGTCTCACTGCAACAGGGCTGTATTTGGCCAGCACCCTCAAGCTAACAGCCCAAGAAAGGCCTCTCAAGGACGCCGACTATATGGGAGATTTTGCAGCACCCAAACTAGATACCGTGAGCATTGCCCTCATTGGTGTTGGCGCTCGAGGATCGGGACATGCCGAACAATTGGCTCAAATTGAAGGCACGGAGATTGTGGCCATTTCAGACTTGTATGAGGATTTGGCCAATGCTTCCAAAATCAATTGCATGGCTTTAGGGAAGGGTGACCGACATCAAAACATCAAAACATATTTTGGAAAAGAGCACGCTTGGAAAACCATGCTGGCTGAGGTTAAGCCAGATGCCGTATTCATTTCGACCGATTGGGACAACCACGGGCCCATGGCCGTCGAAGCCATGAAACAAGGAGCCCATGCTTTCGTAGAAGTACCCCTAGCAGTGAGCTTGTCCCAGCTTTGGGAAATAGTAGAAACCTCGGAGCGCACCAAAAAGCACTGCATGATGATGGAGAACGTCAACTATGGTCGTGAAGAACTTCGCTATTTGAATCTGTGTCGGCAAAATGTCATTGGGGATTTGCTCCACGGTGAAGCCGCTTACATTCACGAATTGCGATTCCAAATGGAAGAACAGGAACGAGGCACAGGATCTTGGCGCACCTTCCAGTACGCCAAACGCAATGGCAACCTTTACCCAACTCACGGATTGGGGCCGGTGGCCCAGTATATGAATTTGGCCCGTGGTGAAGACAATTTCAAATCATTGGTTTCTTACTCGACACCTGCTTTTGGTCGTCAGCAATATGCCAAATCCCATTATCCCGAGGATCACCAATGGAATGCCTTAAATTACAAAGGTGGTGACATGAACACCTCCATCGTCAAAACACATTTGGGACGAACCATTATGGTCCAGTGGGATGAAACCAGTCCTCGTCCCTATTCTCGGCACAATTTGATTCAAGGCACTAAAGGCACCCTTGCGGGATTTCCAACCCGAGTGGCCCTAGAAGGCGGAGTGCCGGGTGCCACAGACAGTCATCACTATTGGGCTCAAGGCGAACAACTTGACGCTTTTAACGAACAGTATGAACATCCGATGTACCGCCGTTTAGGCAAAGTTGCCGAAGCCATGGGTGGTCACGGTGGTATGGATTTTTTGATGTTATACCGCATTGTCGAATGTTTGAGAAACGGTCTTCCTCTGGATCAAAACCTTTACGAAGGCTGCTTTTGGAGTGCTGTTGCTCCGTTGAGTGAAGCTTCGGTAGCACAGGACGGCATGCCTCAAGACTTTCCGGATTTCACCAGAGGACAATGGAAAAACACCCTTCCCTTGAATGTTGTTGACTAAATCCGAATTGACTTATCAGATTCGAGTTCCCGGTCGGGTTTGTTTTTTTGGCGATCATCAAGACTATCTCGGACTTCCCGTCATTGCTGGTGCCATTGATCGGTACATCACTTTGACCGCCCAACCCAACGGTCTGGATTATTTTAACATCACCCTAACAAACACGAACACCGCCAAACGTATTCCACTTTCGCTCCAAGCGTTTACCGCCCAACCCAATTATTTTTTCTCTGGTCTTGCTGTCATGTTAGATCAAGGCGCACGAATTGAGCAGGGCTACGACCTCACTATTGAAGGCAATATCCCCATGAATGCAGGACTCTCTAGCTCCACCGCTTTGGTCACTGCGTGGATCAAGTTTCTGGCTGCGGTTGGCTTTCCGCATCTAACGACCACCAACGAACAAATTGCCACATGGTCCCATCGGGCCGAGGTTGCATTTTTTAATCAACCAGGGGGTCATATGGACCACATCACCATAGCGCATCAGGGCTTGATTTGTATTGACAATACCACTTTAGCCATTGAAACCCTCAACTCCCCTTTTGAAAGTATCGTCATTGCCGAATCGGGTATTGAGAAAAAAACCCTTGAGGTTTTGAGAAATGCCCGCACCTATGCCGAAAAAGCCATTCAATCGGTAAAAACCGCCAATCCCGAATTTATACTTCACCAGGCTGATGGCAGTGCTGTGGAGCGTTACATGAATGTCATTGACCCACTGCACCGCAAACACTGGTATGCTGCCATCCACAACCACCTGATTACTCAAGAGGCGCTCCAATTGTTCAAACAACAAGGAATGGCGGAGTCTCTTGGACGTCTGATGAACGCCCATCAGCACATTTTAGAAAACTGTATCGAAAACACCCCCAAAGCCATGTCTCAGATGATGGACTTGGCCCGTCAAAGTGGTGCCTATGGTGCCAAAATTGTCGGCTCGGGAGGTGGAGGCGTCATGGTAGCCCTTTGTTCCAAAGACAACTGCAACAAAGTGATGCAAGCCTTTAAGGAGGCAGGAGCCGTGAGCGTCTATGAAGTACAACTCCTCCAGGCTTGAGGCGTTTGAAATAGTTTCAACGCCGTTCCCATAAAGTAATTTTTATTAAATTTGGTTATACGCTGCACAAATCCGTATAGCACCCATGAAAAACATACAGCTTGTCCCCGACATCCGTTACCGCCAGCCCATCATCAAAGCTGTTTTTGCTTTCGACTGGGAGTTGATCGCATTGGTCAAAGCTCAAAAAGGGGCACGGTGGAGCCAAACGCTAAGATCGTGGTATTTTTCGCAAAAAGATTTTAAGCTTAATGCCTTTTGTCAAGCCATGAAGAGCAAAGCCTTTGTGGACTATTCGGCACTTAAAAAAAATACCCCTATTCCTACTCCAAAAAATACAACTTCAAAACCATCTGAAAGTAGTGTAGCACTTCCCAAAGCCTTTATCGAAAAACTTATTTTAAAAAGGTATAGCCATAACACCGTAAAAACGTATTGTAGTTGTTTTCTTAAATTCATGCTATTTTATGAAAGAACATCAATTGACTTGCTTACAAAAAAGGATATTCAAGAGTTCATACTTTATTTAATTCAACACGAAAAAGTAAGTCCCTCAACGCAAAATCAATACATCAATGCCATTAAGTTTTACTACGAAAAGGTTTTGAACCAACCCAAGATAGTTTTTGCTATTGAACGACCCCGAAAGCGAAATCATTTACCCAAAATCATCACAGAGCATGAAGTTTTAGGATTGTTAAGGGCAACTCAAAATCTAAAACACAAAGCCATTACTTGTTTGCTCTACGCATCCGGATTAAGAATTAGTGAAGTGATTCATTTAAACGTATCCGATTTAGATTTTACAAATCACACTATTTTAATTAAGCAATCCAAGGGATTTAAAGACCGTTTAAGTATTATGGGCGAGGCTGCCGCCCTTGTGCTGAAAAAATATCTAAAAATTTATCAGCCCAAGGGTCATTTATTTGAAGGGCAATTTGGAGGAAATTATTCTCCGAGAAGCATCAATAAATTTTTAAAACAAAATGCAAAAGAAGCAGGAATATCCGTCAATATTTCAGCCCATATGTTACGTCATAGTTTTGCAACACATCTGCTGGACAATGGTACCGATATCCGCTTTATTCAGGAATTATTAGGACATAGCTCTACCAAAACTACCCAAAGGTATACGCACGTTTCACAATGTATGTTAAAACGAATTGAAAGTCCTATTGATCGGATTTTGAAAAACAGAAGTATTGATTATCAGCATGTTAATTATATGTAAACAAAATTCTATAAAAACGATGTATCGGAACCTGTTCCGATATACAGTAGTTGTGCCTCATTCAAAAATGACTAGACTAATAATCATATCAACTATCATTTTACTGTCAAGTAACTTCTTATTTGGTCAGGATAAATACTCGTTGGTCAAAGACATTCGATTAAAATATAATGAGATAAGAACCAATCTTGATTCTTACAACACTACAAAGATTCAAATTTGGGACGAATCGACTGAAGGTGGACAAGCGACAGCTTATTATAACAATGGAAATTTGAAATTAATTGAAGTTGTGTGGTTAGGCGAGACAGGGAAAAATCAAATTGAATACTACTTCAGTGATGGACGATTAATATTCGCATTTGACCAGGACTTTGATTATACCCGACCAATCTATTGGGACAAAAAAACTGCAAAGGAAAATGGTGACAACGAAGTCTTTGACCCTAAGAAAACAACAGTAAAAGAAGACAGATACTACTTTGACAACGAGAAGCTTTTTCTTTGGCTTGACAATGACAAAAAAGAACAAGACTTGACTATGGGTACTAATTCAATTGTCGGACAAGGACTAATTGCTCATTGTTATAAAATGAAGGACGAATTAACAAAATAAAAAAGCACGAAGGCACAACACAGCATATAGCTTATGGCGGCCAAACTACTGCCAGCAAGGTTTTCGCTCCGCAGCTAGCTTTGGTTTCGGTGGACAGGAAAGTGCTTCGAAACCGCCACTTCGCCAAGCTGCAAACCGTTGTCCCAAATTCACCCTCATCAATACGTTCCACTACAGATTCTCTTAAAATTATTCTAAAAATAATTCAAGCTAAAGCATTTTATTTTACTTTGCAGTGCTTATCAAGAAACTAAACCATTTCAATCATTTACCATGACAAGATTTTCTAATAATTTCGCGCTACTGTTTGCCATGTTATTCGTTGCTATGACCGCTTTTTCGCAAGAAGAAGGATCAAAATACGATTATAACGAGGCCTTTGGCAATCATTTCTACACCAAAAACGCAACGGATACCCGCTCGGCGAGTGGTCAGCCAGGACACGCCTATTGGCAAAACAGTGCCAGTTACAGCATTGCAGTACGCTTGGACGACGCTGCAAAAAAACTCACAGGAACTGAAACCGTGACCTATACCAATAACAGCCCAGACCGCTTGGATTTCTTGTGGATGCAGCTGGATCAAAATCTGTTTGAAAAAGATTCTAGAGGTAATGCCATCATTCCCTTGAGAGGCAGCCGTAACGGCGCCCGAGGTCAAGAATTTGACGGAGGATACGACATCACTTCTGTGAAAATGGTCAGCGGCAGCGGTCGCAAAAGCACTTCGGTTGATTTGACCTATCGCATTGTCGACACGCGCATGCAAATCGACTTGCCAAAAGGCTTGGATGCCCGAGGCGGTAAGATTACCTTAAAAATTGATTATTCGTTCACCTCTCCCGACTATGGCTCAGACCGTATGGGAGTTTTGGCGACCGAAAATGGCAACCTCTATACCGTTGCTCAGTGGTATCCTAGAATGTGTGTCTACGACGATGTTTATGGATGGAATACCCTACCCTATCTGGGTGCAGGAGAGTTTTATTTGGAGTATGGCGATTTTGACATGGCCATTACGGTTCCGGCCAGTCATATGGTCGTGGCATCAGGTGAGCTACAAAACCCTTCTGAGGTTTACACCAAAAGTCAAATGGATCGTTGGGCTGCCGCTGCAAAAAGCGACACTACAGTTATGATTCGCTCTGCCGAAGAAGTGACTGATCCCAATTCGAGACCAACTGGCGCATCGGAATTGACATGGAAATTCAAAATGAATAACGCTAGAGATGTGGCTTGGGCTTCATCTGCTGCTTTTATCGTCGATGCTTCTCGGATCAACTTACCAAGCGGTAAGACCAGCATGGCCATTTCGGCCTACCCAGTGGAAAGTGACGGACAAGACGCTTGGGGTCGTTCAACAGAATACGTGAAAGGATCGATAGAGCATTACTCCAAAATGTGGTACGAATACCCTTACCCTGCGGCAGTAAATGTGGCTGGTATAGTTGGAGGTATGGAGTACCCAGGCATCGTTTTTTGCAGTTACAGAGCGAAAAACGGCAGTCTTTGGGGTGTTACTGACCACGAGTTTGGACACATTTGGTTCCCGATGATTGTGGGATCAAACGAGCGCCTTTTTGCATGGATGGACGAGGGATTCAACACCTTCATCAATTCCATAAGCTCCGCTGAATTCAACAATGGAGAGTACAAAGATCCTCAAATGAACATGCATCAGTATTCAACCGTTTTGACCAATGACAATTTGGAGCCAATCATTAGCGCTCCTGACAACTTGAAAGAACGCAATTTGGGCTTATTGGCCTATATGAAACCAGGTGTAGGACTGACCATGCTACGCGAACAAGTTCTTGGTAAAGAACGTTTTGACAAAGCTTTTAGAGCCTACGTGGAGCGTTGGGCTTTCAAACATCCGATGCCTGATGATTTCTTTAGAACAATGGAAAATGTTTCGGGAGAAGATTTGTCTTGGTTTTGGAGGTCTTGGATTCAAAACAATTGGAAACTCGATCAAGCCATTACTGAGGTGAAGTATGCCGAAGGCGATCCGTCGAAAGGTGCTGTCATTACCATCGAAAACATGGAGCAAATGCCAATGCCAGTCGAATTGGAATTGACTATGGA
>Ga0222714_10005442_pt1 | contig 12105 bp, 10 predicted proteins | sample C33_3DmetaG_FD_165048 | JGI IMG/M metagenome (GOLD analysis project Ga0222714, IMG submission 165048) | Estuarine water microbial communities from San Francisco Bay, California, United States - C33_3D | ecosystem: Environmental > Aquatic > Marine > Unclassified | place: USA: California... | reverse complement strand
CCGACAAACTATCCAAGCTCGTTCCATTTGAGATAGGGATGACTCTGGAAAAAGCCATGAGCGAAGAGCCTCAGTTAGCCTCTCTTGTCGCAAATGATGAAGAAGCTGAAGAAATCATGGAAATGGCATTTAAACTGGAGGGCATTGTACGTAATGTCGGAAAGCATGCCGGCGGAGTTGTCATTGCACCTGGAAAATTGACTGATTTTACCCCGCTTTACTGTGATGAAACGGGATCTAATCTGGTCACTCAGTATGATATGAGTGATGTCGAGAAAGCAGGTCTGGTCAAATTTGATTTCCTTGGTCTACGCACGCTTACCATTATCAATGGCGCAGTCAGGATGATCAATGCTGAGCGCAACGCTGCTTCAAAAGGCTCTAAACAACTGGATATTAGTCATATCCCCCTGGATGACATGTCGGTCTACCAGCTGTTAATCAGCGGAGAGACAACGGCAATATTTCAGCTTGAATCAAAAGGAATGAAGGAATTAATCAAGCGGCTTAAACCCAATACCTTTGAAGATATTGTTGCTCTGGTTGCTTTGTACCGGCCAGGTCCACTTGGTTCGGGCATGGTAGATGACTTTATCAATCGAAAACATGGTGCTGAAGTCGCCTATGCCCATCCTTTACTTGAGCCCATTTTAAAAAATACCTATGGCGTTATTCTGTACCAGGAGCAGGTTATGAAAATAGCCCAGGTGCTAGCGGACTATAGTCTGGGTGGTGCAGATATGTTGCGCCGCGCAATGGGCAAGAAAAAACCGGAAGAGATGCAGAAACAGAGTGAAATATTTTTAGCGGGAGCCGCTAAAAATAATATCGATCAAAAAACAGCTGAATCTATCTTTAATCTGATGGAAAAATTCGCAGGATACGGCTTTAACAAGTCTCACTCTGCGGCTTATGCTTTGGTTTCCTACCAAACAGCCTGGTTGAAAAAGCATTATCCTGCGCACTTTATGGCTTCAGTATTGTCGGCGGACATGCAGAATACTGACAAAATTGTGATACTTGCGGATGAATGCCGCCGAATGAATCTTCCGCTTAACCCTCCGGATGTCAATATAGGAAGTTACGGTTTTACTGTTGACTATAACGATGCGGGTGAAGCCCATGTTATTTATGGACTTGGTGCGATAAAAGGTCTGGGCGAAGGCCCAATAGAAAATATTATCAAAACCCGTCAAGCAAGTGGCCCGTTTCGTAATTTGTTTGATTTTTGTCAGCGTGTTGATTTAACCATTATCAATAAACGTTCCTTAGAAGCCTTAATCCGTTCTGGCGCTTTCGACTCTATCAGTCGGGATGTTGATCGAGCTATATTGCTGGCTAGTATGGGTGAAGCAATACAAACAGCTGCCCAGACTGCCCGTATTCAGGAAAGCGGTGTCGATGATCTTTTTGGTGAATTGGTTCCGACGGATGAAACGGAAGTGGATGTTTATGCGAATTTTCGACATGTCCGATCATGGAGCGAAAAAAGAAGGCTGCAAGAAGAAAAGGATAGTCTTGGGCTGTATTTATCGGGCCATCCTATTGAAGCCTATTTACCGGAAATTGCCAGAATTACCAAAAATCGCATTGTTAATTTAAGGCCCAATAATGCACCACAAATCCTCATTGGACTGGTGCATGATATGCGTGTCATAAAAAGTAAACGTGGTGATAATATTGCGATTCTAACCCTCGACGATCAAAGCGGTCGCATAGAGGTATCATTATTTGGCGAAGTCTACGAATCAGTCAGGGAAGTGCTGACCAAGGACGAGATTGTACTGGTGGAAGGATCGGTCAGCCAAAATGAATACGCGGGTGATGGTAGTCTGCAGGTGCGTGCAAAAAGTATCATGAGTTTTCAAGAGGCCAGGGAAGCCTATCTGCGTCATATAAGCCTAAACCTCCAGCAGGAATCACTTTGTGCCGATGCTTTACAAGAACTAGAACATATACTGGCGGATTATGTTTCTTCTCCGGAGACGGCAAGTGATGCCGGTAAGGTATGTAAAGTCGTTGTTAACTATGCAAGAGAAGGCGTGCAGGGTAAAATCGCATTCGGTAAGTCCTGGCAGGTTAAACCTGATGATGAATTGCTACATCGTTTAAAGGAGCATTACGGTGAGCAAGGTGTTAGTCTCAGTTATTAAGCCTGGTCAGGGAACTCTATAGGCCCTATAGACCCTATAAATCGAACAAACTGTTACGGAATTTATTAAATAAGTTATGAATCCTGATTATCTTGATTTTGAACAGCCAATTGCAGATCTGGAAGTAAAGATTAACGAGCTGCGTCTGGTTGGTGCTGATAATAATATGAATATCTCTGAAGAAATCGATAATCTTCAGGAGAAAAGCCACAAACTGACTACCAAGATTTTCTCTTCTTTAAGTCCTTGGCAAATTTCCATGTTGGCTAGGCACCCATTAAGACCTCAGACTGAAGACTATATTCGTTACATGTGCACTGAGTTTGAGGAGTTGCATGGTGACCGCATGTTTGCAGATGATCAGTCTATTTTAGGTGGCGTTGCCTATCTCGACGATATCCCGGTGATGATAATCGGCCATCAAAAAGGACGTAGTACCGAGGAAAAAGTCAGACGAAATTTTGGCATGCCCAAACCCGAAGGATATCGCAAAGCACGTCGGCTGATGCTGCTGGCAGAACGCTATAAAATGCCTGTGCTGACATTTATTGATACTCTGGGAGCCTACCCTGGCGTTGACTCAGAAGCACGTGGTATTAATGAAGCCATTGCTGAAAATATGGCAATCATGTCGCGCTTGAAAGTGCCTATTATTGCAACTGTCACGGGGGAAGGAAATTCAGGCGGGGCTATTGCGATCGGTGTGTGTGATTATCTGAATATGCTTGAATATTCCACTTACTATGTGATTTCACCAGAGGGTTGCGCCACCATTCTCTGGAAATCGGCAGACTACAAAGCCGATGCCGCTGAAGCGATGGGCGTAACCTCCAGTCGACTGGAAGAATTAGGTATTGTCGACAGAACCGTTCCAGAGCCATTGGGTGGTGCACACCGCGACATGCAATTAACAGCCACTCGTTTAAAAGAGACCTTGCTCGAACAAATTAGGCAGCTCAAAAATATGGATGTTGATGCTTTACTAGAAAGACGTTACAAGCGTTTGATGAGGCATGGCTCGTCTAGCTGAGCAGGCTATTCTGCGACAGTTAGCTGATTTATCCGCCTCTGCTAAGGGCTTATTCTGGGTAGCCTATAGTGGTGGTCTGGACTCTCAGCTTTTACTTCACTTCTGTCAAAAAGCGCTTCCCTCAGCACGATTGCGTGCGATTCATATCAATCATGCCTTAAGTCCAAAAGCCGATGCCTGGCAAAAGCATTGTCAGGACTATTGCACGCTGCATAATATTGAGTTCGAAACCAGAAAAGTCAAGATAAGCCATTCTGACGGCAATCTGGAATTACAGGCAAGACAGGCCCGTTATGAGGTGTTCTCATCCTTGGTCAGGGAAGGCGATTGTATTTTAATGGCTCACCATCAGGATGATCAGATGGAAACGGTCCTTTACCGTCTGTTGCGTGGCAGTGGTCCAAAAGGACTTGCAGGCATTCCTGCCAAGCGAGCTCTGGTGAAGGGAACTTTGTTAAGACCCTTGCTGGCCTATACTAAAGTTGAATTAACGGAATATGCCAAACAGGCAGGTCTCTTTTGGGTTGAAGATGAAAGCAACAGCGATATTAGTTTTGATAGAAATTTGTTAAGACAGGTAATTATCCCAAGTATAAAAACGCGTTGGCCGTCGGCTGGTAAAAGTATTCAACGCAGTGCCGAGCTTCTGGCAGAGTCCGAACAGCTTTTACATGCTTTGGCAATGATGGATGCCGGTGATTTTATCGCGACACAGAAGACGGATTTCCCTCTGGAGCTGATGGCAGGTAAAGACCTTCCTCGGCAGCGAAACGTGTTGCGATTCTGGTTTCAAAGTCTTTTGGAAGCCTATGCTATTCCGATGCCTGGCTTTGAAGAGCTCAGGTGCATTGTAGAAGAAATGATTCCGGCGCCTGCAGATGCCAAACCTTTAATCAGCTGGAGACAGGATGAAACGACCATTGATCTGAGACGTTTTGCGAATAAACTGTTTGTGCTTAAAAACTTCCCAAGAGACTTCAAGCCGACTCTTCATCCTGTAATACCGGGCATGGCCATTGAATTGGGCTTCAATCTTGGCAAGGTCACATTGGAAGAAACCAGCACTGGTGGAGTTCTATATCAAGAAGGAGATGAGCTTGAAATCCGTTTTGACTGCACCCAGTCTGAGGCTAAACCAGCGGGCAGAAAAACACGCAGCTTTAAGAAAATATTCCAGGATTATGGCGTGCCGCCCTGGCTGCGAGATCGTATTCCTTTGCTTTTTGTCAATCAAAAATTGGCGGCTGTCGGCGATTTGTTTGTTTGTCAAAATCTGGCAGCAAAAAGTGGACAAACACAACTGAAAATTAACTGGCAAAGAGCAGATGTTTATTGTGGTTACTAGAGTGTTCTGGTAACCTGTAACTCCATCTGTATTCCTCCAAGATGGGCTGTAAATGACGAGATATATTTTTATTACCGGTGGTGTGGTTTCTTCACTTGGTAAAGGCATAACCTCTGCATCATTGGCAGCAATCCTCGAAGCTCGTGGTCTTAATGTGACCATGCTCAAACTAGATCCCTATATCAATGTTGACCCCGGAACCATGAGTCCGTTTCAGCATGGAGAGGTTTTTGTGACCAATGATGGTGCAGAAACTGATCTTGATCTTGGGCATTACGAGCGGTTTATTCGTACTACCATGAGTCAGGCAAACAATTTCACCGCTGGGCGTGTCTATGAAGAAGTTATCAAGAAAGAACGCCGGGGTGAATATTTAGGGGCTACCATACAGGTTATTCCGCACATTACCGATGAAATTAAACTGCGCATAGAACAGGGGGCTGGTGATGCCGATATAGCGCTGGTAGAGATTGGTGGCACAGTCGGTGACATTGAATCACAGCCTTTCCTTGAAGCCATCAGGCAAATGAAGGTTGAGCTGGGTTCGTCAAGAGCATTGTTTTTGCATCTTACGCTGGTTCCCTATATTCGCACTGCGGGTGAAACCAAGACTAAACCAACACAGCATTCAGTTCGTGATTTAAGGTCAATCGGTATTCAGCCCGATGTATTGGTCTGTCGTTCAGAAGATGAAATTCCAGAATCGGCACTTAAAAAAATCGCTCTGTTCACCAACGTTGAATCACGTGCTGTAGTTTCCCTGCGAGACACTGAAACTATTTATTCTGCGCCATTGCTGTTGCATGCCACAGGTCTTGATCAATTCGTCGTTGAAAAATTTAATATTGATTGCCCTCCTGCAGATCTATCTGAATGGCAGGAAGTTGTAAATCTTGTGCAATCACCGAAACAGGAAATAACCATTGCCATGGTGGGTAAATACATGGATTTGCTGGATGCCTATAAATCCTTGATTGAAGCCATAAAACATGCGGGACTACATACATCAACGGAAATTAATACGCGCTACATTGATGCAGAGACCATTGAGAAAGAAGGCACTGATATTTTAGATGGCGTTGACGCGATAGTCGTGCCTGGTGGCTTTGGCCAACGTGGTATTGAAGGCATGATTGAGACCGTAAAGTATGCCAGGGAAAAGCAAATACCCTATTTGGGCATTTGTCTGGGATTACATATTGCCGTCATTGAATTTGCCAGAAATGTGCTTGGCTTGAAAGGCGCACACAGTTCGGAGTTTGATAAAGACTGCTCGGATCATGTTATAGGTTTGATCGCTGAATGGACGACTGCCAGTGGCGAAACAGAAATCCGGGATGAGAATTCTGATCTCGGCGGCACTATGCGTTTAGGTGGGCAAGAATGTCGATTGCAGGATAATTCGCTGGCCAAGAGCTGTTATCAAAAAGATGTGATTAAAGAAAGACATCGTCATCGTTATGAAGTCAACAATAATTACGTAGAGGCACTTGAAGCCAAAGGCTTGAAAGTTTCCGGAAAGTCCATGGACGGGAATTTAATGGAGATCATGGAGTATCCTGATCATCCATGGTTCCTTGGCTGTCAGTTCCATCCCGAGTTTACCTCCTCGCCACGTGACGGACATCCTCTATTTACGGGCTTCATTAAGGCTGCTGTAAAAAGAAGCAAGTTGATTTAATTAGTCATTTATTGGTAATACAGATGCAAAAGGTTATGCAAAAAGCATTACAGCTAGGTGAAATTACCATTTCAAATGCGGCGCCCATGATTTTGGTGGGTGGATTAAATGTGCTGGAATCAGAGGCTTTGGCCATGGAAACCGCAGATGCTTTCTCTAGCTGCTGTGCGAGTTTGGGTATCCCTTATATCTTCAAGGCCTCTTTTGATAAAGCCAATCGATCGTCAAAAGATTCCTATCGTGGCCCGGGCCTTGAGAAGGGGCTTAAAATACTTGATGCGGTCAAACAAAAGTACAAGGTGCCGCTATTAACTGATGTGCATGAACCTGCTCAGGCTGCTCCTGTTGCTGAGGTAGTCGATATTATTCAACTACCCGCTTTTCTTTCCCGCCAAACTGATTTGGTTGTGGCGATGGCTGAGACCCGCGCCTATATCAACATTAAGAAAGCACAATTTCTTGCCCCTGCAGAAATGAAACACATCATCAATAAATTCCTGGAGGCAGGTAATGAAAAACTGATGCTATGTGAGCGTGGCAGCAGTTTTGGGTATAACAATCTGGTGGTAGACATGCTTGGTTTTCCGATCCTGAAAAGCTTTTCTTATCCGGTTTTATTTGATGTGACCCATGCATTACAGATGCCTGGTGGGCGTGCTGATAGCGCCGATGGTCGACGCAAGGATGTGACAGCACTGGCCAAATCGGGCATTGCACAGGGCATCGCCGGTTTGTTTCTGGAAGCCCATCCAGATCCCAGTAAAGCCTTATGTGATGGCCCCTGTGCTTTGCGATTGGATAAACTAGAGCCATTTTTAAGGCAAGTAAAGGCACTGGACGATCTGATAAAGTCTCAACAGGAGATCGATACGGCTTAATCAGCCGGATTCTAAATTGCTGAAACAGACAAAAATTTAACAAGAAGTAGAGGAACTAGTGTGACAATTATTAAAGACATTAAAGCCAGAGAGGTGCTGGACTCACGTGGTAACCCGACGGTACAAGCAGATGTTATTCTGGAGTCCGGGCATACAGGCACAGCCTGTGCCCCATCAGGTGCCTCAACCGGCTCGAGAGAAGCGCTGGAACTTCGAGATAAAGACCCTTCTCGTTATGGTGGTAAAGGGGTATTAAAAGCGGTTAAAGCGGCTAATGAAGATATCAAAAAAATCCTGCTGGGCCGTGATGCCGTAGCGCAAAGCAGTCTGGATCAGGCGATGATTGAACTTGATGGTACTGATAATAAAGCCAAGCTGGGGGCTAATTCTATTCTTGCTGTTTCATTGGCCGCAGCCAGAGCCGCCGCTGCTGCAAAGGGCCAAAGCTTATATGCGCATATTGCAGAGTTGGATGGTGGTAATTCAGCCTATACCTTGCCTGTGCCAATGATGAATATTATTAATGGCGGTGAGCACGCTGATAACAACGTGGACATTCAGGAATTCATGATTCAGCCTGTTGGGGCACCAAATTTTGCTGAAGCATTGCGCTACGGTGCTGAAATATTTCATGCTCTAAGATCGGTGCTAAGTGCTCAGGGTCTGAATACCGCGGTAGGTGACGAGGGAGGTTTTGCGCCTAATTTGCCGTCTAATGCTGCAGCACTGGAAGCTATTCTGACGGCGATTGAAAAAGCAGGGTTTAAAGCTGGCGAGGATATTTGTCTGGCCCTGGATTGTGCTGCTTCCGAATTTTATAAAAACGGACAGTATGAACTGAAGGGCGAAGGTAAGTCCTATAGCAGTGAAGCCTTTGTGGATTATCTGGCAGAACTTTGCAGGCAATATCCTATACTGTCTATTGAAGATGGGCTGGATGAAAGTGACTGGGATGGCTGGAGTATTTTAACAAGTAAACTGGGCGATAAAATTCAACTGGTAGGCGATGATTTGTTTGTTACCAATACCAAAATTCTTGAAAAAGGCATCAGTACCAAGGTGGCCAATTCCATTTTGATTAAGTTTAATCAGATTGGTACTTTAACGGAGACTCTGGCGGCCATAAATATGGCCAAACAGGCCGGCTATACGGCAGTTATTTCACACCGTTCTGGAGAAACCGAAGATACAACCATAGCGGATCTGGCGGTCGCAACGTCTGCCGGGCAAATCAAAACCGGTTCATTATGTCGTTCCGACAGGGTAGCAAAATATAATCGTTTACTGGTTATTGAAGAAGAACTTGCAGGTGCATCTAGTTACCGTGGTATCAAGGAGTTTTCCAGAGCTCTTTAGCATAAAGATCAACTGAGATTGAGTTGAGCGTTTGATGACAGTCTGGCCAGCAGAGGCCAAGGTGATAGGGGACAGCTTTGAAAATACTGATAGCTGTACTGATACTGATTTTTATCGGTTTGCAATATCGCTTATGGGTAGGCGACGGCAGCTTTGCAGATATTAATCGCTTAGAACAGCAGGTCAGTGTGCAAGAAAGTGAAAATGCGGAGCTCGAACAACGGAATGATGCATTGGTCCGTGAGGTTGAAGAATTGCAGACGGGTATGGATGCCATAGAAGAGCATGCCCGTAACGAGTTGGGCTTAATAAAAGAAGGTGAAACCTTTTTTCTGATTATTGAAGAAGATCAAGCCACTGAGAATGCCAACTTGTCACCAGATATTAATTATTCTGAACAAACAGAATGACTGAAAAAAGATTGACCTGTAGCCCCATCATCTAATAACAATATTGAGAATAACTTGCCAGATTTGCCCACCCAATCAGAACAAACAATCAATAAATATTGGGCGCTTGTTCCAGCAGCAGGTATCGGCAAACGTCTAGGCTCTAAAATACCCAAGCAATATTTAAAACTACATGGTCAGGAAGTGCTGGCCTGGACGCTTCAAACTTTAGCAGCGGCAGATTTTATAGAAAAAATTGTGCTTGTATTGCATCCGGATGATAACTACTTTGCCGGCCATCTTGCGCAAAAATTTCCTGATGTTCTGGTGGTCCCGGGAGGCGAGGAGCGTCAGGATTCAGTGGCTAATGGTCTGGCATTTTTAAAAGGCCTTGCGAAGAATGATGACTGGGTGCTAGTGCATGATGCTGCTCGACCTTGCCTCTTGCTTGAGGATCTAACCAAGCTGGTCAATCACTTAAAAGAAGATGCAGTCGGAGGGATTCTTGCTAGTCAGGTTAAGGATACGCTGAAACATTCTGACGAATCTTGCAAAGTGCTGGATACCCTGAAACGCAATGAATATTGGCTCGCAGCAACGCCACAAATGTTCCGCTTCAGTTTATTATGCGAAGCCTTAAATAGCGCGAAGGAAGCCGGCTTTATTGCGACCGATGAAGCTGCCGCGATTGAAGCCATGGGTTTGCCGGTTACAATTGTTGAAGGCCGGAGTGATAATTTAAAAATAACGTCTCAAGAAGATTTAGCGCTTGCAGAATTCTTATTACAGAAGTTAGGGAAAATACATGCTTAGAATAGGCAGTGGTTTTGATGTGCATCGTTTTTCCAGTGAGACTGAAGACGATGCAAGTATTATTCTTGCAGGTATAGAGATTCCCCACACTCATACCCTGCAAGCACATTCCGATGGAGACGTGTTAAGCCATGCACTTTGCGATGCCTTACTGGGGTCGCTGGCTCTGGGTGATATAGGCCAGCATTTTCCCGATACCGATTCGCAATTTAAAAACATCAGCAGTTTGTTGTTATTGCAACAAAGCTATCAGTTAATCCTTAATGAACATTGGCATCTGCTAAATGCTGATATCACGATAATAGCCGAGAAGCCCAGGATATTGCCCTATCAGCAACAGATGCGTCAGTCTCTGGCCGATACGTTGGGGCTTGCAATCAATCAATTCAGCATCAAGGCGACAACCAGTGAAGGCCTGGGTTTTACCGGGCGTGGTGAGGGGATTGCAGTACAGGCAGTTGTATTAATTGAACAGGACGCATAAGCATGACTTTGCCTTATCTTGCTTATGCATACTTCGAGCCTGATATTTTAGCCAGTTACAAAGTAAGCAATGAAGATTTCCAGGTCCAGGAAGTTTTAAGTTTTGAACCCGACGGGAAAGGTGACCATCTGTTTTTATATCTGGAAAAAAACGGCCTGACAACACAGGACGTTCAAGCGCAACTTATGCAATATTTTAATCTGCCAGCCAAAGATGTTTCTTTTTCAGGCATGAAAGATAAACAGGCACTTACCCAACAATGGTTTAGTGTTAAGCAGGAGAGTAAAGAAGTCCCAGAAACTCGCGAATTGAATTCAAAGCAATTAACGGTTCAGCGTGCTATTCGAAACAAGCGAAAACTGAAACGTGGCAGCCATCGCAGCAATCAATTTTCAATTCGACTGCGAGATTTAAGCGCCAATCCTAGTGGGCTAATTGAGCGCATAAACCGGATAAGCCAGGAAGGCTTTCCAAATTACTTTGGTGAGCAGCGTTTTGGCAAAAATCAGGATAATGTAGAGAAAGCAATACAGCTTTTTGATGGAACACTGAAATTTAAAAGTCGCTATCAGCAGGGTATTTATATTTCTGCTGCTCGTGCCTATTTGTTTAACCAGGTACTATCACGACGTGTTGAGGATGGAAGCTGGAATACTTATTTGTCAGGAGATCTTATGAGCCTTGATGGGACTTCATCCAGTTTTAAACCGGATAAATGGGATCAGGTACTGGCAGCCAGGCTGGATAAAAAAGATATACACCCCAGTGGCCCAATGTGGGGATCTGGCGTCTTGTTGTCAGAAGATTTATGTGCGGCGCTGGAAATGGATGTTGTGAAAAATGAGAAAGCATTGAAATCGGGTCTGGAGCAAATAGGGCTCGATCAGGAGAGAAGGGCCTTACGCAGTATGCCACGAGATCTTAGCTATACTATTGAGGATGCTTCGACCATTTTGATTGAGTTCAGTTTGTCCAAAGGCGCTTATGCTACGGCTCTATTGCGAGAATTGGTCAAGTTAAGGCCTTTAAACAATGATGCGGCCAAGTCAGCCGGAGGCCTTTGAATGAATAGCAGTATTCGGCAAGAAGGCATTGGCATGACATCCCTGCGTACCAGAGAGCGTTTAGTGCAACGCTTGATAGATCAGGGCATTCAACAAATAGCGGTGCTTGATGCCATACGAACAACACCGCGACATCTTTTTATAGAAGAAGCCTTGTCCCATCGGGCCTATGAAGATGTATCTCTGCCAATAGGTTTTGATCAAACAATTTCCCAGCCCTATATTGTCGCCAGAATGACAGAGATCGTAATGAGCGCATTGGCAAAGGGAGGCTCTTTGGATAATGCCAGAGTGCTGGAACTTGGAACAGGCTGTGGTTATCAGACAACAATTCTGGCCCAGTTGGTCAAAAGGGTGTATAGCATTGAACGCATTAGTGCTTTATTACAAAAAACCAAAGAGCGACTCTTACAGCTGGGTATCAATAATATTCAATTAAAATGTGCCGACGGACGTTATGGTTGGCCACAGCATGCGCCATTCGATGCCATCATTACAACTGCGGCGGCACCTGCTATACCCAAAGCATTAGTCGAACAGCTTGCTGAAGGTGGCGTGATCGTTATCCCCGTTGGCGATTCCCGCCAGCAAGAACTGCAAGTTTGCAGAAAAATAAATGGGGAAGTGGAAGTTGAGAGTATTGAGCCCGTTGTGTTTGTTCCTTTATTGGAAGGAGTTGTGCGCTAGCATGCCAAAAGATGGGGCAAAAAGGGAAAGTGAAAAATTCTTCAACCGCAAGAGTTTGATGCTGTTTTTAAAAGGCATGGCAATGGGGGCCGCGGATACAGTGCCCGGCATTTCTGGTGGCACGATAGCGTTTATTACGAATATCTATGAAGAGCTTATTTTTTCTATTCAGGCCTGCAACCTGAATGCTTTAAAAATTTTATTTAAAGAAGGAATAAAAGCTGC
>Ga0222714_10005440_pt1 | contig 12106 bp, 11 predicted proteins | sample C33_3DmetaG_FD_165048 | JGI IMG/M metagenome (GOLD analysis project Ga0222714, IMG submission 165048) | Estuarine water microbial communities from San Francisco Bay, California, United States - C33_3D | ecosystem: Environmental > Aquatic > Marine > Unclassified | place: USA: California... | reverse complement strand
TGCGGTAATGGATACTTACTCTTATTATATCTTAGAAATTTGGAACTCTTAAGTCTTGAGGAAGTATGATTCAAACTTTTAACTTGTCCATAAGCATCCTTTTGTTGTAGTTTTAGGATTAGTGTAATTTTAAATTGAAAAAATAGAGTGATGGAAAATTTGATGAATTTAAAACGGTCGATGTTTTACGATACTGATGACCAAGGTAGAATTAGTTTCAGAGGAAAATATTTAAACGAGTTCAAAGAAGAGGAATATGTCACGCATATCAAGGCAATCACTGTATCTGGTTTTAAGGGTAAAAATTTGCAAAAGCTATCGGAATCATTTCCTGCAGTTGAAAGGTTAACTATTGAAAAAACGTCTAATCTAATATCTCTTGAAGGAATCGAAAAATGGACTAATTTGGGTGAATTGAGAATAGAAGATTGTTCGAAATTGGAAGATTTAAGTGGTCTGAAATATTTAAACAACTTGAAACTTGTCAACCTTGAGAAGTTCACAAATGCAGTGAATGTGATTCAATTTCTTTCGTCTTCCGAGTTGAGAGAATTATACTTGAATGACAATTTATTGGACTTTGATTTGATATCAGAAATTCGCGGCTTGGAAGTGATTTCATTAGAAGGGTATGACAGTGAGAGGGTTGAGTTGCCACTCTTACCAACAATTTCGAAGAGTTTTGGAATTTCTGGATTTAAAAAATTACAATCTGCCAAATTCTTGGCAAATCAACCTGCAGAAATCCGCATTAGATGGTGGGGGCCAGAAAAAGTTACGGGAGTACCCGAGCATCTTTATAATCATGATGGGCTTAAAAAGCTGACATCCTAAAGCTGTCAAGAGTGCATTCTGAGCATCCTAAATGTCCCAAAGCCACTGATATAATTATTCATATTAATACCTTTTATACTAGAGATGCTGAAGGGGAAAAGCTTGAAATATTAGATTCGATTGAGGCAGAGCTCGGCTATCCGAATGATGCAATACAGATATTTGAGGACCCTACTAATCCCGATGACGGATTTGATGTCTATTTGAAATATTTACAAGTCACAAGCGTTCCATTTGAACTCTTCGAGTCACTCGGCAAGGATTATAAAATATATTTTCTAATCATTGATTTAAAAACAAACATCAGACATGGCTATTGGTTTGACGAAGATGATTTGTGGGTAACTAAGGCGATGGAAGATGATTATATTCGGAGGTTGGATGAAATTTTTAAGTCTAATGATACTAATTTACATTGATTGAAGTCTTTGCAGGTGGTTTAGAATGCTTTTCCAATTGCCGTATTCGTCTGAGCCATATTTAATCCATATTCCTTTAAACTCTTTTGCCCCATTCCATGGATTATCATCAATTAAAACATCTCCCAAAAGCAAATCTTTTCTATGGCTGAGTATCAGGCGTTTTCTGATTAAGTTGCCAAAGTGTTTTTCTACCCAAAGTCGTTTGTGGGTCCAAGCGTCAGGGTTATCCCAGGGTGCAGTGCTCAAGATATATACTTCGTGACCTTCACTCAATAGTTGTTGAACGGCTGCAATGCCGTCATCTATTGGCGGAAGATCGTAATATATATTCGGAATCTTGTCTGGTCGTCCCTTGAATGGTGTTTTCTCGCTAAGTGGGTGACGTTCTCGCGCCAAATCAAAATCGGCGAGTACTCCATCTAAATCTACATAAATAATCATTCCGAATATTCTACTAATTTTTTAGCGAAGATCAATCTCTCTTGAATAGATTTTGAGATGTAAACTTTCATCTCATCCTGTTCAAGAATGTTAATTGCTTTATTCAAATGCATATTATTAGAATTTGGATTCATTTGTTTCAAAGCAATCTGAATGTTTAATTCTAGGATTGCTTTTTGGTAAACATCTTTTGGCATATTACCATCAAAATATTGCAAGGCTTGGGAATATAATGAAAGTGCAATGTCATAATTTGATATAGCGTGATTTGCACGCCCGATGTTATACAATGATATCCCGTAACTTTTACCTTCTTCCGGACTTTTGAGATCGAAGGAAAGTTGTGCATACTTTAAGGCGTTTTGATAATCCTCTAGATAATTTCTATAGATGTTAGAAATATTATTGTATTCAATAGATAGCTCCTTGTGGAGATATTCTTTTGATTTAGGATTATTTTCAATTTCCTCTAATAAGGCTTTTATGGAATCTAATCTCTTTTCTATTGATGAATGACCGTCCCCTAATGCTTCATAAACTTTGGCCATTCGAATGCAGTTATTTCTGAAATATACATTGGTGGTATAATTATTATTAATTAATAGCTTCTCATTGATTAAACAGTAATCAAGTGCTGATTTCAAATTACCAACAGCTAATTCATATTTGCTCCAAGCACTATTCAATTGAAATAACAATTTATCCCATGCATTTTTGTCAGTATATCTTTGTATAAGTTCAGCACATTCGTTCAATAAATCTTTCGCCTTCTTTGAGGATTTTTTAAATAAAACGTTTGCACTCTGTGTATGAAAAAAATTGAGAATTACCTTTAGATAGTCGTAATCTTTTCTCAAAAAATCATTTTCTAATGCATCCTTAAATTCTTCAATTGCTCGGTTATCGTCTTCGATGATATTCGAAAGTATTGTTAATTTTAGACTCAGTGTATCCACTCTTAGTGGTTCAAGATCGTATTGTGACTTCACTTCTTTATAAAGTTCAGAAGATCTTGAATCTAGTTGGTGCTTATCTTGTGGTATTATCTCATTAATTTCATACAAGATGCCAAGTTTATATAGATCTGATAATTTGAGTCCAAAATGATTTGGTTTTAATTCCTTCTGCATTTTTCCAATAAACCCTAATTTGTCATTTAATTGACCTCTCTCAAATTTGAACTCTGAAATTAAGGTTGCAATATAAATTGCACTGTCGGGTGAAAGTATCTCAAAAAGGGTCCGTTCCAAATTTTCAATATTACTTTGATGCAAAGATATTTTTTGATCTGGATGACGTGTTATGATGTTATATAAAAATTTGTAAATAGCATCATGAGTAATATGTTTTTCATTGTTTAAATGAATATTCAAAATTGGTATTGGATGAATATCAAATTTTTTGAATTCTATAATAGCATTTATAAGGTCAAATATATGTTTAAGATTTTTATTTGATTTGAAAGTTGAAACTACTGTTTCAATTTTTTCAAAATTGCGTCGAGAAATGTTTCTTATAAATAATTCTAGAAGGGCATCTGTAAAATATTGATAATATTTTTCTTTGTATATTAAAGGATAAAGTGTTTTGAGAAAGTAGATTATTTCTGAATCATTGCGAGTCTTATATCGTATTATTTCATCTTCAATTATTTCTACTAATCGTTTATTGTATTCAAGAATTATTTGTTTAATATGGTCTTTATCCCCAGTATTTTTGTGAAAAGATTTAAGCGCTTGTTGTACCCGCCTTCCTGAGCCCAATTTACCAATTTCACCAAATTCAAACACATTGTCTTCGTTTGATACATCAATAACTATGTGGTCATGAGAAGCTTTCTCAAGGAAATCGAGAACTTCTAGAATATCATATTTCCAAACTTTGGCTAGAACTTCAGCATCGAACTTAGTTCCTATGTATGCTGCGCTTTCTAAGACTCTCGACCATTTGGTATCATACGAAGAGAATATTTGATGATAATATCTATCCACATCGCTTTCAGACGGCAAGTCTTCTTTTGAGATGCTTTGTTTAAGTTTGATTTCATTCAAATCTCTGTATAAAAATCCTTCGTTTAACCAATACTCTAATGTCTGTAAAATATACTTGGGAGTTAGATTAATTAGACGAATTGACTGGTTAAATATTGAATTAATTTGTTTCAGTGTATTTGTTTCAAAGAAATATGGTGAGTTCTTATTGCTTATTGAGAGAGTGAAATCAAAAATGTTGAATGAATTAGATGTAAAAACTGGGTGTAAATTGATTTTATTATTTGATTTTGATTCAATGTTGTGAACATCTTCATACAATTGATTTAAATTCGGTCCTCGATATGTGTTATAGTTGTCTTCTCTTATAGATAAGAGAATATTAAGATTGGCTCTAGCGGTATCATTGCGATTTGCAATTTTAATAAAGAGTTTCAGTAATTCATAGGTTTCGGAATCGACCCAGTGAAGATCTTCAAGAATAAAAAGTATTTTTTTATTTTTTTTATTTAGTAAATCTAAAATTTCTAGGCATGTTTCCGTCATTTTTTCTACTTGTGTTCTCTCTTTTGAATACAACAGTTTCGAGGGGTCCGTATGCAAGAAGGAAGAGCCAAACTCGATTGTATTGTTAAGATTTTCTCCGAGACGCTCTCTTCTATCTGAGAACTCATCAATCAATAGCAATGATTTGAAAGCTTGTAAGAAAGGTTCAAAGGAGGGCGTATTGTCATTGTTGTATTCATCGCAATCTCCGTAATACCATTCCCAATCGGACTGGTCGAATAATATTTTGGATTCTAGTATTGCTCTTGTTTTCCCTATACCGCTTGCCCCTGTTGCCAAGAATATTTTCAAATTTCTCGATTTCTGTTCCTCAATGATTTTTTCAAAAATCATTGTTTTGGGACACAATAATGAATTCACAAATGGGATTTTTTCATTTATGATTCCATTATTCATTTCTCTATTGTCAGAAATTTGCGTAGTTTTTAAGTAGAAATATTTAAAAATTAGTATTGCAGTTATGGAAATAGAAGTTAAAAATGGTGTTATAGCGTATAATTCTTTAAATAAAAGCGAAACATTAAAAATGACAAGGTAAAGGCATGAAAACAAGATACCTAATAAGCCTACCTTGAATTGGAATTTATCTTTTTTAAACGTTGTTAAATTATAGGTAAATAGACCCAATGCGTTACCTAATGCTATGGCGTTAAGATATATTAAGATTAATAGTTTGAAGTCAAAATATGAATTTTCTATGTAATTGTAGAGAATAATATAAAAATTCGTGGTTAGGATGGTTGATGTAGAAAAAATTCTGTAACCATTAATGGTATGAAAATTTGAAACATCAAGTTTGTTTAATGTATATAGGTTAATTAAATACGGAATAAAAGTAATTGAAATAACAAGAGAATATGTGTAAATAAGTGACTTGAATTCTTGGTAATGGGTGTCGCTTGATGGAGCTAAAATTTTTAATAAATTTAAAATTAAAAATGAAAAAATAATTGGTAAAATAGAGGCTTTTATGGCTAATATTAGATCAGGCAAAAATGCATCTGATTTGAATTTTATTTTTTCGAGCCATTTCTGCGATGATAGAATTAATTGCACGTAGTTATTTAAAAAAAAGGGTATTGTTGCAATGGATAATGATATTATAAATATGAAATAGTAAAAATTTAGATTTCTCTTGTCTACAGAAAAACCTGAACTGACATTGGAGTTTTGGAATTTATCCTTGGTGCTATATATTTGGAATTTCGATTGAACAACAGAAATGGCGTTGTTGATATTGTTTAAATCTTTAACAGTAATAATTCCTAATTTGTCAAAATTATAATGTGAACAAATTTTGTCCAAATCTGTATCAACGGGTATTTTTGTTAAATAGATCAGGTCATCGGAGAGATTTAGTATTGTGTATAGTGCATTTGGGTTGATGATTTTAATATTGGAATTCGATGCAATAATTTGGCAACATATTTCGGCATTTTCATCTGTACAATTTTCTGCAACAAGTAAGCACCAAATATTTGAATGTCGAATTTCAGTATTATTTATGCCGCTATATTTATTTTGAAGAAGCTGGTTTAAACTGCTAGAATACGCGTATTCACTTGGGGAATTTGCATATCCATTCCATGAAGTAGAGTTTTGTAAGTATGTATAAAAATTGATCTTGTAATTGAGATTATTTTCATTTGTATTTTGTATGATTTGATTTCTTTTTAATGTAGTATTTGCATAATAATTATCTGAATCTATTTGCAATATAGAATCACAATATTTATTAGATAGATCAAGGAAATATGGATTGTTGTCTGTATTTCTCAGAATATATTCTAAAGAAGTAATATTTTTTTCAAATTTATTTGAGAATATAGTATCGTTTGGGTTAATGGTAAAGGCTTCTAGGCTTGTAAATTCTATGGCTAGAAGGCAGATAATCCAGATTTTCTTCACAATGCCGATGTTTTATTAGCGTCTTAAGAGTTCTTTTCGTGATACAACTTGCAGATTATTATCTAGTTTATATAAAGTAACCTCTCCGATTAGATTACCTGGATGATTGTCAATTATCAATTCAATATTTTTTGCGGTTGCATACCATATAATTCCTTTCCGCCCAAGACCTCCCCTAATATGACGGAAAAGTAGGCTTATATAATCACGAGGAAATTGTGAAATACTTTCTTTGCTAATGTCTAAGGCGGTCAGACAGTCTAGATTGAATGCATTACGTATCTCATCTAATTCTTTTCGATTAAAACGAGGTAACCTTTGCATTTTGGCGTAGCTTATGGTTTGACATGTCGTAATGGACAACTGTTTTACCAGTCAAATCGAAAGTTAAGTCCCCAAATTTTATTTGAGACCCAATCAACTATATCTGCATCCCAGTCTGAGCTTTGAGCCGATAGATTTTTCGTCAATTGGACAAGGTGTTGATCTCTGATCACTCTAATATTAGAGTCGCTGTCATATTGAATTAAGCCAGACCAAATAAAGTTGGAGCTATTATTTATTGTCTCTTTAATGGAGTTACTAATTGGATATTCACCTTCTATAGTATTGCCATTTGAAAAATGATTTTCCCATAAATCTGGGTCATGATAGAGTTTTGAGAAGTAGCCAAAAAAATCCATTGTCTCGTCATCCCACTTAAAAGCCCCACAAAATTCATCAAATTGGCCTCCCCCCGAATATCCTATAGCTGTAATAACAGTCCAATCGTCAATTAACTGTTTGACAATAGCGGTGTGAAGTTGGTTATCAACTTCGTTTCGGGCGGAGACAAAAAACATTTATTTTGACTCAATGATTGGTTGGTTGATGGTGTAATTTTTGGAATTACCTTCTCGGAAATTTTGAAGATCTCTTTCTTCATCTTCCCATTCAGAGCCATATTTGCTGAAAACAAAAATGTCCGAATTGTTTTTTAGTCTAAAGCCAAATTCTTGAAACAGCAGCAAACCTGAATTAACGGTGTCGTTGTAAACTTCGGCCTGAACGCTCATATTTATAGTGATTGAGCCATAAACCTTGATAGAATTATTTGATATTTCAAATTTGAGGGAGTCAAATTTGCTAAAAGTTTTGAATGCATTAGTATAGTTAGCTCCGTCAGACAGGCTATGTTCGAAAATGTAAGCGCCGTTGGAAACTAACTTCAGTGAGACCCAATCTAAATGAGTTGATTCACTGTTAGTCCCCATGAAAACTTCTGAATCAGTCCAAACTTTTACAATTGGATTTTCCCCCGCAAAAAATTTTTGCAAAGCTTCACCTTTACCTAGTGTAGCCTTTGTAGGATAGTATGTTTGTCCTGAAAAGGTGATATTCACTTGGATTTTTTTTCTTGCCATAAGTTAAAGTTTGGTTAGTCTAGTTCGTATTTTCTTTAACAATATAATGCATCGATCACGGTTTGCCATAATTTAAATTAGTCATATTGCTTCTATTTATTCACAAAATCTTGATAAACTCGGCATTCCACCGAAAACCCAAAGAATGGATACAATTAGAAAATTTTAAGAATACATTAATACACAAAGGTGTCTTAATACACTTGGCAAAGTGCAAAATGCACTAAGCGGTAACGAGCGGGCCGGTAAGTGTTTAATTATCAATTTCTCTAAATGTAATAATTTTATCTTGCTTTCAAGTTGAATAAACTTCATTTTTCTGCTTGATATTCTCTTGATATTCGACTTACAAGTAAGGAGAAATAATATGAAAATATCACTTGAAAACCAACGGAATTTGTAGTTAAATAAAGTATGGTTGTCAAAATCCCCATACACAGAATGCCTAGATTTGTTAATCTCATGGGTTTGAAATTTTAATGTTAAATGATACCTATCTTGTTCTAAAAACAATTAAAATAGTCTATAGAAATATTCATTGAAATTATCTCGTCACTTTCTGAATCTATACGTCATTAAGCACTCTTCACCTTTTCATTGGAGGGACATATATGTGAACATTTTATCTAAAAAGTATCACCCTCGCTAAATTGATAATTGTGAGTTTTTAAATGCATCGCGGAAATACGGGCATAAGTCGAGACTCCCTTAACCAATCAATCTATAATTAGAATGAGGCTGACGAACTCTTGCTTTAATTATGTAAAATTTTAATTGAGTTTTTTTTGATTGAAATTGTTTGCGAATCATAGTCATTATATGAAATGTTTATTCCCCAAAACAAACTACAAACCTCCCTAATTTCATGCGGGAGGTTAGATTTAACCCAAATTATCTAGTAGTGAATTCAATCTCTTCCGAAATTCTAGCTTGAAGTCCTCTGGACTCACAACTTTAAATTGTGATTGAATTCTCATCAGTAATTCCATGAATTCCGCATTGGGATGGATATTAATCCGTACCTCCCACCAATTAATCGGCTTAATCAGAGGATTCTTAATCATGTTAAATTGAGCTAAGTCAATCGTAGAGTCTATCCACTTAAATGCATGGGAATCCATATGTAGAATGACTTGAACTGCCTTGGAGTCGTTACCCGAGACTCCTATAAATTTTTGGGCAAAAAAAGTTGGAGAGTCTTTTAGGCTCAATTCAAAAGTCTCTCCGAATTCAACCTCTTCAATTCCATCAAGCCTGAATGCTCTCGGTGCTTCTGTTTTAGAATATTTTGTATCACGTGCAAATAAGTACCATTGGCTTGCGTACCACCTAAGAAACATAGGGCGAATGATTCTATTTTCTCTTCGACCAGTGCTCAACTTTCTATAGACTATATTCAAAATTCTCCTTGACTTCAGCCCTGATACGACTTCGTTGAGGCAAGAAACTTCAGCCCCAAATTTAAATGCGCCAATATCAACTATGCTGTCTAAGCCCGGTTCGACATGGAGAAGATCTATAACTGCTGTTGTTGAAGCTGCAGTATTGAACAATTGAAAATTTTCATCTCGAACTAAATAGTATTTATATCCCTTTGATTTAATTGTGAGTTTAGTGCACTTGCGCATATAGCTGAGAACACGTTCGATTGTTTTAGTATGCGCTGGACCGCCATTTTGACCTTTATATGCTTGACATAATTCCTTCATACTAGCTCCTTCGGGTCGATCCATCATGTCAATGAGCCTTTTCAGTCGATGTATATCACGTGCCATTTTAAGGTTACATAACAATTAACGGTTTCAAAAATTGTTCAAAAATTCTTAGGCTTGAATTACAAATTGCCTTATCTCATATATTTTATAACTTCCGGTTGAAAAATCTCAACTTAGATCGAGAAGGTAACAATTATTCACGGATGAGATATATCGAACCATCACGCTAAAAGATGTGTCTTTTCAACAATGTTCAATACAAATGCGAGTAACAATTAGTCATCAATTGCCAAATTATTTGCCAAATAATGAAGTCAAGTACCTTTTCTTGGGCACGTTTAACCCAGAAGGAGGCAGTCAGGTTTCAGTGCACTACGGTAGGGAGAAGAATCAGACATGGAAAATACTAAGCAGAATTTTTGAAGTACAATTGGATCCTTTGAGTGAGGAAATGAATGTAAACATGCGAAAATTGGGAATCTACTGTGTTGATTTAATCCAAGCTATTGAAGTGCCAATTGATTTGAAGCCGAAAATAATTGGACAAGGCTACAGTGACTCTATCTTATTCAAGCAATCGATAAAGCGTAGCTACATTGATGTAGTTGCTTTGAATGCTTTCTTGGAGTTGCAACCGAATATATGCGTTTTTTCAACCTGGGGACGTGGACCTCAAAACATGGAATGGCAAAACCTTGTGCGAAAGATTAATGCGAACATTGTGCCATTGGTTTCACCAAGTATGGCTGCTAGGGTTCCAAAAGGTGTAAAAAAATATGAATATATGTTAAGTGACTGGCGAAGAAAAATAATAGGATGAGATTATTCTTAGTATCCAATGAAATTATCGAAAAAAAACTTTTCCTCTAACTCGCATATAAGATGAGGTATTGAATAGAATTTAGTTCCTCTCGGTATATAGTTTTCATATTCTAAAAGTAAATTATTTTCATAGTCGAAAAATTTACCATGTGAAATTATTATCAAGTTTGAATCCAATTCAAGAATTTTTTTATTAAAATGGCGTTCTCCTTTATATCTCCACATTATTGATATATTAGTGCTTTCGATCATTAAGACTTCGAGATCATCTTGATAATTATCATTCCAGAGTATCAAAAGATTTCCAGTATATTTTTGAAATTGGTATTCCAATTTGTATGTATCATTATAAATTAAATCGTCAATTTTAGCGTATGCGATATACCAGCCCGAGGCAACGCCAGATGTATCCACCCACTTGTCAGCAGAGTCAAAGGTTAAATCTCCTTCATGTGTTATTGAAAGTTTTTCGAGTGCTATATTTTTCATTCGTTGTGATTTAATGATTTATGTTAGTTGCTAGATCTTTAAGGAGAAAAGGTATATTAAATTTTAAAAATATATGCGGAATAATATCAATTTGGCCAACAGAGATAAAATCTCGTATAGTTGTTAAAGAGCATTGCTGGCTGTCGATTTAGCTTAATGGACATTGCATAAGAATTGTCCTAAAAGATGAAGGTATTGAAACTTATTCAAAGGCTTTTGCACAATTCCTTCATATCAGTTCCCTCTGGACAATTTATCATATCAATTATCCTATCAGTAGATTTATATCACTTGCCATAACAAGATCAAATAAGAAGTAATAGTCTGATTAGGAAATGCAAAAGATAGACCCCAATTTAAAATCGATAATTAATTAGTCGATATAAATTCAAGAAATCAATCAAGACGATTAAATATAGTTAAAAAACAATTTTCTTCAGGTCTTTAGCCAACAACATTTTTGTTTATATTTAGTTAAGTGTCAATTTGGTAATAAAATAAGCAAAAAATGAAAAACTTAAAAATTGGAGATGCCTATGAGGGTGGATTAGTTGCTTCTCTTGGTGATAATGGTAAAGGATTTATTGTAGCCTTGAGTGATTCTACTCGCATGGCATGGGAAAACGCTAATTCTTTCGGGCACGAAATGAACGGATATAACGATTGGAGATTGCCAAGTAAAGATGAATTGAATATTCTATACCTCAATAAAAACAAATTTGGTGGATTTTCTCAAAGTGATTACTGGAGTGGTACAATGAATAATGAAAAGGAAGACAGCGCCTGGGCGCAATCATTCGAAGAAGGTGATGGATATCAGTATACAACGAATAAATTTAATGGATTGAGTGTAAGATTTGTTCGAGATTTTACGGCAATTTAAATAAAATTTGAATAAACGAAACTTACCGGAAGTTAAATCAAAAAATGTATTTAATCCAATGCATATTTGAGGTCTTGAATTATTGAATAAATTGGAAAAAGACAAGAAGAAATGTCCAGTGTAAATATTGGAAGGCTCTTCTAGTTGATGGCGCAGCGAGTCAGAAAACGAACCTTATTAAAGGAGGGGGCTCCTTAGAAGGTTTTTAGCCGAAGTTTATGGGATCTAGCCTTCGTTGTCTCAAAGAAAGCGCGAGTTTGCGGAGCGCTGCTTCTTCTTGCCGCTTACTTACTTATACCCAAAGTAGTACCCGGCGTCAATTACTTGAGGTAAACATAGAATCCTTCTATGTGACTGCCATCAAGGTTGTTGGTTAAGACAATCTTTCCTTTTGGACTTGTTACTTTCTTCCAAGGGTTTTCCTTTTGATTAAGAAAGCGAACCACGGATTCTCTTTTGGTGTCACTGTGCACTTTCCAGAGATTACCACCGTTTTCTTGAACGGTCATTAAAACACTTGCTCCTATTCCCTTATCTAAATCACCGAGGGTTTTGGATGAAGTGAGTTGTTTCCAAATCTTCAACCTTTGGATAAACTCGGTCTTTGAAATTGGATCTTTCTCTTTTTTTA
>Ga0222714_10005437_pt1 | contig 12122 bp, 11 predicted proteins | sample C33_3DmetaG_FD_165048 | JGI IMG/M metagenome (GOLD analysis project Ga0222714, IMG submission 165048) | Estuarine water microbial communities from San Francisco Bay, California, United States - C33_3D | ecosystem: Environmental > Aquatic > Marine > Unclassified | place: USA: California... | reverse complement strand
AACAAAAGCAAAAGCAACTAGAATTAGAAAAACAAAAGCAACTAGAATTAGAAAAACAAAAGCAAAATCAACTAGAATTAGAAAAACAAAAGCAAAAGCAACTAAAACTAAAGCAAGATGCTACAAATAGAATTAATGAACTAAGAAAAATGAGAATTAGAGAAGAAAATGATAAGTTAAATAATCAGACAAAGAATAGTAAATCAAGACAAAGAAAATCTAAGGTTTCTTTTGATTTACCTAAAAAGAAATCTTTGAAACAAAATAATATTCAACAATATTTTAATAATAAAGACCAAAACAAAAAAACTAGTAAAGATTTAGATATTATAAATAAACAAAGATTACTTGAAACAAAAAATGCTAAAAAGTCAAAAAAGAAAAATAAATTACTTGAAATAATAAAATTATTAAATTCAAATAGATTTGATAATAAAAAGGTATTTATTATTTTAGAAAGACTAAATAAAGATTTTATTATTGATATATTATTAGCAATAAAACTAATAAGAAAAAGAAGTAGAGCTCCTAAAAAATTGTTAAAAAATTTATTGTTTGCTTATATAACTTCAAATATTGTTGTAACTAAATGTTAATTACTTTGTTGAACAAAATTAAAAACTATGAATATTTAATAAATTTTCTAGAATATAAACGGAAAATCGGTTTTTTAACACCACTACTTTTTTTTTTTAATGATTTTTTAAATTGTTTTTTCCTTAAAATTCTCTTTTTTCTAGAATACATAATATTTTACAATATTAAAAAAAAAAAAAATATAAATAATACCTAATTTTTAATTTTGCATTTTGAATTTAAAATATTGAATTTAAATTATTGAATTTAAAATATTGAATTTAAATTATTGAATTTAAAATATTGAATTTAAAATATTGAATTCCAAATAAATAATAAACTAATTAGCGAATTTAACAGCACCAACACCATTTTTAATCAATAAAATATTATATGATATAATATAAATATATGCTAAATAATTATATTCATTTAATGAAGAACTATTTTTCTTCAAATATAAATTTCCCTTTCCAATATTTGCCAAGTTAATACATCCAGAAGGCTGGTATTCATTGGGATTTATTGAAAAACTATACACATAAATACCTTCTTTACAATTTGTCTTAAAATAATCATTTATTTGTTGTCTATCAAAATATTCGGCAACCTTGTCAATCCTATTTGTACCATCAAATTCTATACGTGCATTTGTAAGAATATGTTTCTTTAAATAATCTAATTTAAAATTGGAGTTATCACTATCTATATTATAAAACATATCTTTGGAATCAGTTAAATTATAATACATTGTTTCGTACGAATATTGATGAGAATAAGGTGGTATATCCTCAATAACCCAATTAGAATAATTATTGTATTCATTTATTTTAACCATATCATCTCTTTTAATAACCCAAGTAATATATTTAACAGGATTTAAAGCTGGGATAAGTTTACATGCGGTTTCTTCTGTACTTTGAAGTATTTTTTTACCAGATTGTTCTGTTAAAAATGGTTGTGTAATTAAATATTCATGATCATAAATAGCGAAACGTGTTCTTTCTTCTTCATCTAAAAATATATATTCTGCTTCTAATTTTGGGTTTATATTCATATTATAATTATTTGTAAATTGTTCTATTTTTTGGTATGATTCGCTACCAGGTTTAATACGTTTACCAAAGGAATTGGTATTAGCAGAATTTACATCAATAATTGTATATAAATCTCTAAAACCTCTCAATTCAATTTCAAGATTTAATATAGAATATTGCATAGCAATTAAAGGAAGTGCCAATCCAGTATTTTCACAAAACCAAAATGGTAATGGAACTCTAATTTTTCTTCCAATAATTGAAGGTATAGCGTTATCATAATCAAAATTACTTGAAGATGTTGAAACAATCTTAGAATGATGATTTCTCCATTTATTTGATTGATTTGTTGAAGAATCCGATATTGTTATATGAGGATAATTTCCATTATTTCCTGGAGCATTTTTGGGGTCATATAATTCCTTAACATGACCAATATTTCTATTATATATTTCTTTACTACTATCACTTAATGTTAATTCTTTCCAAATATTAACATAATCAAAATATAATTTATTAATTTCTTGATCATTTATTTTTAAACAAACATAATTAAATATATTTGTTCCAATATTCTTTATCCACTGAAATTCGTAATTTTCTGTTATATCATTATTTGTATAATTACCAGAATATATATGTGGTAATTCAAATGTAAAATAAATATTTTTAAGCAAATCACCATTTCTAGGAATATCACAATTTATAGTAATATTACTATCATAATTTAATGTATTTCGGGTAAATTCATTAATTTCTTTATTTTCAATAGCAAATCTTGAATACTTCCTATAAACAACTTTAAAAAAGGAAATTTGTGGGTTAACTTCAAGGTAATTATTTTTAAAACTAGTATTATAATTCTTTATTTGATATAATGCGCCTGCACCAGTTACACCAGTCATATATTATATATTTATTTATTTATTAATGAATATTTACTTATATTAATTTATTGAATATAAAATAACAATAAAAATAAAAATTTAATGAAAAATTTAGTGAAAAATAAGTAATATTACATTGTTAATTTTTAAAATAAAAATAGTTAAGAATTATATATGTTAATAAACATTATTAGAGGAATACTAATATTTCTTTTTATATTTTCATTTTTATATTTCAATGTAAATCCAAAAATTAATACATTATATAAACACGAACAAAATGATTATATATTTGATAATATGATACCTTATATTTTTGTTACAAAAAATTCATTTGAAACTAAAAAATTTTATGATTTTGAATACCCTATAGTTTTAAAACCATCTAAATGTGAAGGATTATCAAATGATGTTAAAGTTGCTGAATCACCAGAACAAGCCATTAAACATTTTAATGATATTGGAGATAAAAATATAATTATTCAAAAATATTCAAAGTTACCATTAGAAGGTACAATTATATTTGATAGAAACCCTATGACAAATAATATTCATATAGAAGTAACAAGTAGATTTATGGATAATCCTAAAAAGGAAAAATACCCTATATACAAATTTGGTGGTATAAATACTAAACAAATTAAATATAATATAACCCCTAAATTACGAGATAATATTATTAAAATGTCAAATAAAATACCAGATTTTAATTTTGGAAGATACGATATAAAATATGAAAGTAAAGAAAAACTTGAAAATGGAGAATTTGAAGTTATCGAAATTAACAATGTATTTTGTGCTGATACCAGATTTAATTTTGCATATGATAGTAGTTTAATTTATGTGTTATATTCTGTATTTTTAAGACTATTTTATGGATATTTAAATATTTTAATGGGAAAAAGAATAAGTTTTTATGACTACACAAAAATATTAATTTACGATATTGATAAAGTATTTACTTGTAATATTCTAAGAGATGGTTTAAGGTTTTGTTCTGATTTAAATAAAATTTCTGTTTAATTTTTTATATTTACTTAATGATATTTACTATTACTTATGATAAATAAATTTACTTCTGATAAATAAATTTACTTGCAAATAAATAATTTACTTGTAAATAAATAATTTACTTTCAAATAAATAAAAATTGAAAAGAAAATTAAAATTATTTAAGTTTATACATCATGTTTTTAAATAGTGACCAACAATCTGCCTTTCAAATAATCAAGGAATTCCTTGGTTCAAGAAATAAAGTATTTGTTTTAACTGGTGCTGCTGGTACTGGTAAAACAACTGTTATTTCAAAGATTTTTAATTCTCCCGAATATAGTGGTAAGAAAATTGTATTGGCTGCTACAACTAATAAAGCTGTATCTGTTATTGAACAAATGTTTAATGTAGAATATCACGAAAATATTGATTTTCATACTATTCATAAAATTTGTAATATTAAACGTTCTATTGACCATGATGGTAATGAACAATACAATTTTGATGAAACCCCAGAATGTTCTAAAAACAAAAAGAATATTAGCAATTATGACATTATTGTAGTAGATGAAGCTTCTATGATCAGTTTAAGTATGCTAAAATATATTACATCTATAAAACATAAAATCTGTGGAAAAATTATTCTTGTTGGTGATGTATACCAATTACCACCAGTTAATGAAAGTAGTAGTCGTGCGTTTGATTTCGAATTTTTCGACAATTCCTTTATGCTAAACAAGATAATGAGGTTTGATAGTCACATTTTAGAGTTTTCAATAAGGATTAGAGATTGTATTGATACTAGAAAACCAATTTCAATTAAAAATATTGGAGACTCAACATTTCAAATTATGAAAGATGAAAATAACTGGAAAGACGAGTATTTGAAAGAATTTAGTTATGACAATACATTTCTAGCATATACTAATAAAATGTGCTATGATATTAACAATTATATAAGGCGTAAATATTTTAAGAACGATCATTTACCTGAATATATTGAAGAAGAGCTTATAGTATTTAATAATTATTATAATTCTATAATTGAGCTTGGAGAAACCAATTTGGATCCTGTAAAGTTTTATACATCAAATATTGGGAAAATTCTAAAATGTATTTCAACTAATTATGATATACCTAATTTTCCACTTGTTTGTCTTTTCAATCTAAAAAAGGAAATTAAGGAAACACATAAAATAAAAAAGAAGACTGGTACATTGTCAAATAGTGAAGAACCATGCCCTATTTGTTTTGAACCTATAAATAGTGTTGATAATATAATAGAAACTGATTGTAACCATGTATTTTGTGAAAATTGTATAAAACTTTGGTTAGAAGAGCATAAGTTGTGTCCTTATTGTAGAATGAATATTACAGATGAAAAAATTGTTATAAATAATGATGCAATACTAACAATGAAGATTAATAATTTATTTGACCTATTGAATAATAATAAAATCAAAATTTGGAAACTTTTGGTAAAAACTAAAAACGGCGAAGGTAATGTATATGTTATTAAAAAGGAACAGCGAAAAGATTTTGAACTACTAAAAGATAATATTAAAAAGGGTATTATCGATTTGAAGAACTATATTTATAAGAATATGATGAAACAAGATAATAGATTTATTCTAAAGAGGATTTGGGAATACTATTATTGTAACTATATTGATATTTTCGCAGATATTAGTTATGGTTATTGTATTACAGTCCATAAATCACAAGGTTCTACCTATAAAAATGTATTTATTCATGCTAAAAATATTTTGGAGTATAACAGAAAAGATTATATTAATTATAAATGTCTATATACAGCTATTACAAGAGCATCAAATAAGGTATTTATGTTGGTGTAAACCCAATATCAATTAAATAAAAAAATAGTTAATCAGTTAATCATATATAACTAAATTAAAAGAAAAATAATTTTTTTTATTCTTTGAATAATATATGTCATATAGAACCCGTGAAGATTCTAAAAAAAGTGGTCTTGATTTGAAAAAAGAAGTTCTTAATAAATTATTTAGTTTATATTTAGAAAAAAGAAAGAAAATAGATGATGAAACAATTACAAAAATGTTTTTGGATACTACAAATGGGACAACAATTAAAGATAAAAAATTAATATTTGATGAAGATAAAAAATATGACTTATTACAAGGTTTATTTAATAAAGAAACTGAACATAGATTTAGAAATATGTTCAAAATAAGATTAAGTGATTTTATTAGTTTATTTCTTGGTATTGATATACCACAACAAAGCATTTCTGAACTATGTGAACAAACTTCAAAAGAATATGCATCTATAAGAAGTGATATTTTAAAAAGAAAAGATTCAACTAAAAAAGAGAAAGATGTAGAAGATTCTTTTAATTTTTGTTTAATGAATACTAATCATATGTTTACACAAGAATTATTAGAATATAAGCAAGCATTTAATCAAGTAAATGATGAAAGAGTAAGTAAAGGTCAAAAGAAATTAAAACAATCATTTTATTTACCAGAATGGGTCAATATAGCATTTAAACTTCCAAAATCAACACAAAATTGGAATTTAAATATGCTTGGTACAAAAGATTTATCTAAACAAGTCAACTCATTTATTGTTAAATATAATAAAAGAGATGGTGAAATACCACCTTATTTTGAATTTTTAGATAACGATAATCCATTTAATAATAATTTAAATACTAACTTAAATAGCTTAAATAACTTAAATAATAGTCAAAATTCAAATTCAAATTTAAATTCAAATCTAAATCTTAATGGAGGTTATATTTTGCGTAAAAAAAGAAACTATAAAAAAAAACTAAGCAAAAAGATCAAAAATACTTACGCAAAGAAAAAATCTAAAAAACAAAATAGAAAATAAAAATTTATTATATTGTATAGATTTGTGATAAACTAAAAGCTTTAAGATTTAAGCTTTTATTTATATACAAAATTTAGTATTTTTATTGTTTTATTATTATATAATTTAAATTTTATAATATGTTTTTCGGAAAGACAATCTTATATAAATTGATTTGGATTTAAAAAAATTATTTGTTTAATAAATTGATTTAAAAATAAAATTTTTTAATATTAATAGTATAATGACATTCAAAGAAGAATTTTCATTTGATATTTGTGATACTAATAGAGCACTACCAGGAAGTATTATAGCAATACAATATTATAGTTACTTTAATGTTATAAAGGAGTTTGACAACTATAATCATAGTATTTATAAAATAAGATGTACAATTGAAAGAGACTTCTATTTAAATAGTTATGTATTTTATTTGAAATATAATAAAGAGTTAAACTATTATATTCTCAATGATATTAGAGGTAATACAGTTGATAATATTTATGATATGGAAGATGATTATAGTATAATTGAAGAACCAATAATGAATATTGTTTTAATAAATATTTGTGGTCATGTTCCTAAATTATATTTTGGTGATAAATTTAATACTATTTACTATAAAATTAACAAGAATATCAATAATGAGTTTTATAAAATTAGTAAAAAGTTTAAAAAGGAAATAAAATATTTGGAATATTTTTTAAGTAGAACTATTACTTTAGAAGACATTAAAAAAAATAATAGAATTCTTTACGAGAAAATACAAAGAAAATTCGTTGAACTGTTTTTTAAACTTGACAATAAACATTATAATATAAATAATATATGTTATGGAATTAAAACATTAAATTTTGATGATGTATCATTAAATGAAAATTATAATTTTAAGATTGCGAAAAAAAATTTAAAAATAAATAAAATTAATTATTTATATTAGTATGTCATTTATTGACAATTTAAAAAATATAGAGGTTAAGATTTACAAAAATATAATAAAAAATGTTGAAAAGATTAAAAATGGATACTTGGTTATAAAATATGAAATCAATGATCATGATATATATGATTGTTCAAAAATAGAATGTAGAAATGGATATAAGGGTACAATATGGGAAATCGAAAAACCTTTAAATAAAGATTTGAATGAATATAGAAAAAGTTTAAAGAGTAATGGTTTTTTATTTAATAATATTTATTTTTTTATAAATATTGATAAATTAGATATGAATAATCTAAATATATCTCAAATAGAAGTAATTTTAGTTAATAAAATTAATACTTAAAAGAAGAAAGGTATTATATGAATAATGGGAAACATTTTTTCTTATTTTTTTAACGAAAATACAAATTATGATTATGATGATAGTTTATTACAACCATTAAATAACAATGATTTAGATAATCAAATACAATATGCATCAATTATTGATGTAGAATCAATTAATAGTCAGGTTGGTATTTTAGAGCAAACAACACAAAATAGCTTACGTAATATTTCAAAAGATGTAAAATACTTATTTGAAGAAGTTAGAGAAATAAAAGAATATTTAGTAAGCATTAATCCATCTTTAACATTCGATAATGATAATACATTATCTAATGATAATACATTATCTAATGATAATACATTATCTAATGATAATACATTATCTAATGATAATACATCATCTAATGATAATACATCATCTAATGATAATACATCATCTAATGATAATACACCATCTAATGATAATACACCATCTAATGATAATACACCATCTAATGATAATACATTATCTAATGATAATACATTATCTAATGATAATACATTATCTAATGATAATACATTATCTAATGATAATTATTCAATTTATGTTGATGCCAAATCAAGTATTTCTGAAAATCAAAAATCAAATGTAAATAGTAATACAAATGTTAGTAATAGTCAGAAAAATATAAGAAGTGTAAGTTTTAATGAAAAACTACAAGTATCTTATTTAAATAATGGTACAGAAAACACAAATGATTTTTTTGAAGATGATTAAAATTATTTTTATTATTTTTTATTATTTATTCTAAAGCAAGCCTCTACAGTATGCTTAAGTAACATTGCTATGGTCATAGGTCCTACACCCCCAGGAACAGGTGTAATCATTTTTACTTTATCTATTACATCATTAAAGTCGACATCACCAACAATTACATATCCTTTTTCGTTATCACATTGAATTTTATTTATACCAACATCAATAATAACACATTCGTTTTTTATATAATCTTTTGTTATTAAATTTGGTCTTCCACAAGCTGCTACTAATATGTCAGCTTTTTTTGTAAGCTCTTTTAAATTTTGTGTTTTACTATGACATATAGTAACAGTTGCATTATTATGTAAAAATAAAAGAGATAATGGCATACCAACAATATTACTTCTTCCTAAAATAACAACATTTTTTCCTTCAATTTGGATACTATATCTTTTCAATAGTTCAATACAACCAGTAGGTGTACAAGGTGCAAAATAGTTGTTTAATCTATTTAATGCTAAATTTCCTATATTTTGAACATGGAAGCCATCGACATCTTTTTCTAATAAAACTCTTGATAAAACATTTTGTTCATTAATGTGTTTTGGGAGTGGAAGTTGTATTAAAATTCCATGTATTTCATTATTTTTATTCATTTTCTCGACTTCATTTATTACATCATTTTCACTTACGTTTTCTGGTAATGTTACATCGAAGTTTTTTATTCCAATTTTAGCACATGCTTTTTTCTTCATATTAACATATATTTTAGAATCAGGACGATTCCCAACTAAAATAATTCCTAATCCAGGATTTATATTTTCAATTATTATTCTTTCACTTAACTCTTCTTTAATAATATTAGATACATCTTTACCATCTATAATATTCATTTTGTATAAATATTTTTATTTAACTTTAAATTAAATTTAATTTTAAAAAAAATAAATTAATCTTTGAAATATTGGATAGTAATATAAAATATGGAATATTATATATAAAATAAGAATAATTAATCATACCACCATGTATCATCTAAATAAGGTGGTTTATCACCTCCATCAATACAACTTTCTTTTGATGGACCTTGTCTTGTTATTGATTCAACTTCTTGATATGATAATGCCTTTCTAAAGTACTGCATTTTGCATAAATATCCTTCAAATCCACCAAAAAGATTTAACCATAAATCCCCAAAATTTTGTTTTGGAGTACTTGTAAATTCATGTCTCTTCTTAAGTCTTCCATTAATATAAATGTCTAAATATTTATGATTTAAGGAAATTACCATATGAACCCATCTTCTTAATGGAACATTGTCAATATCAACATATTCTAATATATTATCTAATGTATTCATATAAACTCTTATTGAATTTTTATCAGGATGTATGAAAACACCTGGTGCTCTATTTGGATGTGATGTTTTATTACCTTTGTGGAACATATGCTTCCATTCACCAAATTTATATTCCATATTTTCAATTACAAACCATACACTATATGAAAATTCTATACCACTTTTATCATCTGATCTATAAAGCATAATTGAATTTCTATTTGATGGATCTTGTGAAATAATCATACTATTTTTGGCATTTTTACTTGCCTCTAAAATCATTGGTTTATCATGTTTTGTTCTTAAACTACTAAGTACTGCTTTTCTAATAATATTCATTAAAACAATTGTTACAATTATTACTGCTACAACAATGAGCACTTGTAAAATAATTGGATTTGATTTTAATTTATTCATATAATATTATGTTATAAATTATTTATATTAAAAAAAATATTAATCAATAAATCTACTATTATAAATAATAAAATTATAAATTCAATTATTTTAATGTTGGTCCATTTTTATATATTCTCATGATTTCACCTGTTGGTAATGCCTTATTAGAATATTTTAAGTTAGATAAATAGCCATTATATCCACCATCTTTACAAATATATAAATCACCTTTATTTATAATTGGGAAACCACTTAATATACAACTCTTGTGCAAGGTTCCATCCAAAAATATATCTAATACATTACTTCTTAAACTTATATTTACATTTACCCATTTTTGTAATGGGAAATTTTCAATATCACATGTTTCAGACTCAATAACTTCACCACATGCTTGTGCTGTTCTATTACAGTCTTGTTTGGATTCATATGTTGTTTCTAAACCAATAAGAACTCTAAATGTATTAACATTATTTAAAAGCCATACACTTGGATTACATTTTGTATTTACATTATCTTCTGGAGAACCATTATTTAAAGCACCAATAACATCTCCTTTATATAAAATACATTTGTCTTCATCTTTTCTGTAGACATAGTCATTTACATATACCCACATGTTAATATTATATTCATTTCCTTGTGATGATTCTGGAATTGAACCATAATTAATTCTCTTATCAATTGAAGCATCATGTATTAAAGGAATGAAATTTTTATTTACAATTTGTGACTTTCTATTTGTTTTATAGTGTTTGTAAATAAAATATCCAGCTACAGCTAATACTATAGCTAAAATGATTACACCAACAATAATAATTGTTGATGAAGAACCTGATGATGCTGGGGTTGATTTTGATGAAGACCTTGGAGTATTGTTATTATTATTAAATAAATTGTTATTATTTGAATTGTTATTATTTGAATTGTTATTATTTGAATTATTATTATTTGAATTGTTATTAGAATTGTTATTATTTGAATTGTTATTAGAATTGTTATTATTTGAATTGTTATTAGAATTGTTATTATTTGAATTGTTATTACCTAATAATGAGTTTAAATTCAAATTATTATTGTTTCTATTTCCTCTATTATTTCCTCTATTATTTCCTCTATTATTTCCACCTGGTTTTGAACCTTTGTTGGAATTATTATTATTTGCCATTTGAAATATTATTAGAAAAAAAATATTATTTATTTATTAAATTAAGTATATTTGAAGATTCAGTTTCATCTTTTTCTAAATATTGTTTATAATTCATTAAAAGTTTTGGTAAATTTCTCTCTCTTTTATTATACAATTTAATAACATCTTCCTTTGTTAAATTATAGTTGTAATAATCAATAAATCCCAAATATCCAAAAAAATTCTCTTTGTTTTTTCCAATACTCATCATTTTTTTTGAAATCCACGGTACATTATCAATTACTTTTGTCATTACTAATAATTTATTCTTAAATACTTCAACTGTTCTATTATTTACAACAACTATAAAATTATTCCATTTTTGTGATTCATATAAATCAAAATCAAAATTGTAATAATCTAACGCTCCTTCGTCATCCTTGTAACCTATTTCAATCCTTATTGTATTTGGAAAAACAAACAAAACATTGGGGCTACCTTCTTTAAAAATAATTGTTTTGGGTGTTTCAGTTGTTGTATCCCAAGATGCATTCCTGGGAATATTATTTGTTTTAATCCAAAAAGATAAACTATATTTATTACCAAATAAAGATTCTTTAAAGTTTTCATTACCAATTAATCTTTGTTTACTATCATAAAATAAATCATAGTCATTCATAATAACCTTATGTCCACTATCTCTATTAAAAATTATATATAATATTATAGCAATTACTATTAATGCTATAATTCCAATTATTAATTTTTTATTCATATAATATTATTAATTATTTAATTTAATATAAGTAAGTATTTAATTTACTATTTATTTTAAAACTAATTTAACAATGTTGAAATCATTTCTTCAAACTAATTTAACTAAAAAATGTTGAAATCATT
>Ga0222714_10005432_pt1 | contig 12130 bp, 13 predicted proteins | sample C33_3DmetaG_FD_165048 | JGI IMG/M metagenome (GOLD analysis project Ga0222714, IMG submission 165048) | Estuarine water microbial communities from San Francisco Bay, California, United States - C33_3D | ecosystem: Environmental > Aquatic > Marine > Unclassified | place: USA: California... | reverse complement strand
CAACAACAACAGCAACAGCAACAACAGCAGCAACAGCAACAACAGCAGCAACAACAACAACAGCAACAACAACAACAACAACAACAACAGCAACAACAACAGCAGAAAGATGCTCTCAAATCAGCTGCTGCTATCAAGGTTCCTCAACCACTCGCGGCAGCGGCACCCAAACAGCAACCGCTGTCTGCGTTTCAATTTCAAATTAACAAGTTAGAACAAGAGATTCTAGTTATTCAGAAAAAAATAAATACGCAAGAACAACATGTGAAGACTGCCCTTGCCAAACACCAAGGAAAAAAAAAGGAAGAAATTATGGATATTGTGAGACCAAATTTGAATATTATAATACAATACAAAAGTGCGATTAAACAAAAAAATACGTTAATTGCCAATTTGAAAATACAGGAGGCCAAAATAGCAGAAGCAACATCAAAACTACCAACAGCCGCATCAAAACTACCAACAGCAACATCAAAACTACCAACAGCCGCACCAAAACTACCAACAGCCGCACCAAAAACAACTCAAGGTTCAGTCATTCAAGGAAATTTGATAAACACTAATTCAACAATGTGTTATTTGGATGCAGCCATGCAAATGTTGCTTGCAATTCCTGAAATCCCACAATTTTTTGCAAACACCACTTATGAACAAATAAGTGAATTAGAACAAATCACAAATCATGATGACTTAATACTGAACGCATGTGCTTCTAGCGATAAATCCAAAGAAAAACAAAATATCATATACTGGAAAATGATTTTTGATAAAATACGCACCGAGTCAAGAGTCAGCATAAAAGACATTGGTATCCCACAAAAAAAGGGTTCTTCATATGCGAAATTGGTTCTTGGATGCCAAACCAATGCATTTTTAACACCTGATAAAAAAAAATATAAAGAAGCTGACCCAAGTGAATTAATGACATTATTGTTTTTCCCAAATTTTTCTTGTTTAATAATACCTTCCATAAATGAAACAGTTGGAATCATCAAAGAGGAAGGCACTCACACTCGCAATAAAACACATGTGTTGACAATGATGTTTTCTCCTCAAGAGTACAACTTTGACACATCAGTTGCACGGTTGTTGGAGACACACGCTTTCGGCATCTTATTTCCACTAGAACATGGCGGAAATTATTTGATAATGGGAATTGGTCGTGCATACATTGGCGACGATGGCAACTTCAAAAAAAATCAAACACGAGTTGAAATCACGAGAGAAATCGATATAGTTGGTGTAAAATTCATAATAAAGGGTTGCATATTTCATTCAGGAGATGGTCAAAACGGTCATTATGTGTATGGTGTGTATGATGACGCAGGAAATCCGGACCATGTCATAGATGATTTAAAAACGGTACAAAACGCACGAGACGTTTTTAACCAAAATGGAGGATGGATGTCAACCATGTTTTTATACAGAAGAATGCAATAAATGGTGAATCATGCGTTCATTATTCAAATGGTGGGGATTCCTGACGCATGATTTCCCGTTTTTCATCAATCGTCAAATGGCGGACCTGATTCAGCGGGTCGTCCACATTTGGGTCATAGTTCAGGTCGCGCAGTGCGCCACGGTTGGCAAAGAAGACGTCCATCACCGAAACCAGTTTGCTCATGGCGTCGCCGGTCACATTCCATTCTTCCACGCAAATGAGGTCCTCCTCAAACGGTTCCACATTCGGGTCATGCCGGTTCATGGATTTGCAAGAAATCCACGAACTTACAAACCATCGCGTGTATCTGAACGGGCGTCCCGAATTCGTGCGGTCCGTTTTGCCGGATTCGTCGCGGCGGGTGCGGTGTACCCACATGGGACTGCGTTCTCTATGCACGTGTCGTTCAAATTCCAGGCGAAATCGCCAAATGGGTGCCAGAGTTTTGTAAAGAGCTTGGCGAACATAGGGGGCACACTTGGTGCAAAACCGGTATCCTTCTTTGAAATTTTCGGTCATTTCGCCGTGTATGTCGTCGCTGGACTCCTGAATGTCGCCGCACAAGTAGCACTTGAGCGCATGAATGAAACACATGTAAAGAGGTGGCGGTAGAACGCCGGTTTCATACCAATCAATTTCAGATTGATTGTATAAGCGTGGGTCAATTGTTCGAAACGGCAAACTGTTATCGCGAAGACGATGCTGTGTTATCAATTTAGTTGGGTCGCATAAATGCAACGGCGTGTCCTGGATTCGAGCAGAGGACACGGTTTCATTTCTCTCATTCGTGTTGGGCACATTCAATACTCTTATGACCGCATACGTTCCCTCGGCGTCTCCTGGCATTTGATAAAGAGCATACGACATGCCTTCGATATCCCCATTCTGGTTCATCTGGTTTTATGATTATGTGATTGTATTATTTGTATGACACTCCTCATATAGCTGGTTTCAATTTTTTTGAATATGAAAAATCAAAAAAAACTACAACGACAAAATGTATATTTCTTATGGGGCCTCGCATGGGGCCTCGCATGGGGCCTCGCATTGGTTTATTTTGACCCAGTCAATCGGAAACAAATCGTGCGTGTCGTGAATTTTTAAAGCCGGCCCGAACCATGTTCTCGGATAGCACACAATTTTGCCTGGGTTCTGATTTAAATATGCCCCCCACCAGCTGAATGTGCTGTTTGCAATGATGGTGTGGTCGCACGTGCTCATGAGCAGCATCTGCTTCCAATCATCAAACATGTCATGCACCTTGTGGAACCGACATGTTTTGGCAAACTCTGGAACATCTTTCAGCTCGCGCATGTGTTCCTCGATGTCCGCATTGTCGCAGGCCTGATTGAAAATCAGCACATTGAATTTAACCGAATTTGTGGTTTCATTCACTGCATCTGATAACACGTTGTGCATGATGTGTCTCAATGCCTGTTTGTAATACTCCAGCGATAAAATGGGGTGCGCATCTTGTATGAATTTGTAATCCCCAATGCGAAAGTGCATTGCAATGGTGACAACCTCGTGTGAAAACCACGCGCTTTCTGCAAACATGGACTTAATTTGTCTCTGCTGTTCCAAAAGTTGCATTTTCTCGTAAATTTCATCCTGAACATCTGCAAAATATTTATAGCTTTGAAAATACCCCACCAATTTCATTGGCATGGAATTCATGGCAGTTTTGCTGGGCAACTTGCTGTAACCAAACATGAGTTCTTGATAAGTGGGCAGTTTCATGAACCGGTCCACATTGTTGGCACTGGCAATCACCGTCATTGGTCTCAACTTGTGAAAAAGGGTATTCCAATACGTGACTCGTTTTCCAGTGGCGTCTCTCGGCATGTAAAGGAAATAACATTTGTCGTTGTTGCGAATGGCCGCGGCCAACGTGGCAAACACTTGGAACAATTGATTGCCCAGACCACCGTTCATTAAAATCGTAATCATTTTGCAACAAGGGGTGGTGTTAAATATTATGATATATCATAACATATAATTATGTGTTTAAATCCAAATGTTTTTTGGAAATTTAATTTAATTCGAATCAACCAAATCAAACCAACTCGGCATCCTTGTAGCAAGGCAGCGCATCAATGTCCATGATGTGCGGCTTGCCTTTGATTTGTTTGCGCGGGATCACAAAGTGGGCGAACACTGGTTTGCTGAGCTGTTCGTGCGGCACGGCGCCATGCACGCTTCGCGCAATCATTTTATACAATTTGAATTCCGGGTATCTCTCGTCGCCGTTCTTCTTATACAGCACGTTTCGCCCCTTGTCATCCTTCAGCCAGTCGATGACCACGCTGGCAACCCGGCTTTCTTTCAGCGTTGCATTGTAGTCGTCCGCATCCCGAATGTCTTCCACAAAATAGTCAAACAACGAGCACGCCAGGCGACACAGGTCAAAACTGGGGTTCGGGTCAAGCCGCGGTTTTTTCGGGTTCAAATATGGCTCGCAATTGTACTGCGTTGCCGCGTCGCCGTTGCGGTCAAAACTGTCGCTCACCATGGTTTGTCCGCGATACGTGTAAATGGCTCGCCCAAAATCGATGATTTTCATGATGCGACCGTGCGTTGGAACCCGATAATAGATGCCCTTGTGCAAATAGTGCAAAAACTTCTTCTCGGTTTTCACAAACATGATGTTGTTCGTGTGCAGGTCGTTGTGCGTCATTGCAAACATGCGCTGGTATGCAATGAGCGTCATGATGACCTGCATGAGAATGGCAGCCCATTCCGGGTCAGTCAGCTCGTTCCTGCCGCACATCAAGCTGTCCAGCGTGTTTTCGCACTTTTCCATAAAAATGGCGTGCACTGGGAACCCGAAAATGTGTGCATTGTGCACTTCTTCATCATCGAATGCACTGTCGTCGTCGTCATCGTCGTCCTCGTCGTCATCGTCGTCTTCGTCTTCATCGCCACCATCCGTTCCACTGTCGCTGAAGTCGCCGTTGTCATGATTTTCCTTGTCATATTCCTTGTCAAAATTTGCAGCACCGTCGTCTTCACTGTAAGATGAACGCGAGGAACAAGAGTCGCTGGATTTTGACATGGAACCGCCACCGTGTCTGGATTCCACGCGATGCGAATGACATTCTGGTTCTGGGCCTTGTTCTGAGGCTGGTTCCAATTCTGCGTCCGTGCATTCCTGCAATTCAATTGATGCGGACCCCCCCTCGGCGGACACAAACAATTCGTCGAACGCAATGGCATGCGACTCGAGCACATCTTCTTCAAGAAGCACTTCTTCGCCGATTTTCACATTTGGCCGCCTCACCAATTTGTTTTGGGTGTCGTTGTGCCGACGATTTGAGTCAAACAGGTTGCTCGAGGTTTCATCCAGTCGAAACAGGTCATTGCGGTTTTTCAGAAAAAAGTCGCACGTGCTGAAATACTCCAACTCGTCGTACACATTGACCGTGAATTCATCCTGATTTCCCAGGAATGAACCATAGAATTCGAGACCATGCACAAACCCATGCGTTTCCAACACTTGACTGGTCAAATATGTGAAAAATGAATCAACATAGGATGAATTGTTGGGGTCGTTCATTTTTTTTTGATGCACCGAACTCGGTTCTGGGTTGGAATATGATGGAAGCACAAGCAAATCCGATGATTGCATGTCATATTTTCCCGACAAATATTTGATTGGGTCCAACAACGGTGAATATTTTATGAACACTTGTTTTGGGTTTGCTTCATCCCCTGATTCAAACACGGCAACCACGTTGTTTTTGGTGCTGCCACTTTTAACCGATTTTGCATGGCACCGATGGTTCAGGTTGATTCCGTTGTGATTCGTTTCCGACAACGAGAAAAATCGACGGTAAAGAGGGATGTAATTTTGCAAATTGTGCAGTCCGGTGTTTGCATTTTCTAAAGTTTCAAAGAGAGTGGAATTCTTGGATTTGTGATACATCAATTCAAACATTGTCGTTGGGGTTGGCGGCATGACGTGATTCAATTTATAAATATTTTACAAGCAAGTATGACTATTTATAACATTAATAATGTTGATTTTAAACTAATTATCGTGCATCAACTTTATTGGCATGGCATGCAAAAACGCAATTATCAAAACAGAATTAAAAAGCATTTAGACAGAAATGGTGGGATAAATTATGCAATCCATCGATGCCTACAATTGTGGGAGACTGCGGTGTGTGTGGGGACACATTAAACTTCGGTGAAAATCATGCATTCACCGTGTGCAAACACTTGTTCTGCGTGTCGTGTCTTCTGAAATGGCACAGCAATAGTGCGAACGCAACGTGTCCGTTGTGTCGAACAAAATTATATGAATCCGACCCCGACCCCGAATACGAATACGAACACGAACACGAACACGAACACGAATTCAACTCTGAATCCGAACCCGAATCTCACGCATCTGCGCACTTCCAAATTGCAAACACGAACCGGATATTGCGTGAACTTGATTTTGACCGTCACGAATCAGTCATGCACCAACACATGATGGAAATTATTGAACACCAGGCGATTCAGCATTGCAATGAAAGCGAGTTTGAATGTGTCTTCATGGGAGACGTGAACCTCCACGTCATTCCAAGTTATGAAACCGAGCATGATTACCAGCGAATCGAGGTTGAATGCGCCACACCAAACGCGCACTACATCATTATATTGTCGGGAACATCAAGCGTGGCAGATGAATTTCGTCGGTGCAGGTTTGGACGCATTGAAGAAATCCAGTTTCACCCGATGTTTCCAGATGTCAAGTGGTTTGCGTTTCGAGAGAGAATTTCCGTCATCGATGAAGAACGAGGAGAACACACAACGCAGTGGGCCAATGAAACCCTGCAGCTGAAACTGCATGAAACTGTGCTCATGGTGCAATACATTCCAAGAATTCGAGTCAACGTGTGAATGAATTGCATTCATCAACGCATCAAACATCTATTGCATGAATAAAAACATAAAGAATGCACATCGATTTACAATTAATATCTCAAAACAGCATGCCATCATATTTCAAACAGTTGCCAACAAGTGCGCCGAGAGGTGTTCAAAAAACACATGCGCCTTTGCACGGACACATACAAAAAACATTTTTTTACGGGTTGAAGAAGGCAACGCAGAGTTATTTGAACTGCATTGTGCCTCGCAATTGGTGTGCAGTGGCACCACCGCCACCGCCACCGCCCGTTTCATGCGTGTTCGACGCCAATGACTGCATTTGGTACTATGGAACCGTTTATGTTAGAGAATCTGTCGCGGTTGAAAAAATGCAAATGCAAATGCAAATGCAAATGCAACAAGAGCAACCCCAAGAGCAATCCCAAGAGCAACCCCAAGAGCACCCCCAAGAGCAACCCCAAGAGCACCCCCAAGAGCAACCCCAAGAGCAACACCAAGAGCAACACCAACCCTCAGAACAATACATTGATGCAGCAGATTACGATGATGACACCGAAAGCACAACCAGCGGAAATGGAAATGGAAGTGGAACATGTAAATTCTCTCGAAACATTGGAAAACAAAACCAGCTCAAATACTTAAAGGATGGCATGCGATTAAGGCATGCAGTGTCAGCGAACCGTGCAGCACATGAATGGAACGAGTGGTTTGCCACATTTGATGCAGAAACCAATCGCATTATTCGCACGCCAGATGGCGTGGCCTTTGACACCCTTCGTCAGTTTGCCCGTCTGCATTCCAATGAAATCTTGTCGGTGGATGTGGCTTCAACCAACGTGTGGTCCGACCCGAATTTTCAGTATCAAGACGATGCAAGTGGGAACTGGCATCCGTTGTCTGATTTAAAGAAATGCAATTGACGCAAATGACGCAAATGACGCAATTGACGCAGAATTATATAAATAAATATGTGTTTATATAATATCACTAGAGCATCCAATGCAAATTTTCAACCAGTTATTCATCAAACAGCACATAACCACATTTTCCATTCTGGTGTTTTTAGCCGCATTTGCAACCATGCAAGCATTCAAACCTCGGTTCATGTACAATGACGACGGCAGTTTGCGCGAGTTTGGAATCGGGTTCAAGCGAAAAACGGTGGTTCCAGCATGGTTGGTTGCAATCATCATTGCCATTCTCTCTTATTTGTTGGTGTTATATGCATCCACGCCATTGCTGAGTTGGTGAATGAATGGCTCATTGCTCATTCCGAAGTTTTGAAAACCACCGGCGGTTTCGTTGCAGCGGGGTTGGGCTTGGGCTTGAATGAAGCGGCATCGTTCACTTCATCAATGTTGATGGCGCACGGCGAATTCTCCTGCGCAACAATGAATGTTAGGTCTGCCATGAAATTCAATGTGAGCACGTAAAATATGAATTTAGCAATGTTTTCTTTCACACGCACATAATTCACAAACGTGGTCCTTGCATCATCGGGCAACTGTGCATTCAAATACCCCGACTCCTTCAAATCATCGAATTTATCGCCGGCTTTGATTGCAACGGGTGCATCATCATAGGCCGTCAACATGCTAAACAACGCCCATGGGTCATCATTCATGTAATCCAAATATTTCTGGACTTTGTCGCTGTCGGCCTTGGTCTTCATGATGCTCTGCATGAATGACACCAGTCCGTTTAGTTTGTTTATCAAGTAGCCAAACGTGTTTCCGAACGGGCGCAGCCAAGAGAAATTCAACTCCAAGCACACAAAAAGCGGCACAAACAGCAACGCAAATGTCGCGAATGATGACCACGCTGCCAACCCATAGTTGGGCGTGTTGCATTGTTGCTGCAATGACATGAATGTTAGGATAAATTGCGTCAGCCAAATGATCGCCAGAAAAATGATAGACATGACCCTTGATGTTGAAAAAAATGATGTGGGCGTGCTGTCGCTCGGTTTGTCGCTCAATGAGTCGCTGGCATGATTGATGATTAAATACACGGCAGAAACAATGCTGTAAATGCCTAGATTCATCATTCCATTGTTGGAAGAAACCGCGGTCGCTGGCGGATTCGTGGGTGCTGCAACCATCTTCTTATATTCTTATGTGTTAATTATGTGTTAATTAGCGTAAGTGTATATTGAAAAATTATTTATTCACATAAACATTGTGTATAAATTAATTTGAAATTTTAATGGCATAATGTAAAACACAACACAACACAAGCCAAACTCTGCTTCAATCCAAATGCCATCTTATTCCAGCGGTCCAACTCCACCGTCTTTAATCGAACCAGGTGTCAAATACTTTTTCGGCGGAGTGTTGAAAGAGTGCAACCGTTTGCGAGAAGAGTATCACAATGGAGTCTTCAACACGTGCATGTTTGGCGCATTTGTGTTGATAGTCGGTGCCATTCTTTATTACAAGTATAGCAGCAAACCAACTCCGGAAGAGCAAATCAAAATTCAAAGAAAGCAGCAGGAATACATTCTCTCTAAATTGCGCATGGTGAATGCCGCAAACCACGCCGCATCGCGCGGAAACTTCATAACCGGACTGCCCAAGTGGGAAGTGCCCGAGGTGGAGTTGATAAAAAATCGCAAGATATTTTTATGACCCCCCCCCTCATCTGCAGTGGCATGGCATATAAATAATGTGCAACATATATAAGAAAAAGCGTCAATCCAGCATCTAAGCATCCAAGCATCCATGTCCGCTGCTCCAATAACAAATGTGTCCAAGGCCGACTACGTGGATGCATTAAATGAATATTATCGATACAAACACGATTATGAAGAACGATATGAAGAACAGAAACATGCCATCAAAGAGTCGACCACCATGACAATGCAGCAAAAACGTGCTAAAATCATGCAGCTTAAACGAAATCGCAAATGCGTGTCATGCGGTCAAACCGGCGGAACCCACTTCACCAATGAAGACGGCGTTTTGCGCGCACAGTGTGGAAACCGGACTCAACCGTGTTCGCTGAGCATCGAGATTGTTAAGGGCAAATTCATGAGCTTGGAAACGCTGGCAAATGCTTCGCTCGAGAATGCCGACGTTTTAAAGGACAACATCATTAAGACAAAGTTGGACCTGCTGTTCAATTACACGACGGAAGAAGAAGCCCTGCGCCAGTTTGAAACAGACCGAGCCGCATTGAATCAGGCACTCGAACTGTATGGCGGATTTCGGAAAAAGTATTTAGACGTGGTTCGCAATGCAGAGCGGCGCGAAGAGGTGGATGCGCTGGTTTCTCAATTTTACGACGCGGTGCAGGAATTTAAGGACATTTTGAAGCGAGGGTCTGAATCCAGGGGGCAGGAGTCCGCTTTCACGAAAGACGCGGTTGCACTCTACGCCTCGAAGATAGTGCCACTGAATGAGAGCATCATGAACAAAATGTATGTGTATTCAGCGGTGGAACGAGACTCCAGTTTAGGACCCGGCATGTTTCGGCTGGTGCAAAAACCGTACACTTTAGAGCAGCTCGAGTTCGAGATTGACGTGCCGAGCATCACGGTGGAGGCGCGCAACCGACAGCTGCGGGAACGGCTGGCGCGCAAGCGCAAAGACCAGCTTGCTGCATACATTTTTAATTGGACAAAGGACCAGGAGAGAATCACGGGTGACGTGTATGAAGTCGCTAATTTGGATGATCCCGAAACCGACAAGAACGAGCTCATTGAATTCATCGTGGAGAACGGTGTGCCCACCACCAAATACGGAACCAAATCAAAACCGGGGGGCAGAGTTTGAGAGAAAATGAAGTGAAAAAATAAAATGTTATCATCATATAAACAAAAAAACAAGGATGTCTGCAGCCGTCGCCCCTCCAAATAACACTTACATTGAAGGCACATCAAAGGCCGTTTCGGAAAGTCCACTGGACTCTAAGTTTGGTTTTTAAAACAAAATGAGACGTGCGAGATTGTTGAAGCAGCAACAAAGTTTGACCACAGAGGCAAATATTATAGCAATGGTCCATTTATAAAAGTAACATTACATAATCAGCCTGCAGGGGGTCGGTATGGTTATGCGGAGACGGTTGATGATCTCCCAATCGTGAAAATGATTGATGGCACAATTAGAAACCAATACAGTGATATGTCCCCGTCCGCTGCTCCGTTGTTTTACTTTGTAACTAAAAATGCCGCTTCAGGCGGACGTAAAACCCGAAACCAAAAAAGAAAATCAACAAAGCGACGCAAATCCAAAACCAGACATGCAATGACATATAGGTGAAAAATATAATACATATGAAATGTATCTAACAAAATTGTTCATCAATGTCCTTATTAGACAACGTTTCGTGGCCGGCATTCATTCTGAGTTTCGCAATCGGCGTGTTTTACATCTACATTTCTCTCCCCAAGCAGCGCGTGGTTATCGTCTATCCCACGCAGGACAACGCGGACCACTTCAACTTTCGCGACAAGGCGCACAACTGCTTCCGGTTTGAACAGACGACGAAGGCGTGCCCTGCCAACGATGATGACCTGAAAACCATCCCCATGCAAACGTGAACCAAATCAATGCATATGATGTAATAAAGGGATGTCAATGATGACTCCATTTAATCGTGTTTATTTGATTTTTTATTTGATTTTTATTTGATTGTGTTTATTTAATTATGTTTTCCAAAAATAAAATATAGTTATAAAACAACTTAAACATTTGGCATTTTAATAATGCAACTACATGACTTCATTCATTCTTCCGCAAGCCGGGTTATCTTCGGAATAATAATGGGTCTGGGTCTTTCCAGTTTATTTAGGAAGACGTGCCACGGGCGCAATTGCATGGTGTTCAAGGCGCCCGACATGGCAGAAACCAAGAAGTTCACGTTTAAATACGACGGCAAGTGTTTCACTTATAATGTTAACAGCGCAAGGTGCGATGATTCGCGCATAGATGTGGCGCTTTAAAAGGGTGAAGGGGTCATCCAGAAAACTCGATTTTTTCACATCTTACTATACCCATTTCGCTGCATGATGTTCCAAGCAGTTCACAACGAACAGGCCCCATGGCTCAGTTGTCCAACCACATGTTGGCAATGTCAAGGTCGCAAGTTCGAATCCCACGAGCAGCAACTGCGAAAAACACACCCTCATAGCGCAGCGGAAGCGCGCCGTAAAACATCGTCGGTCACTCCATTAGACTTGAATAAAGTCCGAACGATTGATGGTTATCGCCATATGAGCCGGAGGTCGTCAGATCGAAACTGACTGGGGGTATTCAATCACTTTGCCAGCTTTGCAGAAGCTGGACGTCAAGCTGGACGTAAAAATAAGCGACACCTTCACCGGCGTGGCGCAGCGGCAGCGCGCGGGGCTCATAACTCCGAGGACATACGATCAAAACGTATCGCCGGCATTCATTCAATTTGTTGGCTTTGCAGAAACCAACCGTCAAGCTGGACGTAAAAGGAAGCGACACCTTCACCGGGGTGGCGCAGAGGAAGCGCGCGGGGCTCATAACTCCGAGGACATAGGATCGAGACCTATCTCCGGTATTCATTCAATTTGTTGGCTTTGCAGAAACCAACCGTCAAGCTGGACGTAAAAGGAAGCGACACCTTCACCGGCATGGCGCAGGGGCAGCGCGCGGGGCTCATAACTCCGAGGTCACTCGATCGAAACGGGTTGCCGGTATCTATCACACATCGCATCGGTGCATCAAGGCACTAGAGCAACCACACAACACCGGCATGGCGCAGAGGCAGCGCGCGGGGCTCATAACTCCGAGGTCACTCGATCGAAACGGGTTGCCGGTATTCATTCAATTTGTT
>Ga0222714_10005431_pt1 | contig 12130 bp, 14 predicted proteins | sample C33_3DmetaG_FD_165048 | JGI IMG/M metagenome (GOLD analysis project Ga0222714, IMG submission 165048) | Estuarine water microbial communities from San Francisco Bay, California, United States - C33_3D | ecosystem: Environmental > Aquatic > Marine > Unclassified | place: USA: California... | reverse complement strand
ATGCCGAAGAGGGCGCCCAAGGCACTCCGGTTGCTCATGGAAGCCAAGCTCAAGAAGTCCAACAAACCCAAGCCCCTTTCCAAGAAGACCAAAAGGATTTCAAGAAAACCCGGAAGGAAGGGCGTCAAGGTTACAATCTACCGCGCGGAGGGAAGGGGTTCGTTTAAACATGGGTGCAGAATCAACAACGACCCCTTCGTGACGCCGTGGCACAAGGTGAAACGATTGATTTTAGTGATGATAAGAACGGATATAGAATCAAAACGAAGAGGAAAGTTTCATGGAATACATCGTTCAAGAGAATTTACGAAAGATATGTTGATTAGAGATATAACCCGTACATTAAATGCCATACTCACAATAAAGGCACCGGTGATTCCGATATTCGACGAGAAGGGAGTATACAAACAGCATTTTTACCGCAAGATGTTTGAGCCGGGTCACAAGAGTTTGATGGTAGAATCTTCATACGATTTGAAGGAGAAGACGCTGAAGAGCATCGAGAAGGCGTTGGAGAGTCCCCGGAGCAAGACGGTGGGTTCCCCTCTTCCCATTCCCAGTTCCACGGGAAATTAAAATGGAAACTATAAATATGAGCAGAAATTTTGGACATAATTATGTGAGATTGAATGGTTCAAATATGAATAATAATTTAAATTCAGATATCAATAAAGTTAAAGAAAATAAGAAAAAAATTGTGAAAGGTATTATAAATGTAATTAAAAGCATAAATAGCAATACCGAAATGAATAAAAATCTTAAAAAAATGGCTTTTAATCAATATTTAATAAGTGCGGTTAAATATTCACTTCCAAGAACAGTTAAATATTTGCTTGAAAGGGGAGCAGATCCAAATACTTTGGATAATAAAGGTGAAAATCTTCTTTTAATGGCGTTATATGAAGATAATAATATTGCGAAACTTCTTATTGAATATGGAGCCGATGTTAACAAGGGAACCAAGATGGGATTTACGCCTCTTGAATTTGCTTTAATTAGAAGAAAAAATTTTGATATGGCGTCTTTACTTATTGATAAGGGAGCCGATATTAATAAGGGTTTGTTTGGGTTTGGGCTTGTTTCAAAGGCTTCTACTTTAGGTGATGTGAATATTTTGAAATTTCTTGATAAGAAGAAGAAAATAAATTTTAACAAGGCGTTAGACAGACATGGATATGCTCCTATTCACAGTGCAGCAAAATCCGGTAAAAAGAATGCTGTGAAATTTCTTATTGAAAAGGGAGTCGATATTAACAAACCAACTAAATACGGTAGTACGCCTCTGCAACTTGCGTTAAGTCGAGGTAATATGAATATGGCGAATTTTCTTATAGAGCATGGAGCCAATATCCATAAGAAAAACAAAGATTTTTCGATTATTCATTGGGCGGCATTTAAGGGTAATAAGAATATTATGGAATATCTTCTTGATAAGGGAGCCAATATTAACAATGTAGGTAGAGGATTGTCGCCTCTGGCGATTGCGTTAATAAAAAATAAAAAGAATATTGTGAATCTTCTGGAGAAAAGAAGAGCAGTATACAGAGCTCCTTAATAGCAAACCCAAAAAGAAGTAATTTAAACTTTTAGGCACAAAACATAGTAATGAGGGTCCTGTGGGTCATTCCCGGATTCGGCGAGCCCCACGAAAATGAAAAGAGGGCTATCCTCGAAAAGAATAAGCGCATGGTGGGTGCGGGTATTCATTTGGAGATTTACGGGTACGACCTCACTCACCCCGGCGTCGTGGGTCAGTTTTTGAAGAAATATGTTCCTCCCAAACGCGTGTTCGGCTACGACATGGTGATGGTTTCCCTCGACGACGTGGAATTGATGGGCGAGGTTCCGTGGGACGCCATCAAGGGTGCTTTGGACGGGGGATGGGATTTGATTACTCCATCGATGACGGAGGATTCCTACACGGTATTTCCTCACATGTATCAGAATAGGGTTCCCTACGACATAACGCAGACCACGGTTCCGGAGTTCTTTTGTTACTTCATGAAGCCGAAGTCCTACGCGACCTGGTGGGGATACCTGAGGGACTACAATCCGTGGCTTTGGGGGATGGATTTGACATCGAACTGCGTGATGGGTCTCAAATCGGGCATTCTAAAGCACTACACGATGCGTCACCACTACCACGGGGGTTCCAAGGGCGACGAGGACCGCCGACGCTACTTCGAGGAGATGGGCGTCACCGAGGAGGAGGTTTCCCAACAGCCATGTTTTTTTGTGGACAAATATTAATAATATTAAATGGGTATTAATTTCGCATTTGATATACGAATGAGAAACAGTCAACGATACAATATTGTTATAACAGATTTTTCAACTAGCAACATAATTAAAACTACATTAAACCACCCTAACCTTAATAAAAAATATTTATATTGGATTGCTCAAGATTATTATAATACGTTTCCAAGTTATAGAAGTGTATCTAGAGAAATGCTTATTATGTACATAAAAGAAACATCTCGAAATCAGAAAGGCGTTTTACAGGGAACTATTAGAGAATAGAATTGTTGTTTTGGGAATGGGATATGACCTCCGTGACGGGTTTGGGGAACTCATGGTATACGAGTACGTCAGGTACCGATACAGGAATAAGGCAAAGAAGGCACCCGTCGCCGATTTCTACGACACAGAGAACTACTCCTTCCTATTCGGAATCTACGTCACTATGGAGCACGACGAGTTTGTCGGGTGGCTCGACGGAAAGCGGATGGGAGTCCAAAGGGCGCTTACGGACTATCAGGCATCGTATTTCGCTTTTCTTAAGGAGATGGTTGAGGACATTTACGGGATTGAGGACAAATGGGAACTCGGAATGTCTTTCATTGATGGAGATGGGGATCGTCCCGAGGTGATCATGGTTGAGTCTATGATGCCAAATTTCGAAGCCATCTTTTGGGCGACCACCTACTTGGTGTGTGCTTTTTTAAAGGTTAGGGGGTGAATAATAGTAATATGGAAGGAGAATTTCACATAAGGGACGTTGAGAAGCTCTTGCGTGAAATTGTTTTGCCTAGGTTGTGTGATTTGGAGCAGGAGGTTCAGTTGTTGAGGAAGACGACATGGCCTGTGTGTCAGGCGCTTAGGGAGCACTATGCGTTAAATCCTGACATCAGAACGGACCTATCTAGACAGATCAGAGCCCTTGTGGACGTTGATGAGTATAGAAGGTTGGTTGATATCAAAAACGAGTTAAGATATCGTTACGTTTAGGCGAAGAATCCTTCCTTCTTGGTTGGTTCCGCCATGATGGAGGAGATCTTGGCCAACTTACTGGCGGCGCTGTTCACGTTCTTCTTCTCCATGGCAGCCTGTTGAATGGCTACCTTCTCGGCAAGCTTCTTATCGTTCCTGGAACGGAGTTCCTCCTTCTTCATGATAGCCTCTCCAATCTCCCGGTCGGCCTTCACGACATCACGTGCAACGCTCGGGTCCGCGGCATTCACGTCACCTGTCCAAGAGCGAACCTGGTTGATGATGGCATCGGGAACGGGTCGCTTGATGTTCATGAGAACGTAGGCTAGGAGACCGAACACGATTGAGTGCAGAACCAGACCCATAGTTGTTGGGGCACCTGTGTTGGAGTTGGCAACCTTGAATAGGAAACCGAAGATTGAGTTGACGAGGCGGTAGGTGGCTGGGTTTGCCACTACGAGGAAGAGGAGTGCAGACTGGAGGGAAGCCATTACCTTGACGTCGCTGAGAAGATCCATAGTTAATAATGCGAGAGACTTTTTTTTCGTGGTTTAAAGAATTGGAGAGTATGTATAGTACAAGAACTAAAATGTCTTCACCCGATTACCGGTATGAGAAATACTCTACAAATGATATCAAGCTCAGCGACATCAAGAAGAATCAAAACAATGGAAAGACAATTTTCATCAACACCAAGTCTAATGAACCTTTTCTTCTCGAGTTCCCTCGGATGAGGGTTCCCTTTGGGTTGAATGTATATGAGGATGAGAACACGAAGCGCTGTTCTTACAGCATTTCCCTTTCCCTTTCGGATGAGAAGGTTGTAGAGTTCCTTAAGTCTATTGACGACTACATCGTTGGGTATGTCTCCGAAAACTCGGAGAAGTGTCTCGGTAAGGTTATGAATGAGACGGTGATCCGCGAGGCTCTTTACACTCCGCTTGTTAAGGAGAGTAAGGATCCCAAGTATGCTCCTACTTTGAAGGTAAAGTTGCATCAGAATCCTGAGGGAAGTTTTGACGATGTATATGATCCTAAGGGTGTTGAGTTCAACCTTAATGAATTGCAGAAGGGTCAGAATGTTGCTCCCATCCTAAAGTTGTCCAGTATTTGGTTCGTGGGAACTAAGTTCGGGGTTTCTGTTCGTCTGGAGCAGTTGATGGTTTTCCCTCAGAACAAGCTCAAGGGGTTTGCATTCAAGCGTTATCTTGATGAGGTTGAGGTTAATGAAGAGGAGGAAGATGAGTTTGAAGCTTAAACAAGTAGTTTTATTATTAGTAAATGGAATATCATTGCGGTCGTTATTTGAGTAAGTATGTTGATCGTGATGACATAAAGCCTTCCTATAACCAGAATTCTAACAAGGCTATGGTTATTGTGGAGTCCCGTTGTGGATATTGGTTGCCCTTGGTGATAAGGAATGCCGTGGATAAGTTGCCGGGGTGGAATTTGTATGTGGTGGGTAAGAGGAAAGTTATAGAGTTCGTTCAAAGGGAGGTTGGTGGTCGCTTCATTCCGGTGATTTTAGAAGTTAATGGGAACATCACCATCCCCATGTACAATCAGATCATGATGAGTCACACATTCTGGCATAGATTTACTGAGAAGCACATTCTGGTTTTCCAGATGGACTGCATTCTCCTTAGGGAGCCGACCGAACAGATGCTTAGGTGGGATTTCATAGGCCCTATATGTGGGATTATGGAAGAGAACAAGTTTATAATGAATGGAGGGTTGTCCCTTAGGAACAAGACGTCGATGGTAATGGCGTGTCAGATGTTCACCGAAGAGGATATGAAAAAGCCAGAGGACGTTGCTTTCACGGAGTGCATGAGGAGGAACAAGATGTTCATATTGCCCAGCATGAAGGAATGCGACGACTTCGGTCTGGAAAGTTTTGGGAATCTCTCCTCCATCGTGGGAATTCACGGAACGGACAAATACTACACGGACATTTATGAAAAATTATTTGCTACTGTTAAGTAAGGATGCCATCCGTTTTTCCAGAACTCCAGCCTCTTGTTATCAAGCAGAATCCGTTTGTATTCGTTAAGCCCCAGGTAGGGAGTGACGAGATTCAGGGTGCCGTGGTTTCTCCGGACACGAAGTACATGTGTAACACCTACACGAACCGTCCCACGCAGATGGTTTCCCGTGCTCCCGGTGGAACTGCCGTGCGTTCGGGAGACAGCAACAGCAAGATTTACAAGTTCTCCGTGCTAAAGCCGTTTTAAACATTTTCAAGACAATAGTAATTAGAAGCCATCCATGAAGATCCAAAAGAGAGATGGGAGACTCGTCGCCATGAAGTTCGATAAAATTACACAGCGCCTTAAGAACCTCATGACGACCGATATGAAGAAGGTTATTGACGTGGAGGTGATCAGTCAAAAGGTCATTGACAGCCTTTATGATGGGATTAAGTCCATAGAGATTGACACCCTAGTTTCCGAGACGGCGGTGGGGATGAGCACCGTGTATCCGGAATACGAGGAACTAGCGGCAAGGGTGGTGGCGTCCTACATTAGGAAGAGAACGCCCGGATCCTTTTCGGATGCCATGTACAAGTTGTTCGAGGCGGGTATCGTCAGCGAGTCCCTTTGGAATGCCATAGAGACCATCGGGAGGTCTACGGTGAATGAGGCCATCGTTCCCACCAGGGACATGCACATCAACTACTTCGGTCTGAAGACCCTCGAGCGTTCCTACCTTCAAACCATAGACGGAGAGTTGGTGGAGACGCCCCAATACATGTGGATGCGGGTGGCGATGGGCATCCACGGGGAGGACTGGGAGAGGGCCAAGGAGACCTACGACGCCATGAGCCAGGGCTATTTCACCCACGCCACGCCCACCCTATTCAATTCGGGAACACCCAGATCACAGCTATCGAGTTGTTTCCTTATCGCAAGTAAAAATGACTCAATTGATGGGATCTACGACACCCTGAAGGAGTGCGCCCAGATCAGCAAGTGGTCCGGTGGGATAGGATTGCACATCCACAATATCCGTGCTGCGGGTTCCAAGATCAAGGGCACCAACGGCATCTCGGACGGCATCGTTCCCATGCTCAGGGTCTTCAACAACACGGCCCGCTATGTGAATCAGGGGGGAGGAAAGAGGAAGGGGTCATTTGCGATATACCTCGAACCTTGGCATGGGGATATAGAGGCGTTCCTGGATCTTCGGCTCAATCAGGGTGAAGAAGAGATGCGCTGCAGAGATCTATTCACAGCCCTTTGGATTCCAGACCTCTTCATGGAGAGGGTTCAGCAAAATGGAAAGTGGTCCCTGTTCTCTCCATCAGACCTCGACGTGGATCTCTCGGACCTCTATGGCGATAAATTCAGGGAGGCTTACGAGAAGGCGGAGCGGGAAGGGAAGGCCGTGAAAACGGTGGACGCCCACCACATCTGGAACCGAATCATCCGCAGCCAGGTGGAGACCGGAACCCCCTACATGCTCTACAAGGACGCCGTGAACCGAAAGAACAATCAGGCGAATCTGGGAACCATCAAGTCTTCAAATCTTTGCGTGGCGCCAGAAACCAAGATACTGACATCAACGGGTTATCACGCCATCAAGGATCTTGTGGGTCAGGAAGTGGAGGTATGGAATGGAGAAGAATTTTCACCTACGACGGTCGTTCAGACGGGAACCGACCAACCTCTATTGACCGTGAAGACCTCAGGGGGGTATTCACTGAGATGCACGCCCTATCATAAGTTCCATGTGAAACAAAAAGATAAGGTTTATCATACAAAGAATATAGATATTGTTGAGGCGAAAGATTTGACAACTGATATGTGTATTATAAAACATGACCTACCTATCATAAATTACGGACCAGAGTTCCCTAGAGCGTATACACACGGTTTCTTTTGTGCAGATGGAACAACTGCCGTAAATTGTAAGACGGAAGGAGACCTTCGTTGTAGATACAAAGCCAAGACTAATGGTTTTTGTTTACATCACCAAGATAACGAAGCGGTATATGAAGAAGACGGTGAAAGGTGTAGAGCAAAACTCATAAAAACTAAAAAATATGTGGATCTTTATCACAATAAAAAGGAACTTCTTCAATATATCGAATACGAAACCGTATCAACATCAATTTGTGGAAAAAGAATGCGTTGTAGTATACCGGACGATGTTATGGAAAAATATACAGTTCCGATGAATTATTCATTAACCTCAAAACTGGAATGGCTTGCTGGCTATTTAGATGGCGATGGTTGTGTTGTAAGACACACAGGAGGACATGGGAAGTCTATTCAAGTGGCATCAATTCATAAAGAATTCTTGAATGATGTTCGCCTGATGTTACAAACACTTGGTTGTCCGAGTAGACTTGGTATTGTAAGAGAAGAGTCAAAGAGAATGATGCCCGATGGAAAAGGAACTATGGCGGAATATAATTGTAAAAAGGTTTATAGATTATGTATAAGTTCTGCTGCTGTTGAAAACTTATTAATAATAGGTTTTAGCCCAAAGAGACTTAATTTAAGTAATTCGGTTAAGGGAAATCGGTCTGCTACGCATTATGAGCAGATAGTGTCCGTGGAGGATAAGGGAGAGAAGGATGATACCTACTGTTTCAACGAGCCAAAGCGTCACATGGGAGTGTTTAATGGGATACTTACGGGAAACTGCTCCGAGGTTGTACTTTACACTTCCAAGGACGAGACGGCGGTGTGCAATCTGGCCTCCATCGCCCTCCCCAAGTTCGTGAATGCCAAGACCAAGAAATTTGACTTTTCGGGACTGGAGGACACGGCGAGAATGATCACCCGGAACCTGAATAGGGTGATAGACATCAATTTCTACCCCACGGAAAACGCCAAGCGTTCCAATATGAGGCACCGTCCGATTGGGATAGGTGTTCAGGGGTTGGCGGATGCCTATATTCTGATGGGTTATCCATTTGACAGCGAGGAGGCTAAGGCGTTGAACAGTCGCATCTTCGAGACGATGTATTACGGTGCGGTCAGCGAGAGTGTGGAGTTGGCAAAGGTTCACGGCGCCTACGAGTCCTTCAAGGGCAGTCCTGCTTCTCAAGGAAAGTTCCAGTTCGATTTGTGGGAGAACGACAAGGATCTTCACTACGATTGGGATTCTTTGAGGAAGAGTGTGGTGGAGCACGGGTTGCGGAATAGCATGTTCCTTTCTCCGATGCCCACTGCGTCCACCAGTCAGATTCTGGGGAACAACGAGGCCATAGAGCCTTACACCAGCAATATGTACTTGAGGAGGACTCTGGCGGGTGAGTTTGTGGTCATCAACAAGCACCTCATCAAGGATCTGGTATCCCTGGGGATATGGAACGTGGATACTAAGAACGCCATCATCCGGGACAACGGGTCCGTTCAGGGTTTGGACATACCGGACGACCTCAAGGCAAAGTACAAGACCGTGTGGGAGATATCACAGAAGGTTCTCATCGACCAGTCCGCCGACCGGGGCAGGTTCATCTGCCAGACCCAGTCCCTCAATCTCTTTCTGGAGGAACCCAACACTAGCAAGATATCGTCCATGCACATGTATGCGTGGAGCAAGGGTCTGAAGACGGGAATGTATTACCTTCGCACGCGTCCGAAGGCCAGGGCCGTGAAATTCACGGTGGATCCCACGGAGGTGGCGAGAATGGCTTGTTCCCTGAAGAATAGGGACGAATGCACTATGTGTTCCGCTTAGAATTGCGACGCGGGACATTCATTTTTTTATCGATGGGTGCGGCTTTCTGTGAAATTATCATGAAGGAGTAGGCTCCGTCGTTATAGACTGAGTAGATTATGTGACTTAAAAGAATCAATACCGCCGAAAGTATAGCAGGAATTCCAATAATAGCAATTTTATTTGATAAACTAATATTAGTTGAATCAACAAAAAAATCCATTACATTTAAAGTCACGACTAAGCTCGCTAGGAACGAAACAAACCTCAAAAAAACTATCGTTGGTCTACCCACCATTTTTCTGAAAGTGTGCGTCCTGGGTGAAAGAAGAATTAGAGACATTATTTCATAGATGACGAACATTAGGGTGAAGGATAAAAAACTTATTGAAAAAACTATATGATACATAATCTAATAATTACTTAGAACTTTTTTTGTATTCCGCTTCGATGTATCTCTTGTCTCCGTAAATGGTATCATAGACTATGAGAAAGACCGAAAGGATTGCTAAAAATACCGACCACATTTGCTCATTTTCCACGAATAAGGAGTTGATATAAGGAAGAGCTTTTATTATTAAAATCAAAGCAAAACATCTTACAAACAACGCCAGATACATGAAATTGGGTTTGCTTATAGCCTTTGTTATGTTTGGTAAAAGCAGTAGTAGTCTTGGGATTATGTATATGAAAAATAGAACTTGTGCGTAAATTAATAATAAAGAGAACATTTCTTTATATAATTTATAGTCCTAAAATAATTCCCAGTATGGTGTAATAACCGCTAAAGCTTATAAGGAAGTATAAGAATGATATTAATACTATCATTCCTATGATTTCTTGTACTGTATAACCAAATGGTGCGAAAATCAAGGAAAATGCAATTACAGTTAGAACGATCCATAGTAATATGGAGGGTGCCTTGAATTTTCGTTTGTCTACCATTGAAAGGTTATCCACCGCTTCCTTTTCCCTCGTGAACATGATTGAAGACCATATTCCCTCTACTATGATTAATGTAATAGCTAAAGGTAGTAAAGGAATCGTTGGCATCGCAAGTGGCGGAGCCTCGGCCCCGCTTAGCGGCTGATTCGTGCCGCCCGTGATTGCGTCCATCGTGTCTCTCGCTAATATTTAGTTTGATTTTTTATTCAGGTCTTAAAAAGTCAGTGGAACTCAAAAACAAAAATGAATCTCTTCCTTCTTTCTTGGAACTTCGAGGAATGTGCCACCCACCACATCAACAAGCACGTGGGTAAAATGATACTCGAAATCGTTCAGATGCTTTATACGGCTTGGCATCTGAGCGATCCCGAAGAGGGGTGGATAGACCAGTGCCCCCTAAACAAGAAGGGGGAGCACGGATACAAAAAGATTTCCAACGTAAATCATCCCATGGCGATATGGGTGAGGTCTTCCCCCTTCAACTATACATTCGCAGCCCGCCTCGCTTTGAAACTGGGAGAGGAATTCGAGAGGCGTTACGGACACCCCCACGCAAGTGCAATGCATGCAAAGTGGCTCATAGATAATGTACCCAAGTGTACTCATCAAATTTCAAAGAAAGCCACCTATGGGTCAATCGGCTTGAATTACGGCGTGGAACCCGTCCCCTTGTGCATGCCCGAAAAGTATTTTGACGAGGATCCCGTTAAGGCATACAACAACTACTACCAAGGTGAGAAACTCGCTATGGCAGCTTGAGTGCAATCCTATAAATACTTTCCCACACCTTTCTCTCCCTATAGTGTCTCCCGTTGTCATTCTTTCCTCTCAGCATTCGCATCAGTGCCCTTTCCCTTCTGAGAAGAAGAATCTTCATCACGAATGAGAGAAATGTTTTTCTTTTCAAAGAGGGGTTTTTTCTGAAAAGTGAACTCACCGCCCCTTTCTTCCCCTTTAGATCTACATTCCTCCTAAAACTATCATGGCTTGTGATTGTACTTTTCGTTTTGTCGTCAACAATTTTCACGCCATGGTAATCCTTTTTTGAAACAATCTTATGCATCTAATATAAAACTAGAATTTATCAAAACTGAATGCCGTTTCCAGAGCCGTTTTTTTGTTTATCTTCTTCAGTATACACACATGGTTAACCCAATCAGGTTTCTTCCACTTGCTTATTCCCTTGGGAAGAGTGATCCTGGCTTCACACCATTCCCTGAGTTGCTTCATAGGGAACTTGTCAACCTGTTCCTTTGTTTCACATTCGTCTACTGTTGTGATCTTGGGGATGAGGAACTCGAGGGGGTCGCCGGAGTCGCCGATCACGGGGGCGAGAAGGTCATTCACAGGCTTCTGTAACTTAGCTAGGTAGTGCTTATAGTCCAATTTTATGTTATTTTCCGCCACGAATACGGGATCCTCGGCTTTCTCGAAAAGCTTGTGCTTTGGGTTTCCGGTGTCCGTGACGAGAAATCCCACCCTCTCTCCCTGCCTTGGCTCCGAACCCGGCTTTCTCTCCCACATCTTGTCCCTGACCCACACGTGCGGAAGGTTTCTCTTGTTGTACACCCTGTTTTCCGGATACTTGCTCAAATCCGTTCCGAACTCCGTATTGAAACCGTCGTCCTTCAAATTCCTGGTCTCCATGAGCATCTCCACGGGAACCTCTCCCGAAAGAAGGGTCTTGCCCCTCTCAATCACATAGTCAAGGGCAGGTTTGGCATCGTTGGAATTTAGGAGGATGTCCAGCACCTTTTTTCCAGTCTCCCTCACGAACGGCGTCTGGTCCCTGCGGATCACCTGCAACCCCTTGATGTCCACCTTCTCCAACTCCATCTCCCCCTTCTTGTTCTGAACCCACATCTTGGCGGCGTAACGCTTCTTGGAGTAGAGGATGTAGGGACAGTACACTTTCTCAAGCTCCAACTCGTTCGGTGGAGGAAATTTACACATCTCCGCAGCCTTCTCCCCCAACTTCCAAGCCTCCGCAATCTTCTCGTCCATCGTCAGGTGATCGGGCAAATTGAACTTAACCATCACTGAATCCGTGTTGTGAACGATCAATGAACCCACGCCTGCCTGAAAGTGATGGTTTTTCGTAGTCAAATCGTATACATACTGATCTTCCCAAGGAAGGACTTCTATTTTCTTTATCTCGCCTTCCCCCTTCCTTAGTTTTCCCGAAGTCACCCTTATTCTGTAAATATCCATTTTATCCTTTCTGTTTCCTATAGATACATTGAAACCTAAGGACACGGCAAGCAAATAAATACTCAGACAAGATAATTGAGACTTTTGG
>Ga0222714_10005430_pt1 | contig 12131 bp, 7 predicted proteins | sample C33_3DmetaG_FD_165048 | JGI IMG/M metagenome (GOLD analysis project Ga0222714, IMG submission 165048) | Estuarine water microbial communities from San Francisco Bay, California, United States - C33_3D | ecosystem: Environmental > Aquatic > Marine > Unclassified | place: USA: California... | reverse complement strand
CCGCACTCTTCGTATATCGACGCGGAAACCATGAAAAAGGTGGGAGAAGAATACCAAGGTTCCTTTGGCGGAATTGGGATTTGGTTCGAATCTCCGATAAATGACACTTCAAAAGTGACGTCAACGATTCCAGATGGCCCGAGCGAAGCCGTAGGACTACTCCCTGGAGATCGATTAATCGCTGTCGATGACTCCAGTATTGTCGGCATGGGCTCGTTGGATATACAAGATCGAATCAAAGGCCCTATTGGGACGAAGGTCAAAGTCACGGTGCTACGTCCGCGCATTAAAACGCCCATTGATTTCGAAATAACCAGAGCAACTATTCCATTGTACTCGGTCGATGCCGGATATATGCTAGACGAAACAACGGGCTATATCCGAATTGGACGCTTTGCAATGACGACGCATCAGGAGTTTGTCGAGCATGTTTCGCGACTGAAGCAGGAAGGCATGACCCAATTGATGCTTGATTTGCGCGGAAATCCGGGCGGAATCAAACAGACGGCTGTGATGATCGCGGATGAAATGTTAGACGGAGAGGGCGTAATCGTTTCCACTAAAGGCCGCGTCGAAAGAGAAAATGAAGTAGATAGAATTCAGCCTGGCGGGCTATGGACCAAGGAGCCGGTAATCATTTTGGTGGATGAAAGCTCTGCCTCCGGAAGCGAAATTGTTGCAGGTGCTCTTCAGGATCACGACCGGGCGCTCATTATTGGTCGTCGAACATTCGGAAAAGGGTTGGTTCAACGTCCATTCCAAATGAGAGATGGTAGTGTGATTCAAATGACCGTTGCGCGGTACTACATGCCAACGGGACGATTGATACAAACTCCCTATGAGATTGGAAATTTTGAAGACTACTACAAAGACAAGTTCCAGGATTACGAGGAAGCCACGTACCACCCAAGTAAGTACCTATCAGAAATCCCTGATTCGTTGCACTACAGGACGTTACACGGAAGAGATGTATTCGGTGGCGGTGGCGTAATGCCCGATATTGTTATGGCCCCGGATTCAACTTCAGCGTTGGTTTCACGGGTGGTTCAGTATTCAATTGCTCGTGGCTATGCCTTCTTGTTTGCGAGCGAGCTGTTTGAAACTAACGGATTGGAATTGCGCGAAAAATGGGCCACGAAACGGGAAGCGTTCTATGCTTCGTTCGAAGTCGATGAGAACCTTTGGAAAGACTATATGAAGTACGCGGTCGAAAACGGATTTAAAATCGGGGGTGAATCAACCCCGGAGAATCCGACCTTTACCCAAGCCGAAGTCGATGAGCAAAAAGCTGTTTTAAAGGTCATTATTAAGGCTCGCATGGCGCAACGCTTGTACAGAAGCGAAGCGTGGTATCCTGTTTTTAACAGCATTGATCCCTTGTTGATTTCCGCTGTCCAAAAATGGGATGACGCTGCGAAATTGGCGAAGTTGTCGGCGTCTCCCGCCACGAATTAACATGTTTCGCGTTCCCACTCGAGTAATCATAGAGCCAGGTTGTCGAAACCGACTTCCTGAATTGTTGACCTCCTTGGGGGCGAAAAAATCGTTGGTAATAAGCGATGGCGGCGTGGCTGTTGCTCCGTGGTTCGCTTCCTTTCTAGAGGTGTGCGGAGATCACGAGCTGGACGTAGCCATTGAGCCGAATCCAAGACACAGTACCATTGATTCTTTGGCCAATCGTGCACGGGAAGGCCGCTTTGATTGCGTAATTGGAATCGGTGGAGGAAGCGTGCTGGATGCGGCTAAGGCCGTTTCCATGTTGTTAAGTAATCCAGGTTCAATCCGCGATTACGAAGGGAAAAATAAATTCCCCAATCCTGCTCTGCCCTTCATTGCCCTGCCAACCACATGTGGAACAGGCTCCGAAGTTACGTGGGTTTCCGTGATCTCCGTGCACCAAGAAGGCCGTAAAATCAGCGTTAAAGGCGATCTCATGTTTCCCCGCTTCGCCTTGGTGGACGCGGAACTGCTGGCATCTCTACCAGCCCATTTGGTTGCTTCCACGGGGATGGATGCCATGACGCATGCCATTGAAGCGGTGGTCGGGAAGCCTTCAAACCCTACTTCAAACGCGTTGGCTTTAGAAGCCATTCGTTTGCTTCAGTGTTACCTACCGGCTGCAGCCAACCAGCCGGTTGCTATGGGGCAAATCGTCTCAAACGAAGATCGCACAATGGCCCTCGAGAAGGTTATGCTCGCTTCAACGCTAGCCGGCATGGCATTTGGAAACGCCGATGTTGGAGCCGTTCACTGCTTATCGGAAAGCATTGGCGGCGTCCATGACCTCCCCCATGGCCTGTTGAATACCCTTTTACTGGTGCCCGTACTTCGATACCAACAAGATGCTATTGCTGAACCGCTGCAGATGGTGGCAAACGCCCTCCAAATAAAGGGTAGCGATCTATTTGGTGCGTTGGAAACGCTTATTGCCGGTTTACCGCTTCAACAATGGAGTGAATTAAACATCCCTCCAAGCACGTTCGCGGAAATAGCTCAAAAATCCGAAACCAATGGTTCAAACGGCTCTAACCGCTTTGATATGAAAGCGTCTGATTATTTGGCCATTTTGGAGGCTATGTAACTCTTTATTCGGGTTTTCCGTCTATACCATCAACAACCTATTTTGACGGTATCATGATGCGCTTTTTATTTATTTCTGCTCTTCTATTTCTTGGATTGAAGTCGTCCTCCTACGCTCAAAACAGCCTCGATCTCGCCGTAAACGGCGTTGGCCTTTCTGCTGGAGATTCCGAAACGATCACTGGTATTCGATTGAACTTCCGCGACAACCGCATGAAACGGGTCAATGGAATCAACGCAACGATTTGGATGCCATATAAAGACAAAGGCGGCGATGTGTACGGGTACGCACTCGGCTTACCCGCCACTGGGGTAGATAACTTGTATGGCGTTGGCTACGGCATTCTTGGAATGGGCGCCAATCGCGATATTAAAGGCCTTGCTTTTGGCGGTTTAGGCGCCGGCGCCGGCCGAGATGTCTATGGTGTTGCCGTCGGTGGTTTAGGCGTCGGCGCAGGCCGGGACGTTGTTGGGCTAATGATCGGAGGCCTTGGCGCTGGCGCGGGTCAAGATTTGAAAGGAATCGTTGTGGCAGGTCTTGGCGCAGGTGCGGGCCGTGATATTACGGGAGTTGTATTTGCTGGAGTGGGTGGCGGAGCCGGAAGAAACTTTACGGGCGTTTCGTTTAGTGGCGTTGCTTCGGGCGCTGGTGGAACGCTGAAAGGCGTTCATATGGCAGGGATTGCTGTGGGGGCTACGACCGTCCGCGGAATCATGCTATCGGGCGTTGCGGCAGGAGGCAAAGATGTTTACGCGATTTCCGTTGCACCAGCTTATTTCAACGTTGTCCCTGGTGGCGAAATGCGAGGGCTATCTGTTTCCGCGTTCAACCGAATTCAGGGTGAACAAAAAGGCGTTACCATCGGCATCGTTAACTACGCACGGAAACTGTCTGGACTGCAGCTTGGCCTAATAAATATTGCCAAGAACAAAGACCGCTTGAGCGTTATGCCCATTTTCAACTATTCGAACTAGGGCAACAAGCACCCACGGTTGAATTTAGCGCCCCCTTAGACTTCAACCACGTCGTTTGCGGCGGGTTGAAGAACGGTAATCTCCGGATAAAAGAACTTGATGTTATCTGACATCCAGTCTTTTGCGGCTTTTTCTCCGTGTACCAAAATAATGGTCTCGGGCTCCATCATATCTACCAGAGCCAGTAGGTCACGGCGATTGCTGTGACCACTGAAACGAAAGCGATCCACCGAGCAATTTATGGGCTGTGGGCCTTTGTTTTTACTCAACGTAACGAGATTCCCTTTACCACTCTGACGCGCATCGGCCATCAACGACGCCGGAGCATCGTCGCGGGAATATCCCACTAGAAAGATTCCGTTTTTTTCGTTTTCGACAAGCATCTGAGCAATCTTGTTCGAAATGGTTCGATCAAACATCATCCCACTTCCAACGGCCATGATACAAGGCTGCTTGAGTACATCCCGTAATGCACCATCCGTCCGTGGCAAGCGGCTCTGTTTGACCCCAAATACTTGAAATTCTTCGTCCAAACGAGGCGTGTTATACCGATTCTTATCGTAAGCATCTGAAATAGCACGCATCATTCCGGCCGTATACACCGGAACGTCATCATCAATCAAGCCGCGATTTTTATAGCGTTCAATGAGTGCTAGCATCTCTTGAGAGCGACCAAGCGAAAAAACAGGAAGCAATACAGCGCCTCCCCGTTTCAAAACCTTCGCTATGGCTTTCCCGAGCCTTTTTTCTTCATTTTTACGCTCGAATTTTTCAGCGTCGGGGTCGGCGCCCAGCGTGGACTCCAACAACATGATGTCGACCGGACCATCGGGATACGTGGCGCCTGGAATGATGGTTTGATTCCTTAAGCCCGTATCTCCCGTAAAAAACAACGTCCGCTCTTTGCCACCTTCGTACCAGGTGATGTGAACACCCACCGAGCCGAGAACATGCCCCGCGTCGTATAATTCACCTTCAATCGTGTATTTGCCTTTCAGACCAGAAAGATCAAACTCCGTCTCGAGTTCGTGGGCCTGGTATAAGTGTGAGCACGCATGAACATCATCTTCTTCAAACAACGGATCAACCGTCGAAGTACCTTCTTCGACTTTCCGTCTTTGAAGTCGCGCCGATGCCGGTAACAATATGTCCGCCAATGCTCTAGTCGCCGCCGTCATATGAATGTGCGCGTGCGGAAATAGCTTCACGACTACAGGCAGCGAGCCCAAGTGATCGTGATGGGCGTGCGATACAATTACGTGATCGACAGGCCAATCTGGGTTTTGAAGAATGCGTTGTAAATCTGGAACGCTTTCCAATCCTTCTTTTTCGGGGTCAGCGCCCGCGTCCAAAAGGATTCCAGTACCATCTATTTTGATGTAGTGGCAGCTAGCTCCGATTTCTTCAGAAGCTCCTAAGGAAGTAAATATCATGCGTGCAAGGGGGTTCTAAAGAGGCAAAAAATCACGCATTTACTCCATTTGATTGGGTAGAAGCTTCGTACGCTTTCCAATCGCTTAAGAATTTTTCGAGTCCGCTATCGGTTAAAGGATGTTTGATGAGCTGTCCAATCACACTGAAAGGAATGGTAGCTACATCAGCGCCCATCAAAGCTGCTTCGGCAACGTGCATAGGATGACGGATAGAGGCAACCAATACCTGCGTTTCATACCCATAATTGGCATAAATCGTCACAATCTGGTCAATCAAGTCCATTCCGGAAGTTGAAATATCGTCCAAACGACCAACAAACGGGCTGATATACGTTGCCCCAGCCTTAGCGGCAACCAGTGCCTGGGTCGGAGAAAAGCAAAGGGTGCAATTGGTCTTAATGCCTTTATCCGACAAGGCCCGAATGGCTTTAATACCGTCGGCAATAAGCGGAATTTTGATTACCACGTTTTCGTGGATTTTTGCAAGTTCAGCCGCTTCTTTCATCATTCCGGCATAATCGGTCGAGATCACTTCAGCCGAAACATCCCCATCTACAATGTCACAGATCTTGCGGATATGTTCGTGGAAATTGGAGCCGCCAGCTTTACGCATTAACGAAGGATTGGTGGTAACTCCATCAAGAACGCCCATTTCATTGGCTTCTTTGATTTCGTTAAGGTCGGCGGTATCGATAAAAAATTTCATCGGAAATGGTAGACATGTTGGGTGAACACAATAAGATTGTCCGAAAGGTAGCGACCTTCGGACACAAGCTCAAAGCAAGTGCGTGTGAATCCGTACTTACTTTTCTGTCAGGCGACCTGACTCACAATGGCAAATATCACAAAAATGCCGACCAGAATGAGGACGGCTGTGGTGAGCTGCTTTTTTAGCTTCTGACTTTTATTCATAGAAATCCTCTGGTTTATACCTATATGGTCAGGGATAACCGCCGTATAAGCAAGTGAATACCGAACGCAGACCGTAAAACTTTTCAGGGCAATCTTTCATCCCTATGCCAACTTTTTCCGTTCCAACACACTCTAGATGTAACCAAGGGTCGGCAGGCCCGTAGTTTCGGTGCAGAGGGGGAAATTCATCGGTCTTCTTCGTCCGTTTCGTCAATACTTACATTTTCAGACCAACGAACGATGCAAATCATTTCAAAAGCGGCGCTTGTGAGCGCCTCTTGCGGGCAGAAAAACATAATCATCACTTCTGCTTCTACTCATTATCTGGCCACCTTTTTTCTTTCATTTGCCCTTTTCGTCGTATTTATCGCGGCAACGGCAATTCCAGCGGCAGGTCAGAGGTCGTTTGAAAGAAACGAAAATTCGCTATCCACGACGTTTGAGCCCAACGTTAAACCGCGGCTTTCTATTCCGATGATTTCCAGCAAGATTTCAATCGATGGGGTATTGGACGAAGCGGGTTGGAGGGAAGCTGCAATAGCCACCAATTTCAGTGAAAACTTCCCCAATGAGCAAGCCAGACCACCTATTGGGATAAAAACATTTATGGCGTACGACCGTGAAAACGTCTATATCGCCTATGTAATTCAAGACGATCCAGCCAAATTAAGGGCTCACATGAACGATCGTGACCAGATTTGGCAGGATGACTACGCCGGTATTCTGTTGGATACCAACGGAGATGGACAGGTTACATATTTTATTGCGGCGAATCCCTTGGGAATACAAGGCGACACCCGCGCAAGTGGCAATCAGGAAGATGTTTCGTTCGATGTGATTTACGATTCAGCCGGGCAGATTACCAAAGACGGGTACGTCGTAGAAATGGCGATTCCATTTAGAAGTTTACGTTTCCCACAGCAGGACGTTCAAGAATGGAAGGCTACCTTTTGGATTACACGACCTAGAGAAGACAGAAGCCAGTACACCTGGGCGGCCATCGATCGAAATGACCCTTGTATGGCCTGTCAATTCGGTACGCTAGTCGGGATGAAAGGCATTTCATCGGGTCGAAATCTAGAAATCCTGCCTGCGGTAACCGGAAGTCAATCTGCTTTGCGGAATTTTAGTGCTCCTGGCAGTGCGTTTGAAAACGGAAGGGTGAGCGCAGAACCATCCCTCAATGTGAAGTACGGGATTTCCTCTAATTTGACAGCCGATGTCACGATTAATCCTGATTTCAGCCAAATCGAATCGGACGCCGCACAAATTGACGTCAATTCGTCATTTGCACTTTCGTATCCCGAACGAAGGGCTTTTTTCCAAGAAGGGGCCGACCTTTTTGATACGCAAATCAAAGCCGTTTACACCCGCTCCATAAACGATCCCGTTGCGGCTGCTAAACTATCAGGACGAAAAGGAAATTGGACGTATGGATACATCGGAGGTCGAGATAACACCTCCCCCATTCTTATGCCTTTTGAGGAAAGCAGCCGGTTGATTTCAGGCGGCAAATCCGTTTCCAACATATTTAGGGCTCGCAAAAGCTTTGCTAACTCTTCCTTTGTGGCCGCGATGGCGACCGATCGCAGATTGGACAATGGTGGGTCAGGATCCGTGGTAGGCATTGATGGCTCTATTCGATTCAAAACCCTCTATGCCTTTTCATGGCAAGCCCTAGTCAGTCGAACGGTTGAATCAACCGACGCAGCCCTTTCTTCGGACTACGGACTGGATGAATTGACATTCGATGGAGGAAACCACACCGCCGCACTCGATGGTGAATCGTTTACCGGTCATGCGATGTATGGAAAATTAAGTCGCATGGGGCGCTCGTATGGTTTTGACATTGATTACAGCCAATTAAGCCCTACTTTCCGGACCGACAACGGTTTTGTCACCAACAACGATGCGCGTCGATTCACAGCGATGAATCGGTATGGCTTTTATTTCCAAGACAACGGTTGGATAAACAGGCTATTCGTTTTTGGAGGGGTAAATCGATTTTGGAATTTTGACAACGTCCGTAAAGATGAATCCGTTTTTGCAGGGTTTAATGCGATGATGAGCCACCAAACCAGGGTGAACATTATGGCGTTTATGTCCAATGAGCTCTATGCTGGGACGGAGTTCAAAAACCTCAATCGGGTAACGACTCGAATCAATAGCGACTTCAGTGAGCGTATTCAACTTTCTTTTTCTTCTCAGTACGGAAATGCCATTTACCGGAATTCAGCTAATCCAGCCATTGGTTTAATGAACAATCTGGGAGCGGGTCTGACCGTTCGAGCAACCGATCGTATGACGGTTGCTTCTAATATTGAATTTGCGAAGCTCCAAAACAAAGAAACCAACAAAAACTATTATTCGGGCTATATTCTGCGTTCGCGTGTAAACTACCAGTTCACGCGCAAATTCTTGACCCGCGTGATTGTTCAGTACAATGAATTTGCAGACCGGTTGGAGGTGGATCCGCTATTCACCTACCGAGTGAGTCCCTTTACCGTTTTTCATTTGGGATCCAGCCATCGATTTCAGGATTTTCCCTCGAATCGCGATGGCCAACCCATGATCTTTCAGCAAACAAATCGGCAGATATTCTTTAAATTACAGTATCTGTTTCGCGTTTAATCCCAGACCCTAATGAACCCGTTATTCCGTTTAAAAAGCATTGCCGTTTTATGGCTTTTAGCTATTGCCTTAGGCATCACCCCAATGGATGCCAGAGCTTTCACAAACGTGAATGACGGCCACGATGACCCGGTTAAACCGAAGCAAACGGATAAAACGCCGATACGAGAAATTCCTCGCATTGAAGGGGTGGATTTGGTGGTCGACGGCGTTCTGGATGAAGCCGTTTGGAGTCAAGCCACCGTTTTTGCTGGTTTTAGTGACTATTTACCGGTTGATGGACGATTTGCGCAAGATTCCACGGTGGTTCTGGCTTGGTATTCGCCGACAGCCATTCATTTCGGAATCAAAGCATTTGAGACCCATGGTCAGGTTCGAGCAACGTTGGCGGATCGGGATAAAATTAGTGGCGACGATAACGTCCAAATCGTACTGGACACCTATAACGATCGTAGACAGGCGTTTCTGATCGCAGTAAATCCATTTGGCCAGCAAGCCGATGGGATGCTCCGAGACTCGGATGGCGGCGGAAGAGGTGGCGCTTCTTCTGCGGCCTATTCCGTTGATTTGAGTCCTGATTTTCTGTTTCATTCCAAAGGTCGACTCACTGATTTTGGGTATGAAATTGAAGTCGTGATCCCCTTCAAGAGTATTCGGTTTCAAAATACGCTTACCCAAGACTGGGGCTTCAATATTATTAGACAGGTTCAGCACTCTGGTTACTCAAGTACCTGGACGGCTACCAAACAGAATAATGCCTCCTTTATGGCGCAGAATGGCATTCTTCCGGATCTAACTGATCTTCGGAGAGGCTTGGTGCTGGATATCAATCCAGAAGTCACAGGCACTATGAACCGACCAGGTGGAAACGGGGCGGAATTTGACCCGGAAGCGAGAGACCCTTTTGGAGTGAACGTTCGATGGGGCATCACTAGTAATTTGACGTTGAACGGTACGTTTAACCCTGACTTCTCGCAGGTTGAAGCGGACGTAGCACAGATTTCGTACGACCCGCGACAAGCGGTATTTGTACCCGAAAAACGTCCCTTTTTCCTTGATGGTATTGAGTTATTTCAGTCACCGGCAAACCTGATTTACACCCGCAGAGTGGCTAATCCATTGAGCGCCATCAAGTTAACGGGCAAAGTTGGGGGAACGAATATCGCGGCCCTTTCTGCCGTTGATAATTTAGAATTGCACATCAGTGATTTCGAACCCGGTTACCTGAATGCTGTCCGTGTGCGTCGAGATTTATCAGGGCAAAATACGATTGGGCTGGTATTAACAGACAAAACCAACGGAGATCATTGGAATCGGGTTGGCGCTATCGATGGTCGCATGACGTTCGGGGGCATTTACTCCATGACCTATCAAGCTGGAATGAGCTTCACCGAGGACGTGGGCAGTGAGAGAGGCGTCGTGTCGGCTCCCATGTGGCAAATTTCGACCCGTGCTTCTGGGCGCAAGTACGGCGGATCGTTTAGCGGATATGGTTACCACGGTAATTTCAACTCTGAAGCTGGGTTTATAAACCGAACGGGTATTTCGAATTGGCATTTCCAACCCTACAGGCGTTGGTCCGGCGAGCAGGGAGCCGTTGTTGAAATGCTGCAATTGGGTTTTTCACTGGATGGAACGTGGGATTACGACCGTTTTACCGCTGGAAATGGACCCAACGACCGAAAACTGCACTTCAATTCCGCGTATAGTTTTAAGGGCGGTTGGTCTGGAACGACGTCGATTTTTTACGAGTCGTTCAAGTACCCTGAATACCTATATGATGGGTTCCATGTACAGAACCATGAAAACGGTGTGCCGGTTGACACAACGGCATACGTTGGAACGGATCGTTTGACTAATCTGGGGTTCTGGTCCAACTTGACCACGCCACGATTGAACAATTTTTCGGGCAATGTGATGATTGTCGGCGGTCGAGACGACAATTTTGATGAGTGGTCGCCGGCCAACATCTTCTTTGTAACGCTTGGCTTGAATTACAACCCAACTGACCAAGTCAGGGTCAATTTCAGCTATACCCACCAGCAGTACGATCGAGCGTCTGATGGTTCAACGGTGAGTTTGAGACGCGTTCCGCGATTGAAAGCCGAGTATCAAGTGACGCCTTCTTTGTTTGTTCGGGTTGTCGGTCAGTATGATTCCAGTTTCCGAGACAAATTGCGCGATGATTCCAGAACAGGGGATCCGATTTTGGTTTACAATCCGTCAACCGGTGAATACCGGCCAACAAGTCAGTTTCGTCGCAATCAATTCCGATTCGACTGGCTGGTTTCGTACCGACCTACACCAGGAACGGTCATGTTTGTTGGGTACGGCAATTCTTCGCGCGAACCCCAAACCTACCGGTTTAAAAACCTGGAAAGGCTTTCGGACGGGTTTTTCTTGAAGCTGAGCTACTTATTCCGGGTGTAACGCGGAGCGCCGCACACGCAAACCGCCTATTTCGTTAGTTTTTGCAGGCGTTTGCGAATGCTTTTGGTAGAAACGTTACCTGGGGCACCTTTGGTGGAATACACTTTGGACAAAGGTATCTTCGCTTGCTCGTTCCACGTTTCTTTTTGCTCAGCCGCGTTTCGGTAGGCTTCCCGGAAGGGCACGCCATCCACGACTTGTTGGAGTGCAGCTGCCGTTGCAAATAAATCGGGATCTCTAACCTCTTCTAACCGCGTGGTATTAAACGTGAGGCCGCCCACCAACCCGAGCGTAGCTTCTAGCAGGTCTTTTTGGATGAGTACCGCTTTCATTACCGCGCCCTTAGTGAGTTGTAAGTCGCGGTGATACCCCGAAGGAAGATTGGCTGGAATACCTAATAAGACCTGCCATTCACCCGATAAACGATGCATAGTGGCGCGGGCCAGCTCAGCAATATCTGGGTTTTTCTTTTGCGGCATGATGCTGCTTCCCGTTGTCAGCTCCCCACTCAACGAAATGAAACCAAATTCGGCGCTGTTATAGAGCACGATGTCCGCCGCGAGGCGGTTGATGGTAGCCGCGCACTGTAGCAAGGCATGGACCACTTCCATTTCGTATTTGCCACGGCTCAGTTGGACAGACGTTACATTTTCTTGCACGCGCTCAAATCCAAGATGCCCAGCGACTTCCTCACGTGGAAGGTTGATATGCGGAATGCCGTAGCCGGCTCCGCTCCCAAGAGGGGACGCGTTAATGCGTTTGGTGGCCTGTTTTACCAAATCAAGATCGTCAACCAGGCATTCCGCATAGCCCGCCGCCCACAGGGCGGCGGTGCTGGGCATGGCCCGCTGCATGTGGGTGTAGCCGGGTAGAAACACGTCGCCATGTTCGTCTGCGAGGTCAGCCAGCTCAAGGATCAGATCCTCCATCTGGCCAGCAACTTCTTCCAGATTAAACCGGAGCCAAAGCCTTAAAGCGGCGAGTACCTGATCGTTTCTGGAGCGACCCGTGTGGATTTTTTTACCGATATCGCCCACTTCTTCCGTCAAAAACCGCTCAATGACCGTGTGGCAATCTTCGTCTTCAACGGTGATCTGGATTTCGCCCTTTTCGAATGCTTTGCCAAGCTTTGCAAACGCCTTGTCTAGTTTGGCCAATTCTTTTTCGGTG
>Ga0222714_10005428_pt1 | contig 12133 bp, 8 predicted proteins | sample C33_3DmetaG_FD_165048 | JGI IMG/M metagenome (GOLD analysis project Ga0222714, IMG submission 165048) | Estuarine water microbial communities from San Francisco Bay, California, United States - C33_3D | ecosystem: Environmental > Aquatic > Marine > Unclassified | place: USA: California... | reverse complement strand
CGCAGGATGATTATCAGGTGCATCCCTTGCATATCGAGTTCATCGAGAAGGTCTTCAAGCGGGTTTGCCAAAAAGTGGTCGTTTACGACTTCGAGTGATCTTTTGATCGGCTGGCCAAGGCCAGTGTTTTCAGGCGGCGGTGCTCAACCGCCGCTTTTTCATGTCGGGAATGGGCGAGGGAGCGCTTAAAAAGATGTATGAAAAACTTTTAAAAGAGGGCTTGCAATCTTGCGTCATCTGCCGCTTAATCTGCCCCGCTTTACGGAACGGAAGCGAGCGTAGCTCAGTCTGGTAGAGCGTCACCTTGCCAAGGTGAATGTCGAGGGTTCGAATCCCTTCGCTCGCTCCAATCTCAAAAGCAAAAACTCTCCCAGGCAAAAATCACCCAACGTTCTTCTTCTGTCCAGATTTCTTGCGCAGTCCTCTTCGGCGAACTGCGGTTACTTGGTTATGTGGATTAACCAAGACACTTTTCTGAGAATTAGAATACTTTGATAGGAAGTCTCATGTAGCGTGTTGACACCGGGTATTCCTTGTGACAAGTATTTTCCTGTTGTGGTTGTGCCGGTGTGGCGGAATGGCAGACGCAGTTGACTCAAAATCAACCGCCCCAAAGGCTTAGGGGTTCAAGTCCCTTCACCGGCACCACTTCTTCGCCCAACTTTTCCCCCGACTAACTTAAACTTTCCATTGCTATCCTGATTTACCCAATGCCCGGCGAATGGTTTCGGCCAACTGGCTGGGGGTGTAAGGCTTGGAAAGGAAGTGGATGCCGTTTTCCCGGAGGCTATCTTCTCCCAATGAATCTGGGCTGTAACCAGTAGAAAGAATTACAGGCAGCTTAGGGTTGTCACGATGTATGATTTCGGCCAATTCATGGCCGGTCATCCCCTCCGGCATGACCATATCGGTGAGAAGCAGTTGGATGCGGTCTTGATCTTGTTTCCATACGTCCAAGGCTGCTACGCCGGTTTCGGCTTCCAGCACGGTGTAACCGAGGCGCTTAAGCAAACGCGAGCAGAGATTACGGACGGCCATCTCGTCTTCCACCAGCAAGATGCATTCATCTCCTTCGGCCAGTTTGGTGGGGGGATCTCTTTTCTTCTTTGGCCTGTACCGGGGTGGAGCTTGCTGGCAGGTACATAGTGAAAGAGGTGCCGTGGCCTAGAGATGATTGCACGTCGACCCATCCACCGTGTTGTTTGACGATGCCATAGACGGTGGCTAAACCCAAACCGGTACCTTTACCCGGTTCCTTGGTGGTGAAGAAAGGTTCGAAGATGCGTTGTAAAAGCTCGGGCGGAATGCCCGTGCCTGTATCTTGGGCGGTAAGACAGACATATTGTCCGTCGTGGCCGTCAACTTGGTCGCTGACGGGCATGCTGCTACGCACGACCTTGTGGGTGCGCAAGGTGAGGGTACCTCCCTTGGGCATGGCATCGCGTGCATTGACAGCCAGATTCATGATCACTTGCTCGAGCATGGACTGATCGGCTTTCACCGAGCGGAGATGGGGGCTGTATTCACAGTGCAAGCTGATCGGTTCCCCTAACACCCGTTGCAGCATGCGTGTGATGTCGCTGACTACTTCATTGAGGTCCACTTCGCGTACTTGCATGGGCTGCTTGCGGCTGAAGGCAAGCAGTTGCCGGGTGAGGCTGGCGGCGCGATCTGAGGCGCGGGCAATTTCCCGCAGCGCTTCATGGTGGTGGGCGTTAAATGCCGCATCTCCCAGCAGCAGGGCGGCATGACCATGGATGACGGTGAGCAGGTTGTTGAAATCATGCGCCACGCCACCGGCCAATTGGCCGATGGATTCCATCTTTTGCGATTGGCGTAACTGCTCTTCCAGTTGGCGTCGCTCGGTGACATCACGGGCGATGCACAGGATGCCGGTGATCTGGCCAGCATCTTCGAGCACAGTGCTCGTCACTTCCAAGGTGATGAAGCCACTCTTTGCCGGACTGTGGATTTGCAATTCTACAGGCGGGGGATTCTTTCTTTCCAGCGTGGCTTGCAGCCAATCCTTGGCCTGCTGGTGATTGTCGGAATGGATGAATTTAATGAAGGCTTTGCCCAGACACTCCTTGCGGGCCCAGCCGGTCATGTCGGCGCAAGCGTTATTGACGGAACTGACCAGTCCATCAGCGGCCAGGGTGAAAATGCCATCACGCGCTTTCTCCACCAACCTGCGGTAGAGTTCCTCGGAAATCCGTAAAGCCTGTTCAGCCTCGCGTCGGGCGCGCCTTTCGCCAGCCTCCTGCAAGGCTCGTTCGATTGCCGGGACGAGCCGATCCAACCGTTCCTTCATCACATAGTCCGTCGCCCCTTGTTTTAACGTCTCGATGGCCAGTTCTTCACCCAGAGAGCCGGTGACAAAGATAAAGGGAAGATCGGGGGAATGCTGACGGGTATATTGCAGTGCGGCCGGACCGGAAAAGCGGGGCAGAGAATAATCGGCCAGGATCAGGTCCGGCAGCACGGTGTGCAGTTTCTCCTGGAAGGACTCAGGGGTCTCCACACGAAAGATTTCTGCGGCCAGTTTCCCCCTTTCCAAGGCACGGATTATCAACTCCGAGTCCAGCGGGTTATCCTCTACATTTAGTATCTTAAGCTTGGCTCCCATAACATGGTCGCCGGGTTGCAACTACGTCCCTCCTGCAACACAAACAATGATTGCATCCCCTTTTGTGCGGATGAAAGCAGAGACTCAATAATCCCGCTCCCGTGCGCACCGCGTCCTCAGACGTTACATCGCTGTCCCAACCGCAGTGTATTAAGACTAGTCCTTACCATTTGGTAAGGAAAGCAAAGAAACTAGGCAGAAATTGTTATCCAGCCTTAGGATGAGCGAGGGAGGGCTGCATCTGCCGAGTTGCGACAGGCATCAGCCACAAGGCTCAGTTCCTCCAGAAACGCCTCGCGTCTTTCAGCGGGCAGAGCTGTCAATACGTCTGTCTGAAGTTCCACGGCAAGTTGTCGCAGTTCCTCGTATTTGCGTTTGCCGGCGGGCTTCAGCTTGATGCGATAGGCACGACGGTCGGTCTCGTGCCGTTTGCGTTCCACCCAGCCGGATTTCTCCATGCGCTCCAAGAGGGAGGCGATGGTGTTCGGATCGCTGCTCATGGACTCGGTGAGCTGACATTGGCTCATACCCTTGGGATCGCCCTCCAGCAGGCTGCGCATGGCGGTGAACTGATCCGGGGTCGCTCCCGTATGGGCGATGCGGCGGCGAAACGCCTGATTTAGGCCATACCAAGCCCGGCGGAGCAGGGGCGGCAGTCGACGACGGTCAGGAGCATCCACAGGTGCCGGTTCCGTGTTTTTCAATTTGGACGGGGCAGATTTCATGTCAGTTCACTGGCCAAGGGAAATAATACGTATAGGTATTATTTTTTGTTGCATGACCTGTTGAGATGTAGAATAGTGCGTTAAATCTTGGAAGAAAATTGCTGTCACAGGCGTAAAAAAGTTTTCCTCCATTACGACGACGTCAATTTTAATACCGGCCAAATTGCCCATGAAACGTCACGTTGCGTTCTTAACAGGAACTTTCGCTGTTGCCCTCTCCCTGCTTCAACCGGCTTATTCCGCCTCTGCCGCCGTCACGGGCTGGCTAGACTGGCGCGGGCCGAATCAAAACGGCACCTCCACGGAAAAAGGCCTGCCGACGGAGATCAATCCCGACAAGCCGTTGTGGTCTGTGGCTTATCCGGGCGCTTCCACGCCGGTCATCGCCAATGGCAAACTGTATGTCATGGGTTATCTCGGAGACGGTCCGGATCTGCAGGAGGGCATCGGTTGCTTTGATGCAGAGACAGGCAAGGAGCTTTGGTCGCACCGGTTCAGCGATTTTTTGAGCGACATCATCTACATGCGCTATGCCTCTTCCAGTCCGGCAGTGGATGCGGAAACGGGTAATGTCTACATGCAGGGCACGCAGGGCCTCCTAGCCGCTTTCACGGCGGATGGCAAATTGCTTTGGAAGAAGTCGATGCTGGAAGAGTATGGCCGCCTGACCTTCCCGAACGGCCGCACGGCTACTCCGGTGGTAGATGGTGAACTGGTCATCACGCGCGGTATCACGGCGAACTGGGGTGCCAATGGGCCTATTGGCGACCGTTTTTACGCTTTTGATAAACGCACGGGTGAACTCGTCTGGGCTTCTACGCCAGCGGACAAACCGAAGGACAGCTCGTTTTCTTACCCTTACATCGGCTTTCAAGATGGCAAGCGGGTTATTTACGCCACCACGGGTGATGGCAGCGTGGTCTGTTTCAATGCGCGCACGGGTGATCCGCTTTGGCGTGTGCCGCTGGGCAAAGCCGGTATCAACTCCACCGTGATCGTGCATCCGAACGGCACAGTAGTGGGTATTTACGGCACGCCTTATGAGCCAGGTCAGATGGTGGCTTTCAAAGCGCCGTCAGTTGCGGGCATGGATTTGTCGGCTGGTCCGAAAGTGTTCGAGCGCTCACAGGTGGAATTGTGGAGCTTGGACATCTCTACTTCGACCAGTTCGCCCATCTTGGTGGGGGACACCATTTATGTGGTTGCTGAAAAAGGTGATCTGCATGCCGTCGATATTAAGACTGGCAAGATTTTGTGGAACCCACCCGTGAAGATCGGTATCGAGCAGCGCAATTCCTGCCCGCTGTATGCGGATGGCAAATTGTATGTGCCGATGCTGGATGATCCCGCCGCCAAGACGGAAGGTAGCAGCGAGGCTGGCACCAAAGGCGCGTTTTACGTCATTAAGCCGACTGCGACTAAGGGTGAGATCGTGACGCACGCCTCGCTGGATGGACGGTGCTTCGGTTCGCCTACGGCTTACAATGGTAAGGTGTATATCCAGACCTCCCGTCGGCTGTATTGCTTCGGCAAGGCTGGCAACAATCCCGGTCTGCCCAAGCCCGCTATGGCTGCGAAATGGCCTAAAGCTGGGCCGGCTACCCAACTTCAGGTCATCCCCTCAGAAGTGTTGCTCCATCCCGGTGACTCCGCAACTTTCCGGGTTCGTTCCTTGGATGCCAATGGTTTCGTTGTGCAGGACAATATTGATCCCAGCAAAGTGAAGTGGGAATCCTTCATTCCGCCCACCGCCAAGGTGAAGGCCAAGATGAGCGGCACTTTCAATGCCGAAGGCAAGTTGGTGGTGGATGCGGGAGCTGCCATGTCAGCCGGCGCTTATCAGGCCTCGCTGGGCAATCTGAAGGGGTATATCCGCGGCCGCGTGCTGCCCGGCCTGCCGATGAAAGAGAACTTTGATTCCTTCAAGCTTACAGAAATGACCTCGAATGAACTTGAGCCACCGACTGCGTTCGCCTATCCGCCTTTGCCGTGGATCGGTGCCCGCTTCAAATTTGAGGTGCGCGAGAAGGATGGTAACAAAGATCTCGTCAAGACGATCGACAACAAGTTGTTCCAGCGCGGTGTTATCTTCATGGGCTCGGCTGACATGAAGAACTACACCATGCAAGTGGATGTGATGACGGAGGGTAACCGTCGTAAGATGTCTGAAGTAGGTGTGGTGCATCAGCACTACCTGATTGTGCTCAAAGGTAACGATCAGAAGCTGGAGATCAGCTCAAACTACGAGCGGTTCCGCTATCCCAAGGCGGATGAACCTTCCAATTTCAAGGTGTCGCCTAATGTCTGGTATCGTCTGAAGACCCGTGTTGATGTGGCTGCTGATGGCACGGGCATGATTCGGGCCAAAGCTTGGCCGCGCGATCAAGCCGAGCCGGAAGGCTGGACAATCGAGGTGCCTCATAAGCACGCCCACACGGAAGGTGCTCCCGGCCTCTTCGGTTTCTCGCCGCAGGAGATTCCGGTGCGCATCGACAACATCTTGGTGACCCCTAACTAAGGGGTCTCTTTCAATTGAACCCGTTACGCTCTAATAACGTCCAAAGAATTATGAAATCAGCGATTATCACAGCGGCGGTGCTGGCCGCAGGTACTCTGGTGGCGTCCGCACAGGACTGGCCGCAATGGGGTGGCAATTCCCAACGGAACATGTATTCACCCGCCAAGGGACTGCCGGATAAGTTTGAGCCGGGCAAGTTCAAGTCGGGCACTGAGGAGATCGACATGGCCACCACCAAGAATGTGAAGTGGGTGGCCAAGCTCGGTTCACAGAGCTACGGCAACACGATTGTCACCCAGGGCAAGGTGTTCGTCGGCACGAATAATGACAATCCGCGTGACCCACAACATGAAGGCGACCGCTCGGTGTTCATGTGCTTCGACGAGAAGACAGGTGAACTGATCTGGCAGCTCGTTGTTCCCAAGTTGAAATCCGGCAAGGTGAATGACTGGGAAAACTTGGGCATCCTTTCCTGCGCCAAGGTCGAGGGCAAATTTGTTTACTTGGTGACGAGCCGTTGCGAAGTGATCTGCCTCGACATCAATGGCATGGCCGATGGCAACGACGGTCCGTTTAAGGATGAAGCCAAGTATGTCGTCAAGGATACGGGCAATCCGCCAGCCAAGATCGGAGCCAAGGATGCGGACATCGTCTGGGTTTACGACATGATGGATGAGTTGGGGGTTTTCCCGCACAACGCTTCCAACAGCTCGCCGCTCATCATCGGTGATAATGTTTATGTCTGCACCTCGAACGGTCAGGACTGGACGCACGTGAACGTGCCTTCGCCGCTTTCGCCGAGCTTCATTGCTCTCAACAAGAAGACGGGCAAGCTGGCTGGTGAAGACGAAGCTGGTATCGGTTCCCGCTTGTTCCACGGTCAATGGACCTCGCTCTCCACGGGCAAGGTGAATGGTAAAGATTTGCTCTTCGCCGGTGGTGGTGACGGCTGGCTGTATGCCTTGGATGCCAAGGCAGTGAAGAAGGATGATATCGATTATCTGCCTACGGTCTGGAAGTTCGACGCGAACCTGCCGGAGTATCGCAAGGTGAAGTATCCGATGGCGGAAGGCCCGAGCGAGATCAATGCCACGCCAGTGTTTTATAAGAACCGGGTTTATGTAGCGATTGGTCAAGATCCGGAGCATGGTGAAGGTGTGGGCCGTCTGGTCTGCATCGATCCTACTAAGAGCGGTGATGTCACAGGTTCAGCGCTCATCTGGGATTATAAGAATATCCATCGCAGTATCTCCACGGTTTCCATCGACCCGGACACCGGCTTGCTCTTCGTTGGCGACTTCTCCGGCTTCGTGCACTGCTTGGATGCCGAGACCGGCAAGGTCTATTGGACCCACGATATGAAGGCTCACATGTGGGGCTCCACGATGGTTGCCGATGGCAAAGTCTATGTCGGTGACGAGGATGGTGACTTGGTGGTGCTAGCGGCCACGAAAGAGAAGAAGGTGCTGAGTGAGTGCAATTTGGGTGCTCCGGTCTACTCCACGCCGATCATCGCGAATGGCGTGCTCTACATCTCGAGCAACACGCATCTCTTCGCCTTGCAAGACACAGCCAAGGCGCAACCGGTGCCGGATCAGAAGAAGAAACTCGAATAAACGCACAGGCACCCGGATAAATCTACAGATGCAACCCGCTTCACCTCAGAAGCGGGTTGCTTAATCAAATAAGCAGTACATTTTAGGCACATCACTGAAATACAGGGTATGAGCGAAAAGACCATCACGCAGGCGGAGATACAGGCGGCGCAGGACAACTTGAACGCGCACCTGAAAGAGATCATCAACTGGCATTTCTCGCCGGAAACGGGTTGCCCGTTCTGGCTGGAGTGGGCGTCCAAGAACTTCGATCCGCGCAAGGAGATCAACTCCTTCGAGGACATGAAAAAGTTCCCGCACTTCCAGGATGAGTGGTTGCGTGATCTCCAGCCTGAGGTTTGGGTGCCGGCGGCTTTCAAGGGTAAGCCGTTCAACATCTTCGAGACGGGCGGCACGACGGGCATGCCCAAACAACGCATCGGCTGGAACGATTACAAGGTCGATTACAGCGAGTTCTCCGACAAGGTGTCCGATGAGCATTTCCCGAAGAATCACTACTGGCTGATGATGGGCCCGACCGGTCCGCGCCGTCTGCGTCTGGCCATCGAGCATCTCGCCAATGTGCGTGGCTCCAGCTGCTATTTCATCGACCTCGACCCGCGTTTCGTGAAGAAGCTCATCTCGAACAAGCAGTTTGATGTGGCGCGCGCTTACATGGACCACGTGGTCGACCAAGCCGCGACCATCTTGAAGCATCGTCGCGTGAGCGGTCTCTTCACCACGCCGAAGCTGCTCGAAGCCTTGGCGGAGAAGGTGGACCTCTGGGATGCTGGTATCCGTGGTGTGTTCTGTGGTGGTACGACGATGGCGCCGCAGTATGTGCGCTTCATCGTGGAAGAGGTGTTGGAAGGCCGCATCGGCTTCTATCCGACCTACGGCAATACGCTGATGGGTTTGGCGGCGAGTGTGCCGATCCGGGCAGAAGACAATTTCTCCGTGACCTACTACGCTCCGCAGCCACGAGCCGTCTTGCGCGTCGTGGATGCGAACAAGACGGAAGACACCAAAGGATACGGCGAATGGGGTCGGGTGGAATTGACCACATTGACCAAGGAATTTTTCATGCCGCGCTTCCTGGAGCGCGACGAAGCCATCCGCCGTGAACCGCGCTTCCCATATGCCTGGGATGGTGTGGCGGAAGTCCGCCCGTTCGGCGCGATGGAGAAGAACATCGTGGAAGGCGTTTACTAAGCGCCCTTGCCTTATGGACGCCGACTCCTCAGCTCGCATGCTGAAGTTGCTTGAGAGCATCGACTCCAAGCTGGACCGTCTGGAGCAGATCGAAGAACTGCTATATGACATCAAGCTGGAGGTCTGCGGCTTTGAGCATGAGGGGACGCCGTATCCTGGATCTACAGAAAAGATTATCAGTGCGATTGAGTCAGTGGAGGCCGAGGTCGGCTCCTTGCAACTGACCATCGAAGCGATGGAAGACAAATCGTCGGAAGAAAAAGAATCATGAGTTCTGTTCCCCATATCCCTGTTATCCGTCTGGGCCGTAATTATGAGAGCCTGGACAAGGTCGAGATCAAGAACCACTCCACGGGCGAGGTCATCGCCACAGTGTCGAGTGTGAACGCAGGCATCATCCGCAAGGATTTCCGCAAGATCGGCGAAAGCCGGGCCGCGTTGAAGAAGTTCACGGTCAAGCAGCTCATGGAACTTTCGGCCAAAGCGGGCGATCTCTTCCTGAACGGCACGCTGCCGTTCGGTGACAAGGGCCACACGCAGACGCCGCAGCAATACATCGAGACGCTCAGCCTCACCAGCGGCCTGCCGCACGTGATGGTGAAGCGCAACATGACCAAGATCCATTACGCGCTGACGCATCTGGATGTGATTCTGAACGGTCTATCCCGCGGACTGGACATGAGCATCCTCGATTCTGGCACGGGCGAGCAGTTCGGCACGAAACTATCCTTCTTCCCGACCGCCGCTGCGCTTGGGTTGGTAATGCCGAGCAATTCACCGGCGGTGAATTCGCTCTGGTTGCCCGCCATCGCGCTCAAGACCCCGGTCATCATCAAGCCGGGTAAGGAAGAGCCTTGGACGCCGTATCGTTTGATCCAGGCTTTCATCCAGGCCGGTGTGCCGGCCGAGGCGTTTGGTTTTTATCCCACGGATCACGAGGGGGCGGGGGAAATCCTCAAGACCTGTGGCCGCGCGCTTATCTTCGGTGACAAGAACACCACGGCGCAGTATGCGAATAATCCGGCCATCCAGTTGCACGGACCGGGCTGGAGCAAGATCATCGTCGGTGAGGATTGCATCGAGAACTGGCGCGATTACATCGACGTGATGGCGGGTGCCATCTCGGACAACGGCGGCCGTTCCTGCATCAACGCTTCGGCGATTGTCGTGCCGAAGTATGCAGCGGAGATCGCAGATGCCATCGCCCAGAAGCTGGGACCGGTGAAGCCGACGAAACCGGATGATGAAAATGCCCGGCTGTCCGGCTTTGCCAACGTGAAGATGGCTGAGTTCATCGACGCGCAGATCGAGGACGGTCTGAAGACGCCCGGCGCAACTGACGTCACGGCCAAGTATCGTGATGGCTCACGCAAGGTGATCTTCGAGGGCGGCACGTATATGCGACCGACCATCGTGCATTGCGATTCGTTTGCCCATCCGCTCGCCAACAAAGAGTTTCTCTGCCCGTATGCCAGTGTGGTGCAAGTGCCGCAGAAGGATGTGCTGCATCAGATCGGCTACAGCCTTGCGGTCAGTGCCATCACGAAGGATCAGGCCTTCATTGACGAGATTATGGCGTTCCCCGAGATCGAGCGTTTGAACATCGGTCCGGTTTCCACTATGGCCATCTCTTGGGACCAGCCGCATGAGGGCAACATGTTCGAGTTCCTCTGGCGCCGTCGCTCGATCGAAAAAGCTTGGTAAAACTTGAACGACAGGGCTTGGTGAGGCGTCTGACATTCGTAAACATACCAAAACGATGACGAGTCACGCCGCCTTTGATTATCAACCCCGCACGCGCCTCGTCTATGGCGTGGGCACTGTGGATCGTGTGGGTGAGTTGGCGGCGGAACTGGGCGGCAAGCGCATCCTGTTAGTGACCGATGGCGGCATCGCAAAGGCGGGCCACGCACAGCGTGTGCTGGAAAACCTCAGCAAACACGCTGATACCGTCACCCTCTTCGACAAGGTTCACGAGAATCCCACCACCAAGGACGTGAATGACTGCCTCGCGGTGGCGCGGGCGGCGAACATCAATTTGATCGTGGGTTTGGGCGGCGGCAGTTCCATGGACACCGCCAAAGGGACGAATTTCCTCCTCACCAATGGCGGTGAGATGAAGGACTACTGGGGCGTGGGCAAAGCCACCAAGCCCATGCTACCGCTCATCGCGATACCGACCACAGCAGGCACCGGCAGTGAATGCCAGTGTGCAGCGCTCATCGCCGATGAGGAGACGCATAACAAGATGGCCTGCCTGGATCCCAAGGCAGCGGCGAAGGTGGCTATCCTAGACCCGGCATTGACGGTCTCCATGCCGCAACGGGTCACGGCGTTCACGGGTATCGATGCCATCGCGCATGCGGTCGAGACCGCGGTCTCCAAGAAGCGTAATCCACTTTCCTTGATGTATTCTTATGCGGCCTTCCGGTTGCTGGTGCCGAGTCTGCCTCGGGTGCTTTCCCATCCGGACGATGTGGAAGCCCGTGGTCGGATGTTACTTGGGGCGGCCTATGCAGGAACGGCCATTGAGAACAGCATGCTGGGTGCAGCCCATTCGGCGGCGAATCCGCTGACGGCGCATTTCAACATCGTGCACGGCCAGGCAGTGGGCATGATGTTGCCGCAGGTAGTGCGTTTCAATTCAGAGGATCCGGAAGCCTTGCAAGGCTATGCGGAACTCGCCTCCAGTGCGGAGATCGCCAAATTGAAAGATGGGGCTACCTCGGCCTTGGAAGGGCTCATCGCCCGTCTCGACTCGCTGCTGAACATCGCGAAGATGCCGCGGACTCTGGGTGAATGCGGAGTCAGCGCGGATGATTTGCCAGTCATGGCCGATGAAGCGGTGAAGCAGTGGACGGTGAATTTCAATCCACGCCCGATGACGGCTGCGGATTTCCGTGAACTTTACGAAAGAGCTTTTGATCGCCGGAGCGATGGCGATCTGGTCTAAGCTGGTGGCAAGGTTGGAGGGTTGGCCTCTTCCTTCAACAAATCCAACCCGGCAAGAGTTCCCGCGATTATGCCGTAGCTGGGCGCGACAAACCAACCAATGATGGGCACCGCCATCAGCAGCAGAAAACCCACGCCGACACCTATCAAGCGAGGCCGATGCCGCCGGGCGAACTTCAAGGTTGAGGGAATGGTGTAACGCCGCCGTTCCAAGACCGGATCGGCAAAGCCAATTCCAGCTAGATACGACTGGATGATGGTCATCAGCGCGAAAGCGACCACAGCACCCGCCACCGGTATCAACCCGATCAGGAAGCAAAGGGCGAACGCAAAAGCGGAGATCAGCACCGCCAGCAGACTTAGGCAAGTTGCGCGCAAGATTTCTCGACCCACACCTTGCCAGGTGAACTTGGGCGGTTCGATGCCACCGGAGACTTTCTCCACTGTTTCTGATATGTAAGAGAGCAAGGGTGAGCAGAGAATCATGATGACATTGCGGAAGAGC
>Ga0222714_10005427_pt1 | contig 12133 bp, 13 predicted proteins | sample C33_3DmetaG_FD_165048 | JGI IMG/M metagenome (GOLD analysis project Ga0222714, IMG submission 165048) | Estuarine water microbial communities from San Francisco Bay, California, United States - C33_3D | ecosystem: Environmental > Aquatic > Marine > Unclassified | place: USA: California... | reverse complement strand
GTCGATAATCAGTTTGGACGGAAAAAGGGCATAGGTGGAGCCGATCAGAACCTCGGCCCGCCAGTCACGAAGGTGAACAAGGGCCTGCGGTGGCACAAGCATATCGCGACGAGGGCGTGTGTGGCCGAGGGCTCCTGCTTTGACAGCAACAGGTTCGATCCGCGTCCATCCTGATTCTATGCCCCTGAGAATAACGAGGCCCGCATCGCGCGAGATAATCCGTGCCCCGGGCGCGAGAACTTCGACCGGAACCTCGCCTTCGATCGTCATGATCCGCGTTCCAGCGATCAGACCGGCAGTTTCGACCGCCACCAGATGCTCGGCGGCAGGGAGTTTTTCGGCAAGGAGGGGCATGGCAGCGCTCGTCTTTGTCTTCACAGCTATAGTTCCGGTTCAAATGTGGCGAAATTCGGTTCGGGGCTGATTTGTTTCGTTGAATTTTCGGGTGTTTTTCCCCTCGCTTCCTGCGCATGGCTTTGATAGACACCGCCCCAATTCGGGGGCGGGCCCAGGCCTGCCCCCTTTCATCATGCGGGTGTGGCGAAATTGGCAGACGCACCAGATTTAGGTTCTGGCGCCGCAAGGCGTGGGGGTTCAAGTCCCTCCACCCGCACCAGATAGGAAAGAAGGACGACAGATGCAGGTCACCGAGACCCTGAACGAAGGCCTCAAGCGCGGATATGCCATCATTGTGACGGCGGGCGAGCTTGACGCGAAGGTCAACGAAAAGCTGATCGAGGCCCAGCCCGAGATCGAAATGAAAGGCTTCCGCAAGGGCAAGGTGCCGATGGCGCTTCTGCGCAAGCAATACGGCCAGCGTCTTCTGGGTGAAGCCATGCAGGACGCGATCGACGGTGCGCTTAACAGCCACCTCGAGACCTCGGGGCATCGTCCGGCCGCGCAGCCGCAGATGAAGATGACAAACGAAGACTGGAAAGAGGGCGACGACGTTCACGTCGAGGTTGTCTACGAGACCCTTCCCGACGTTCCGGATGTCGATTTCAAGAAGATCAAGCTCGAGCGCATGGTCGTAAAAGCCGACGAGGCGTCTGTTACCGAAGCTCTTGAGAACCTCGCCAAGACCGCCCAGAACTTTGAAGACCGCAAGAAGGGCTCCAAGGCAAAAGACGGCGATCAGGTTGTGATCGACTTCGTGGGCAAGGTCGACGGCGAGGCCTTTGAAGGCGGCTCGGCCGAGGATTATCCGCTCGTGCTGGGCTCCAACTCCTTCATCCCCGGCTTCGAGGCTGGTCTCGTTGGCGTGAAGGCCGGCGACGAGAAGGACGTGGACGTGACCTTCCCCGAGAACTATGGCGCTGAGAACCTGGCCGGCAAGGCCGCCGTGTTTACCTGCACCGTGAAGGCCGTGAAAGAGCCGAAAGCGGCCGAGATCAACGACGATCTCGCCAAACAGTTCGGCGCCGAAGATCTTGCTGCGCTGAAGGGTCAGATCTCGGAGCGCCTTGAAGGTGAATATACCGGCGCCGCCCGTGCGGTTGCCAAGCGCGCGCTGCTTGATGCGCTCGACAAGGCGGCCAAGTTCGATCTTCCTGCCTCGCTCGTCGACGCCGAAGCCAGCCAGATCGCTCACCAGCTGTGGCACGAGGAAAACCCCGATCACCACGGCCACGATCACGGCGCGATCGAAACCACGGACGAGCACAAGAAGCTGGCTGTTCGCCGCGTGAAGCTGGGCCTTCTATTGGCCGATGTCGGCCAGAAGGCCGACATCAAGGTGACTGATGCCGAGCTGACCCAGGCCGTCATGAACCAGGCGCGCCAGTATCCGGGCCAAGAGCGCGAGTTCTTCGATTTTGTCCAGAAGAACGCTCAGTTCCGTCAGCAGCTTCAGGCGCCGATCTTTGAAGACAAGGTTGTCGACCACATCTTCGCGGAAGCCAAGGTGACCGAGAAGGAAGTCGACAAAGACGCGCTTCAGAAGGCGGTCGAAGCTCTCGACGAGGAATAATCCGGGGGCCCAAGGGCCGGATTGGAAAGGGCGCCTCTTGGGCGCCCTTTTTGTTTGAACGGGCCTATCTGGCGGCAATTTTTAACGCTATGTTCAAGGCGTGACCTCAAGGGAGACAGCTATGCGTTCACTCATCCTGTCGGTCGGATTGGTTTTCGGCTGGGTTGCCGTTGCGGAGGCCTGCCCTGACTTCAATCAGTCGGGAGAGTCCTATCAGGCGACGGGCGCCGATCTATTTACCCGCAGGGATTTCAACGTTGTCGCCGGTGGCGAGAACTATGTCTGGGACTGCCCCCGCATCAAGCCGGGGACAGATCAGGGCGCGGGGTATTTCCCGACGGCGCCCGACTTTACCTTCAGCCTGTCCAAGATGGCCGGTTATCAGCTGGTGATCAGCGTGGTCAGCGCCTGCGACTCGGCGCTGTTGATCAATACGGCGTCGGTCAATTGGTACTATGACGACGACGATAATGGGGATCTCGATCCCAAGATCGTTTTGACCCGGCCGGCCGACGGATATCTGGATATCTGGGTGGGAACCTATGATGGCGCATACTGCGACGCCATCTTGTCGCTCGAGACATTCAAGTAGGTGGCCAAAGGCCGCGCAACGAAAAAGGGCCGCGGAAATCCGCGGCCCTTTTCAATCCTGTCGCGTCGATCAGGCTTCGCCGTCTTCGGAGGCAGCGCCGCCGATATCGTCGAACAGTTCCTGAATTTCGAAATCGGCAGCGGCCTCTTCCTCGGCAGCCAGTTCCCGGATCGACTTGCCTGACGCCTGAAGTTCGGCTTCTTCGACCGTACGGGCCACGTTGAGCGAAATCGACACAGTGACTTCGGGGTGAAGAACGACAGCGACGGTGTGAATGCCGAGATCCTTGATCGGGGCGATCAGCACAACCTGCTTGCGGTCAACGCTGAAGCCTGCCTCGGTGGCCGCGTCGGCGGCGTCACGCGGGGTGACTGAACCGTAAAGCGCACCGCCATCGGATGCAGACCGAATCACGACGAAAGTCTGACCGTCGAGCTTGCCGCCAAGGGCTTCGGCCTCTTTGCGGGTTTCGAGGTTGCGGGCTTCGAGTTGCGCCTTGTCGGAATCGAACTTGGCGATGTTGGTGGCGTTGGCGCGCAGGGCCTTGCCTTGCGGCAGAAGGAAGTTGCGTGCATAGCCGTCTTTGACTTTCACGACTTCGCCCATCTGACCGAGCTTGGCCACGCGTTCGAGAAGAATAACGTCCATCTGGGAACTCCTTACTTCACGGCGTAGGGCAGAAGGGCGAGGAACCGGGCGCGCTTGATCGCCTGGGCGAGCTTGCGCTGGTTCTTGGCACCGACGGCGGTGATGCGGGCGGGGACGATCTTGCCACGCTCGGAGATATAGCGCTGCAGGAGACGGGTGTCTTTGTAGTCGATCGCCGGGGCGCCTTCGCCCTCGAACGGATCAGACTTGCGGCGACGGAAAAACGGTTTGGTAGCCATAACTTAGTATCCTTTCGCGATCAACTTAGCGGCGTTCACGGCGCTCGGGGCGGTCACCACGATCGCCACGGTCGCGCTCGTCGCGCTTTTGCATCTGAACCGAGGGGCCTTCTTCGTGGGCATCGACCTTGATGGTCAGAATGCGCATCACGTCATCATGAAGGCGCATCAGGCGCTCCATCTCCAGAACGGCGGCCGCGGGGGCATCGGTGCGGAGGTAGGCGTAGTGACCCTTGCGGTTCTTGTTGATCTTGTAGGCCATCGTCTTGACGCCCCAGTACTCATTTTCAACGACCTTGCCGCCGTTGTCGCCGAGGACGGTCGAGAAATGTTCGATGAGGCTTTCGGCCTGCGCGTTGGACAAGTCCTGACGCGAAATAAAGACATGCTCGTAAAGCGGCATGTGTGCTCCATTCATTTCTGCGGCGCATTTCAAAGGACGGGGCGTTAGACCTTCCGCACCCCATCCACGAGAGACTGCGCGGTTCTAAGACATCGCGGAAGGATGGGGCCTTATACAGAGACGGGCCGCCAAGGCAAGGGCAAAACGGCCGCGAAACCCCAGCAAAACTTATGGCTTTCGAGATTGCCCGGCCTTGCGGTTGATGAAGATCGCAAGAGCGTGCCGCGAAGGGGCGGCGGCGCACAGGATTGTCTCAAACTTGTGCGGCCAAGGCCAAGACTGTGCCTGCAAATCGCCCAATTTGTTACCGCAAATGGAGGTAACCGGGAAATGGAGTGCCCCTCAATGACAGTCGTAGCGACAGATCAGCCGCGCAGAACCTCGCTCAGGGTTGCCAATGGCGGGGTTGTTTCGCCGTCGGTTCACGTCAGCGATGCCTATTGGGGGTATATCATCGCGTCTCCGCTTGCCGACCGGCGTTGGGCCGAGGTTGGGCAAACCGCAAGCTGGATCGCAGGGATGGCCTTCTTGATTGCCGCCATCGGGCTTTGGCTACTGCCGGGGGCGAGCGTCGCCAGCGACGTCATGGCGATGAAATTCGGCCTGAGCACGGTGCTGGGCGGGATTGCCAGCGTGCTGATCTATTATGCCAGCCGCGGTGTGCGGACCGAAATTCAGGTCGATACGAAGCTCGGCGAAATCCGCGAGATCGTGCGCAATAGCGCGGGTCGGACATCCTTGATCAGCAAGCTCCGTTTCGACATGATCGGCGGCGTCTTCCTTGACCGGACAAATGCCGACAGGGGCGAAACCGCGCTTCTTCTGCGGTTTCTCAACACGCCCAAGGTGATGCTGGTCGCCGTTGGCCCGACCGAACATCTGGAGCAGCTGCGCAACCGGCTGGGCCGCGATCTTTTGGCTGTGACCAAGCGCCAAGAGCAAGATATCCGCTAGCCCGAACCACCCCTCCGTGCAACCAAAGCGCCCCGTTCCTGAACGGGGTTTCTTGTCGTGGGGCATCGGGCCGGGTAGAGCAGGGAAAAGCAATCGAGGGAGATCACCATGCGGGCATTCGTATTTTCGGGACAGGGCGCTCAGGCCATCGGGATGGGCAAGGCGATGGCCGAAGCCTATCCGGCGGCGAAGGCGGTGTTTGACGAGGTCGATGCAGCACTTGGCGAAATGCTGTCAGCCCTGATCTGGGAGGGCGATATTGCCGAGCTCACCCTGACGCGCAACGCCCAACCGGCGCTTATGGCGACCTCGCTTGCCGCGATGCGGGCGCTTGAGGCGGAAGGCGTGTCGATCGGCGCCGCTTCCTATGTCGCCGGCCATTCCCTTGGGGAATATTCGGCGCTCGCCGCGGCAGGGGCGATGTCGATCAGCGATGCGGCGCGGCTTTTGCGGATCCGTGGAACCGCGATGCAAGAGGCGGTTCCTGTGGGCGTCGGCGCGATGGCCGCGCTTCTGGGGCTCGATTTTGCCGCTGCGACCGAAGTGGCCAAGGAAGCTGCGCAGGGCCAGGTCTGTCAGGCTGCGAATGACAACGATCCGGCGCAGGTGGTGGTCTCAGGCCACCGCGAGGCTGTTGAACGCGCGGTCGAGATCGCCAAGGCCAAGGGCGCCAAGCGGGCGCTTTTGCTGCCTGTGTCGGCTCCGTTCCATTGTGAATTGATGGCGCCGGCCGCCAGGGTCATGGCTGAAGCGCTTGACGATGTTGAGATCAGGGAGCCCTTTGTGCCGGTGGTGGCGAACGTGATTGCCTCGGATGTGACCGATCCGGCGGCGATCCGCTCGCTTCTGGTTCAACAGGTGACCGGCTCGGTCCGTTGGCGCGAAAGTGTGGCCTGGATGGCCGGCAAAGGCGTGACCGAGGCTTGGGAGATCGGCGCTGGCAAGGCGCTGTCGGGGATGATCCGTCGGATCGCGCCGGAGATGGCGACGCGGGCAATTGGCGTGCCGGACGACATCAAGGCAGCGGCCGAAGCTCTGAACGGCTGAAAGCGCCAGGGAAGTGAACGAGGAAGGACAGAATATGTTTGATCTGACAGGCAAGACCGCGCTGGTGACTGGCGCTTCGGGCGGGATCGGAGCCGCGATCGCCAAGGCTCTACACAGTGCAGGCGCCACCTTGGCCATTTCCGGCACGCGCATTGAGCCTCTTGAGGCACTGGCGGCGGAACTGGGCGAGCGGGTTCACGTCTTGCCCTGCAATCTCTCGGATGCTGCGGCGGTGGATGCCCTGCCAAAGCAGGCGGCCGAGGCGATGGGCGGCGTCGATATTCTCGTCAACAATGCGGGCATCACCAAGGACAACCTCTTCATGCGGATGTCGGATGAGGAATGGGCGAGCGTTCTTGACGTGAATCTCACCGCAACGATGCGGCTGTGCAAAGGCGTTGTTCGGGGCATGATGAAGTCGCGCTGGGGCCGGATCGTGAATATCTCGTCGATCGTCGGCGCCACCGGCAATCCGGGGCAGGCCAACTATGCCGCGTCCAAGGCCGGTATGGTGGGAATGTCGAAATCCATCGCCTACGAGGTCGCTGGCCGGGGGATCACGGTGAACTGCGTGGCGCCGGGCTTCATCGCCACGGCGATGACCGACAAGCTGACGGACGAACAGAAGGAAAAGATTAACGTCCAGATCCCGGCCGCGCGGATGGGCACCCCCGAAGAGATCGCGGCCGCCGTTCTTTATCTGGCGAGCAACGAGGCCGGCTATGTGACGGGCGCGACGCTGCACGTCAACGGCGGCATGGCGATGCTCTGAACCTGCCGAAAACAAAAGAAATTTTGGGGTGGCCAGCGGCCGCCCCTTTTTTGTAGAATTTTCGTATCAAAACGATGCGGTGGCGTCATGGGGCGCAATGCGCAATTCACCGATCTTGAAGTTTTCGACTGGCTGGGGCGGCATCTGGCCGAGGCACATTCTGTCACGGTTCAGCAGGTCTCGAAGGGGACGGGCGTATCGGTCGGGTCGATCTATCATCGCTATGGCTCGATGGACGGGCTTCTGGCGTCGGCGTGGCTTGCGGCGGCTCGCAGCTACCGTGGCGGACTTGGGCGGCCGCTGGGGCGTTTGGGCGAGGGCCCTATGCGCAGAATCGCCCTTCACGCCGGACGTTGGGCCGTGGCAAGGCCGGCGCAGGCGCGGCTTCTGTTTTGTGTGCCGGAGCGGGTTTTGGTTCGCGGTGCGGCCAGTGAGTCGCTCGAGGTCACGATTGCGCAGGAGAATGCCGAATTTGCGGCGCGCATTGACGATTTCTATGCTCGAAACAGTCTCGATCCCATTCGGGCGGAGCTTGGCCTGTTTATCCTGCCGCAGCGGATTGTGGCGGGCTACGTGGGTGATCCGCATAGTTTCCACAAGGTAAAGCCTCTGATCCTGAACACAGTTTTTGCTTTGCTGCCCTCAAGCAATCCGACCGGTTCGGGCACGGAAGACGAGAGCGACGGAGACTTGGATGACAGCCTTGAGAAGGCTTGAAATTGGTCGCGCCGGACAACATTCTTGGGAGGAGCCGAACCGGGCGGGAAAGGATTTGCCTTCGGGAAAATCTCTGCTATAGCCCGCGAAGTTTTGCCGGAAGGCGCGCCTGGCGCTTGTCGGTTTCGCCCCGCTTCGGGCAATCCAACGGCCCCGCGGGGGCATGATATAACGGGCTGAAGCCCTTAAACGTGAGGAACAGACATGAGCGACGTCGCAGACCGTGTGCGTAAGATCGTTGTAGAGCACCTTGGTGTCGAAGGGGACAAGGTCAGTGAGGCCGCTTCGTTCATCGACGATCTGGGCGCCGACAGCCTCGATACCGTTGAGCTGGTGATGGCTTTCGAAGAAGAGTTCGGCATCGAGATCCCCGATGACGCCGCCGAAACCATCCAGACCTTCGGCGATGCCGTCAAGTTCATCAGCGAAGCCCAGTAAGCTTTCCTGATGCAAGGATCAGACGGCGCCCATCGGGCGCCGTTTTCTTTTTACCAGACCAAGCCCAGCAAGAAGACCGCCAGATGTGTCCCGGCATGGGCGGCCATTGCGGCGCCGAGGCTTTTTCTGACGTAGAGGAGCCCATAGACGATCCCGAGCGCCGCATTGAGACCCAGGATCCGGATCAGCAAGGCGGGCGCAAGTTCCGCCCCGCTGGCCAGAACGGCGGGAAGGTGGCCGGCGGCGAAAAGAAATGCGGCGGCGATCACGGCGATCCAGCACGCGGCCCCACGGGGCAGAGCCTTTGCCAAAGCCCAGAACAGGAGCGACAAGAGCCCCCATCTGAGCATGATCTCTTCTGTGAGGCCGCCATAGAGCACCCCCAAAATCAGTTGCATGGGCCCCGCGCCGTCCAGAAGCGTCGGAATTGTGAGGTCAGCGGTTTGCCAGAGGGGCGCCGAGAACTGGTCGATCACCGCCGCCAGAAGACCTGCCACGAGGCCGGTCACGAGCCCCAGCCGCAAGATGGCGAGGTCAAGCGTCGATCCAAGTATCCATTCTGCTGCAAGGCCGAGGCGTGGCGCCGTCGCGGCGCCCGCAAGACACATGACCAGCGTCAGCACCAGCGGATTGACCATCAGCAAGACGGCCGGGATGCCCTCTGGCGGCTCCACGACGAAGGGCAGCAAAGTGATTCCCGGCAGGGCGATGGCAAATGCGCGAAGGGCTGTGGAAAAAACTGACGGGGCCATGTGGCCGTCTCCTGACACAACAAAACTGCCCGACAGCGTATGGAGTAGGGATCAGGCGGTCAACTGCACTTGCCCCTGCGGTTGCCCGTGAGCTATCAGGGGCTAAGGAAAACTATCGAGGTGAGGGCAGAATATGCGCCGTGTCGTTGTAACCGGACTTGGGCTTGTCACGCCGCTTGCGGATGGCGTTGACGAAAGCTGGAAACGCCTGCTCGCAGGACAATCGGGCGCCGGCACGATCACCCAATTCGATGCGAGCGGGCTTGCCACCACCTATGCCTGTGAGGTCAAGCGCGGCGACGGCTCGGACGCCACGTTCAACGCCGACAGATACATGGAGCCGAAGGAACAGCGGAAGGTGGATGATTTCATCCTCTTCGGCGTGGCCGCGGCACAGCAGGCGGTCGAGGATTCGGGTTGGGTTGCCGATACTCCCGACAAGCAGAACCGCACCGGTGTCTTGATCGGGTCGGGGATCGGCGGGCTGAAGTCGATTGCCGAAACGGCGATCTTGATCAAGGAAAAAGGGCCGCGACGTGTTTCGCCGTTCTTTATTCCGGGCGCGCTGATCAACCTGATCTCTGGTCAGGTTTCGATCCGCTACGGGTTCAAGGGGCCGAACCACTCGGTCGTGACCGCCTGTTCGACCGGTGCGCACGCCATTGGCGATGCGAGCCGCCTCATCAAATACGGCGCGGCCGACGTGATGATCGCGGGCGGTGCCGAGGCGGCGATCTGCGAGATCGGGATTGCCGGTTTCAACGCCTGCAAGGCTCTTTCAACCAAGCGCGGGAATGATCCGCAAAAGGCCAGCCGCCCTTATGATGCCGACCGTGACGGTTTCGTCATGGGCGAGGGCGCGGGGATCGTGGTTCTTGAGGAATACGAACACGCCAAGGCGCGCGGCGCCAAGATCTATGCCGAAGTTCTGGGCTATGGGATGTCGGGCGATGCCTATCACATCACGGCCCCGTCCGAGGATGGCGAGGGCGGCGAGCGGTCGATGCGGGCGGCGTTGGCCGACGCGGGGCTGGAGCCCAGGGACGTAGACTATATCAACGCACACGGCACCTCGACCATGGCAGACACCATCGAGCTTGGCGCTGTCGAGCGGATGATGGGCGATGCCGCAGGCAAGGTGACCATGTCATCGACCAAGTCCATGACCGGCCACCTTCTGGGCGCGGCTGGCGCCATCGAGGCGATCTTTGCGATCCTTGCGGTGCGCGATGATGTTTGCCCGCCGACGATCAACCTCGACAATCAGGCGGTTGAAAGCAAAGTCGACCTCGCGCCGAACGCCAAGCGCGAAAAGACCGTCAACGTGGCCCTGTCCAATTCCTTTGGCTTTGGCGGCACCAATGCCAGCGTGATCGTGGGCAAATTGCGCTGATGTGGCGACACCTCGCGTCCAACGCTCTGAGCTTCTTCTTTGTCCTGCTGCTTGTCGTTGCGGGGGCGGTGGCCTGGGGCGCGCGGATGTATTCGGAGCCCGGCCCTCTGGAGGCCGGGATCTGTCTGCGGGTTGAAAGCGGAACAAACTTCCGTGCGGTGAGCCGCAATCTGGAAGCGCAAGGTGCGGTGGCAAGCGGGGCGATCCTGCGGATCGGCGCGGATTACTCCCAAAGAGCGGGGCTTTTGAAAGCGGGCAGCTATCTTGTTCCCGAGCGGGCCTCGATGGAAGAGATCGTCGAGATCGTGACACGCGGCGGGCAGAGCACCTGCGGCACCGAGGTGGTCTATCGGATTGGCGTCAACAAGACAGTGGTGCAGGTGCGCGAGCTTGATCCCGCCACTAGCCGTTATGTCGATGTGGCAGAATACGATCCGGTGACTGACGAAACACCTTCCGAATATACGAAGGTCGCCGGCGAGGCGGATACGCGCTTTCGCGTGGCGATGGCCGAGGGCACGACAAGTTGGCAGGTTGTGACCGCGCTCAACGGGATATCGACCCTTGTCGGGCCGGTCTTGGAGGTTCCGGCCGAGGGGATGCTCGCGCCTGACAGCTACGAGTTCCGTCCCGGCGCGACTGTTGCTTCGATTCTGGCGCGGATGGAGGCGTCGCAAGAAAAGATACTCGCCGAGGCCTGGGTCGAGCGCGCGGCGGATCTTCCGGTTTCAACGCCCCAAGAAGCACTTGTCCTTGCCTCGATCATCGAAAAGGAAACCGGCGTTGCCGAAGAGCGCGGCCTTGTGGCGGGCGTCTTCGTCAATCGTTTGAACCGGGGGATCCGGCTCCAGACCGACCCGACGGTAATTTATGGCATCACGGGCGGCGAGGGTGTCTTGGGGCGCGGCCTGCGCCAGAGCGAGTTGCAGCGGGAGACGCCCTATAACACTTATCTCATTGACGGGCTGCCTCCGACACCGATCGCCAACCCGGGGCGGGCCAGCATCGAGGCCGCTCTGAATCCGGCCGACACGCCCTTTATCTTCTTCGTGGCGGACGGAACGGGCGGCCATGCCTTTGCCGACAACCTCGCCGATCACAACAAGAACGTGGCGGCCTGGCGGGCGATCGAAGATCAGCAGACCGGGAACTAATCCTAATAAAACCTAAATAAGTCGGGCGCTTAGAGGGCGCTCGATTTGACATTTGGCGCGTCCAGTCTTAGCGAACTGGATATGCTAGAAGACGTAGGGGGCGGCACAGGGCGGAAGGCTCTGGTCGCCTTTTTGCGTCTCTCTCCTGTGGCGGACCCCAACACAGGCACGACTCAATGATCCAAGATCGGTCCGACAAAACCGCATTTCCAACCGCCGAAGAGGCATACAAGGAAGCCGCCGGTCACTTCCGGAGAGTAAGCGATACCCTGCAAGGGATCGAGAAATTGATCAGGGAGGGTGATCCTGATCTGGCGAGCAAGATCCTCACCCAAATCCAGCTTCTGGACAAAGCGTTCTTCACACTCAAATCGGCCGAGGAGGCATTTCATGCAACATATGGGCGCGCGTTCCGCGCAAGAGAGTTTGACGTCGAAGCTGCACGGGATTCGATTGGGGGCAAGTTGGATCGCCTCCGCTCCCCCGAGCATTCAGAATGAGTTTCTGGAATCGCTCGATGGGGCGGAGCTGAAGGCGCTTCCCTTTCTGTTCGAGTTCTGGGCGCTCGAGCACCAGTTGCCGCCGGAGGGAGATTGGCGCACCTGGCTCATCATGGGCGGGCGCGGCGCCGGCAAGACGCGCGCCGGGGCGAAGTGGGTCCGCTCGCTCGTCGAGGGGGCAAGGCCATCTGATCCCGGCCAGGCGCGGCGAATCGGGCTTGTCGGCGAGACGCTCGATCAGGCCCGCGAAGTGATGGTTTTTGGCGAGAGCGGTATTCTCGCCCTGTGCCCGCCCGACCGCAGGCCGGAATGGATCGCCGGCCGCAAGATGCTTGTCTGGCCCAATGGGGCGACGGCGCAGATTCTTTCGGCGCATGATCCCGATGCCTTGCGCGGCCTACAGTTTGACGGGCTCTGGGCGGATGAGTTGGCCAAGTGGAAAAAGGCGGAAGAAGCCTGGGACATGCTGCAATTCGGGCTGCGGCTGGGGGATGACCCACGCGCCTGTGTCACGTCAACTCCGCGCAACGTCAAAGCCCTGACCGACCTTCTCGA
>Ga0222714_10005423_pt1 | contig 12138 bp, 19 predicted proteins | sample C33_3DmetaG_FD_165048 | JGI IMG/M metagenome (GOLD analysis project Ga0222714, IMG submission 165048) | Estuarine water microbial communities from San Francisco Bay, California, United States - C33_3D | ecosystem: Environmental > Aquatic > Marine > Unclassified | place: USA: California... | reverse complement strand
TGATTTTACAAAATTTGCATAAAGACACTCACCGATTCCTCGTGAATCTCCAACGATTAAAACCTTTTTATTATTAAAATTCCAAGTTATATTACTCATAGATATGTTCTACATTTGGTTTAGTAATTGCGTATCTAACACCAACTGAATCTCCTACACATTTTATTTGATGCCAAGTTTTCTTTGGTACTACAATAACATCATTTTCTTTAACTCTTTTTGTTCCTTGTCCATCAATCCACCACTCCCATTCACCTTCCATAACTACCCAATTTTCATCAGCGTCTGGATGATAATGTTTTCTATTACCTTCACCAGGTTGTTGTTGGATTATTACTCCACCGAATCTATCATTGAATGCAATTCTAACTGCCCAACTACCCATTCCTAACTCTTCTCTTAGTTGTTCAAGATTAATTGAAGTGGTATTTTCATATCTTCTCATCTGTTCCCAAGATACTTGTTCCACACCATCATTTTTCAATACATTTACTACATCTGAATCTTTATTTATCATAATATTTGGTCATATAACTTGTTTTGCATTTCTTGTCTTGTGATTTCTTTTATGTGTTTCAAAGTCAATTCTTCGTGTGGTGGTAAGTGTGAATATGTTTTTGCTCCGTCTATCACCTCGTGAACTGGTTTGACCCATTTGATATCATCTGTGTTTCTAAATATTCTTGCCTGATAATCTGGAAAGTTAATCCAACCTTGTTCAGTTTGTCTCCACTTCCAAAGATTCAAATGAAATTCTGTTATACCATTGACGATATTGATTCTTGGAACCCATATTAAATCTGTGTCATTGATTTCTAATATATCTGGTAATTGTTTGATTAGGATTTCATTTGGTATTTCATCCGCGTCAATATGAAATATAAAATCACCTGAACATTGTTCTTTTGTGTGGTTTTTTAATTTAGAGAAATCTTTATTGAAATGAAATTCTGTTACTTTTAATTGTCTTGGTTTAAAATACTGATGATACTCGTACTTTTCTAATACTTTTTCAAGTGCATAAAACTCATCTTGTATTATACTTTTATTACCCACTTTTGATACATCTCTTGTAACCACGACTTCATCTTCAGCTCTAATGTGTTTAGATAAGTGGTCTAACAAATTATCTAATTCTTTGTATTCATTGTAAACTGTAATTCCGTAACTGATTTTCATAAATCTATATTGTCTCCATACTTTCTTGTAATTGTTTAGATTGTGATTCTAATAATTCGTTTACCAATCTTTTTGGTAATCTATCATAATCGGTTTCAAGATAAACTCTCCTCTTTAAACATTCTCTTCTATCATAACTTCTCCAAACATCCGTTCTACCAACAAGAAGTTTAATTTTACGATATAATCTTGCAGTATCTTCTCGATTTCTCTCAAATCTTTCAGGAATATTTGCTTGAAGTGTTCCCTCTTTCATTTCTAATGCAGTTTTTTCTCCTACCGCACCACTTATTCTTTTTAACATTCTTCTTAATTCACTTTTTTTAATTGGTTGTTCTCCAAAAACATGCAATTGTAACCCAATAATATATCGTTTAACTCTTCCTGTAGTTTTTTTGATAAACTTATAGTCAGGATTAATAATCAAAACAGTTCTTTTCATTCCCTTCTTTTCACCTTTTGTTTTATAGACGAAATTAACTATTTGTCCTGATTCTACTAATGGCCAAGAAATGTTCTTTAATCCCATTAATCTAATTCCTTAATGATACCCATCTCTTTACATGCATCTAAGAATTCATATTGTCCGTATGTTTTAGAATTATCCACATCCAACATCATATCATGACCTTCATACTTAGGGTCTTTTTTCTCTTCATCAGTTAGTTTTCTAACTTCTGCTAATTTATACACCCAATTATTTTTAGTTCCCTCAGGATATATCATTCCTAATTTACCCATGTTCAATACACTTGGAAACCACATAATATTTGTATCATCATCAAATAATGCAACATCATTCATTAATTGTGTTGCACCCAATTGAGCTTGTTTTAGTTCTGGTGAATCCCAAGTATACGATGAATTACTTGTAAACCCACAATTAAAACACATATAAGAACTAAACTCTTTTTTAGTATCTTCTGCCACTTGTTTATCATGAAAACATCTATCTTCATTAAAACATACTGGACAAGTTATTTTTGTTTCTGCCATCTTATTCTCCTACCTTCTTCAATTTAGGTAATTTTAATTCAACTTTCTGTGGAACTGAATCCAACAATGGTTTGATAAGTTCACTTAATTTATCTCTCATCTTTTCGTAACTGAATTGTTTCTTACAAAATACTTCTAATTGTTTTGCTTTAATCAAGTACTTTTCATAGTTTGTAAAGATATCAACCATACAATTTGAGCCATCTTGATAGTTTACGGTAAACCATTGTGCTCCCTCAAAATAAATATCACCAGGAAAAGCTTCTCGAGGTACTTTTGTTAAACTTCCATTTAATAATGTGGAATAATTTGGATTTAAGAAATCTAAATGTCCACTCCAACCTGGTGCAACAATTGGTTTACCACTTTGAGTTGCCTCTAATAATGGTCTACCAAATCCCTCACCATGTGTAAATGTGATATGAGCTTTTACTTTAGGATGATTATATAATTCATTCATCTGTGCATCCGTAAAATCACCATGTATTAAATAAATTGGTGGAAGTTTTGTACCCTTTATATCCTTTTGAATCATTTTAATCTTTTTAAGTATCTCTTCTCTATCAATAACTGAGAATCCTGCTCCACTTGTTTTTAAAATCAAACCTGGTTGTTTAGGTTTATCCTTAAAAGTTTCTAAGAATACTTTAATCAACATACCAGTATCTTTTCTATCCTGTCCCATTCCACCTTGTAACCAATGACCACAGAATAAATAGTTCCAATTTGAATCTATTTCACCAAATACTTCATTAATTTCATCAGAAATTTCTGTAGTGGAAAAATAAACATCAGTATCTACACCCTCAAATAATACTTCCATTGGTTTAGTAACTTTAACATCCCCAACTTTATTTCCTTGTTGGTCTTTCTGTTCAAATACTGCTTCCTTAAATCCGTGTCGTGAGAATTCAGAAGTTAAGATATTCATATCCATACGATTCATTCCCTCAACCCACTTTACTGGTGGAATCGTTGATTCAATACCAGCTGTCATACCAACATTCTTTTTACCTATTGGTTGAAATTCATTCGGTACAACTAAATGTAAATGTAAATCTGGTTGTCTCTTTAATGAATTTGTTTTTAAAATTCTTTTTCCAATTTCTTGATGAACTTTATTATCCTTTTCAAGTGCATTCTTAGGTGTCATCCCCCAACGAACTGAATTAACTTTTACATCATAATCTAAATCAATTAAAGCCCTTACAATATCTCTTGAGTGGTTTCCGTATCCACTACGAGTTTCAACTGGTGCTGTTACTAATACTAATTCTTTACTCATTTATACCTCAACTTTATAAACATTAATCTTTTTTCTTGGTGTCCACTTATCAAATGCAGTTTCCATATGTTCTATGAACAAACCACCCATCGCTCTTGCACTCATGTTTGCATCATCACTCTTTACAAAATAGTGTCCTTTCACTCCACATCGGGTTCTTTCTTCTTTATCCATATCATACCACTCTTTCAATCTATTAGCAGCATCTACCCAATCACATCTATCATCAAAAATGTATGGTGTTGGAACTGAACCCATTAGAGCTCTTGAACGAGGCCACACTGGTTTTGCCCATTCTCCCCAAGTTAGTTCTTCATTGTGTTCCCACAATCTCCAATCGTGTAGTGATTTAATCGCACCATAACTTCTATAATTTATATATTCTCCCCTTAACTTAAATCCACATTGGTCTTGTAAACCACCCGTAACATTAACAATAATTGGTGTTCCAGCCATTAATGATTCACAAGTACCTAATCCAAATCCCTCGTTTGATGCAAGATTCATTGTAACATCTGCAATATTATATAAGAAGTTCATGTGTTTATTATCAAGTTTTTGATGTGAAAAAACTACATTAACTTCTGGCATTAAATGTTCAATTAACTTAGGTAAATCAGTTCCGTTTTCATCAACTGGTTGAGTGTGCATTACATAAGTAACTCTATCTCTTTTTTCTTCAGGTAATTGGTTTACGAATTCTTTGAATGCTAATAAAGAATCACCAACCATTTTTCTTCTAATGTTTCTGTTCACATATAGTAAAACAAAATCATTTGGACGATTACCCAACAATTGATTCTTAAATTTCTTTAATTCTGTCAATTCTTCATTATCTGTAACTGGATAAAAACTATCTTCATTAATTCCATGTGGAACATATGTTGAATCCCATTCTGTTCTTGGTTTATTTTGACAAACCTCTTGAACAATCGCATGTGTTTGTTTTGAAATATTCATAATCAAATCACAACTTTCATAATAGTTTTCATTGTATTGTGGAGCTGGCCAATCATCCCAAATATTATAATAGAAGATAGGAATGTGTTGTCTGATTTCATGTTCCATATTGTATAACCATTGCCAAAATCTTGGGTCAGTATAATGTAAGATTGCATCAGGTTTCTCTATTTCCATAATTTGTTTTAATAATTCAGGATTACCATATCCACTTGTTGGATATATTTTTAAATAAGAATCTAAAACACCTGATTCTTTTCTTATATCATCACTTATATCAAAAGCTTTACCTTCTTCAGGATGTTTTATAGCCCCACCGATTTGAACCCAATCATACTTATCAATAGTGTTTAATACTATCTCTCTGGACATGGTTCCTACACCACTTGACATTCTTAAATCATCCGATAATAATAGTATTTTCTTTTTCTTTCTGTAAAGTTTTTTTTCTACATTTACAGATTTTAATTTAGGTAGTTTTATTTCTGCCATTTGTAACCCTTATTGTTTGATTAAAATTTACTTCCACTTTTTTGATGAAGATTTTGATGTTCTAAAATAGCTTCTCTAAATTCTTCATCATAAACAAATTTATCAAGAGTTCTATTCACTAACTTTTGTAGAGAAAATTCATTATCTATCGTTTCATTCTTGAATTTCTTATATAACTCAGTTATAACCTTAACCGAAGTTAGTTTTAATTGTTCACTCATAACTTATTTCCTTGTAATATTTCATATATTCATATATATAAATATATAACTAATCAATAATAATGTAATTTTTTCCAATTTTTTTCGCGTGTTTTAAAGCACTTAATGTACCCTTTGAAACTACACCATTGGAACAAAACGCCACTATTCTATCACTATACTCAATTAATTCTTTATTTCTCTGATGAAAATGCCAAACTCGATATGGCCTTCCATAGTTAAAACTTTCTTTAACACAATGTATATTGTGTGGATAATGTTTTGGTGGGAATTCTGAATATTTTATATCAAAATCTAAAGAGGACTTTTTAGCATATCCATCACTACCTTCTTTTTGTCCACCACTTACTATTTCTAATTCATCCCCAAACTTTTCTTTAAGTTTAAAAATAAAATCTTTTATTTTTCTTGAGTTAGTATAACTTCTACTACCTATGATTGCTATCTTCATAGTCATTTCTTTTTTGTTGTCTTCTTTTAGGTTTATCTTTATCTGATGTTATAAACTCGAATGTTTTCTTAAATTCTTCCAACCCATTAAGTATCTGTTCAGCTCCACCATCATACACCCAACTATATCTTGAATATTGAATATGATTAGAATTATAAATTCGTCTTGGAATGATATCAAAAAAAATAAAATCTCTTTGTGCGTCAAAGAACTGAGGTCTGATTATTGTTTTAAAATTATTATGTGGTACTCTATCCCACTTAGATATAAAATCTTTTGGATTAACTTTATCAGTTTGATTATACCACAAATATAATTTTAGATTTGGTGCATAATTTCCATACTCTGTTAGTTTTTCTATAACCCCATCTTCTCTATCTGTATAGATAAAATCTGGCATATAAACTCTTAAAGTAGGTGTTATCATATCATTTTCCTATCACATAAATCTGGTTTATCTTTAAACTCACAATACTTACAATTCTTTGTTGAAACTTCTTTACGATATTCTTTTATAATATGTTCACCATTATCATCAAAACAATCATCCATAAAGTTTTGTAATCTACTTATAACTTTGTTAATACTTGGTTTACCACTTGCTGGTACAAAAGTTTGTATTCTCTTTTGTGGATAAGCTAAGTTTTCGTATAACTTTCTCTTCAATATTAAATATTCAACTTCTATATTTTCAATAGGAACATTTCTCTCTTTTGAAAAGAATTGTTTGTACAATAATAATTGTGATGTTTTATTCTTATCAGCCTTCTGATATTTGTTCCAACCATATGTTGCAGTTTTGATATCAATAATTTTAACCTTACCAGTCTTTTTATTGTGTATCACCACATCAATATAACCCCTAAACTCAATGTTTTTAGGTAGTTCATAACCAAGAGATATCTCAATCCCCACCAACTCTGTATTCTTTTTAGGAAAGTATCCTGTTTTCTTTTTCTTAAACTCTTCAATAATATTCAATCCATCTTGAAAAAACTCTTTCATTTCCTCTAATGTAATTTCTAATTCATCGTTTTGGTTTCTAGCACTTTTGAAGTTTTCTTCCATTCTGTATTTCAGAATTTCATTCAATGGTAGATTATCAGCCTCCTTGATAGTTTTTTCATAATAACAAATAAGATACGCCTGAATTGTTTCGTGAACACTCGTTCCAAATACTGTATAAATATTATCAGTAAATGTTCCGAGTTTATCCACATAATTTAATTTCCACATATTTGGACATTTATCCCATTGTGAGAATTGTGAATAACTTATTTTATTCATCTATAATAGCTCTTCCTTTCATTTCTTCCCAATCTCTATCTTCACGAACTTGGTCGTTTACATTTTCTACGGCCTCTAATAATCCATAGGTTTCAAATTGATTAATAATCGCACTTAAATCTTTTGGTAAACAATGTCCACCATAACCATAATCACCATCAGGACCAGGTACTGCCCAATGTGATTTACCTAACCTCTCATCGTATGTTGCATACTCTACAACCTTATCGTAATCAATATCTATCTGTTCACATATATTATACATCTCATTTGCAAATGATACCTTAGTTGCCAAGAAGTTATTGGTAAAATACTTCACCATCTCTGCAGTTTTACTACCAGTCTTAACTATTGTAGCGTGTGGAAATACCTTAGAGTATATTTGTCTAAGTTTATTAGTTCCTTTTCTATCTCCACCCAAGATAATTCGTTTCTGATTTTTAAAGTCATCTAAGAAGTTTTCTTCCGTTAAGAACTCTGGATTAAATATTACAATAATATTTGAATAATTTTTATTCATTGTATCAGTAGTACCTGGTGGAACGGTTGATTTAATCACCACAATAGGTTTATTCCCCTCTGTATCTACATGAGTATCAATCTCTCTAATAACTTCCTCTACAATACCTGTATAACAAGTTCCATCTTTTCTCATAGGTGTTGGAACACATACAAATATAACTTCACACTCTTCAACTAAATCTTTTAAATTTGGTAAAGTGGATTTTGCCAAATCAAACTTATCATAAGTGTGTAAATCGTAATGTGGTTCAAATCCTACTTTAATAGCAGTACCAACATAACCCTGTCCAACTACTCCTATTTTGCCCATTTACCCCTCGCTACTACTTGTGCCATAACTCCATAGTTTGAGATATCTGAATAACTATCTACCAAACCCTCATTCTCTACAGAACCATCATCACCTCTCATAATAAGAGTTTTGATTCTCTCTACTTTATCATTAATTCTAAACCAGATACCCATCAAGGATAATCGTTTCTCTTCCTCATTTTTTAGTTCTTGTCCTACTGCAATATTTTGTGGCCCATAATCGTGCTGTTTATGTAGGAATAATTCATATTGTTCTCTTTGAATCTTCTTGAACTCTTCCGTCATTTCAGGATATTGTTCTTCCATATATCCAACGACATCATCATCTCCATTAGCATTTCCATATGCTATCTCTACTGGCATACCTTTCGGTGTGTCTTTAATCGCCATATTTTTCTCCAATTTATTACGTTATAATATAACACTTTTTTGATATAAGTGTCAAGTCTTTTATTTAATTTTATCAATGATACCATATTGTAAACATTTTTTTGCATCTAAATAAGTATCGTTTCTTTGAGTGAGTTCCCAAAATCTTGAATCTTTTTTTGTAACTTTTTCTAATAACTTATTAATATCTTTTTGTAGTTCACCAATATGTTCCACACCCTTTTTAACATCAGTATTTCTACCTGCCTCAAATGTAGAACCCTCGTGTATCATTACTGTAGAATGTTTAGTCATACTTCTTGTACCCGTACCACTTGCCAATAACACTGCAGCTGCACTCATACAAGTTCCAACACAATTCGTATTAACCTTTACATCTAATCCTCTGATATAATCCACTAACCCTAACATTGCATAAACATCACCACCATATGATGCAATGTTTAAATTAATATCTGTATTAGGATTACATCGTTGTAGATAATCTAATTTTAATATCGTACTATATAAACTATCTATATCAAATTCATAATTCATGTAAGTGGTGTTGGTTTTTGAATTAACACCCCATTCAATTTCTTGTAGGTAAAACTTCTCTTCATTTCTGTAATTACTCATTACTTGCTCCATATTGTTTTTAATTGTTTATCTTCAACACCATATTTCATAATGATTGTTGTAACTTGTTCTTTTGTTAGGATATCAAGGTAATCCTCAACCTCTTTCGTACTACACTCAAAATAATCTACTAAGTGTTCCATTGCCCACTTCTCAACTTTTGATTTCTTTGTTGATTTAACATACTTTAAAAATGTTCTACCCTTTGGTAACACATCAATATAAAACTGATACACATTCTTAGGAGCTAACTCCCAATACTTTTGTATTTCATTAACAACTTGTAACCACTCTGATTTCATACTAAGAAATCGATGAGCCATGTAGTTACTCCAAGTTTTTTTATCACCCTCATTAAGAGAATCCCAATACAATGTGTTTTGTACATTCGTTATTTGTTTTATATGGTCGAATAGAGATTTTGTTTTCATAATAACCTTTTTAGATATAAATAAATATAGAACTTATAAGTCAAAATAACAAAAATCTTTATTCTCTTCATAAAAAGTTTTCAGTTCTTGCCAGTTCTCAATATTTTCATAATTCGTTTGTGTATTTAATTTTACACCTGAAAAGAATCCAAATAAATCTTCATAAAATAATATCCTTGAACTCTTGTGATTTTTTAAATAATCAATAACCTTGATTGATGCTTCTTTAATACCTTGTATATCTTTTTTTATATCTTCAACTTCAATCTTTTCAATTTTTAACTTGTTGTATTCATCTTTTTCTTTTTGTGAAAATGTTTCAACTCCAAAATCTATTGGTCTCCACTTATCCGTTCTTTTTGCTAAGTTCAATGAAATTGCCTGTTCAAATACATTTCTTCTTGATAAGAAAAAAACAATATCATGTGAATCTATCAAATCTAAATGTATTTTTTTCTGTGGATAAACACCATACTTAATTCCAAGAGTATTTTTATCTTTGTATATTCTATCTAAAAATTCTGTAATACCTAAACTACTAACTAATCTATTGAGATTATCATCAAATCCAAACTCCCATACAAATTTCTTTGATGAAACTTCTTGTAGTGTTTTACAAAATTCAGTTGTCCCACTACGACTACAACCTAATACTAATACTTTATTTAAATGCATTTCCTAACATCCAAGTTATTAATGAGTAACGAGTTCCTTTAGTGATTGGTGTTACTCTATGTGATAAAAACGCGGGAAATATTGTGATACTCCCTCTCTCTCTTGTTGAGGTATAATTCTTTTCACCTGAATCATCTGTGATTCCAAATTCTAAGTTTCCACCCTCGTATGTTGTTTCATCTGATAACTGAACAATAGCAGTTAGTTTTCTCTTAGAAGTTTTTTTAGAACCACAATCAGTATGCCATTCATATTTACCCCCAACACCATACTTTAAAAGTTTTACATCTTCCATCTTCTGTATATCAAAATTCCAAATTGATAAGTTTGATAATTCAAAAACCATTTTTAGTTTATTTCTTAATGTATCATCTTTGAATATAACTTCTTTATTATCACGAACTTTTTTATTTAAAATATTTTCATCATACTTTCCTGCAAGTTCTGAATCATTTGGATTTAATTCATCCAAATATTTTATCAAGTTATCACATTGTGAATCGGATAAAAAATTTTCTTTATGAACTACAAATTTAAAGTTATCATTTTGTATCATACGAAAGTATCTCCTACTGCCCAACAAACACAAGAATATCTCTCACCCTTTGTAATTGGTTTAACCTCGTGTCCTGCAAATGATGGATGTATAATTAATTTTCCAACTTCAGGTTCTACTATTGTTCCATCAAACAATCTAAACTCCCCACCCTCATAATCTTGATGGTCGTTTAAAAATACAATACAAGTTAATTTTACTGAACTAAACTTTTGTATTGAATGAAAATCTGAATGTGGATTATACCAATCACCTACATCATATCTGTGTGCCTGTAATCTGTTTTCAAATATTCCACTTAAATTATATTTGAATGTTGTTATGTTTGCAATTTGTATTGCACTCCAAAACTTATCAAGATACTTTTGTTCATCTGTTCTACTGATATTTAACATACAAACATTATCATCCATTACTGTCCTATCTTCTAAGTTTTGAACATAATGTCCTTTCTTTCTTGATGAATTTTTATCTATATGTTTTATCATATATTCACAATCATCCTTTGAAAAGAAATTAGGTTTGGTAATAAACCATCTAAAATCTTGGTTTATCTTCAACTCTTCCATGTTTATATTTTTATATCTCATTTAAAAGTATTTCCTTCTATGAAAGTTATTAAACTATATCTATCATGTTTACTAAATTGTAAAACTTTATGTGCTGCAAACGATGGAAATATAACCACTCTACCTTTTTTTGCTTCAATTGTTTGATTCCAAATCTGTAATCCACCACCTTCAAAATCATCATTTAAAAATATCACACAAGATAATTTAGTACAACTATTAACAACCTTTCCATCCCCTGCTGCAAAATCTGAATGAAGAACATTATCCTCAACAAATGAATCTACTGGATATAACTTACCACAAGAGTGTTGTATTTTTGATATATCGAATTTATAAACTAATGTATTAGATATCTTTATTACTTTCCATATCTTATCTAATAACTTTTCATTTTCTATATCAACATTTTTACAATCTTTACCCCAAATAAAATTATCTTTGTTTACATTACCATCTATAAACTTAATTTCATCATCACACTCTTGAGATGATAGAAAGTTATCTCGAACTAAAAACCATTCAAAGTTTTTATTTGCAATCACCTAAAATGGTCTCCTACAAATAATTCTTGAATTACATATCGTTTACCTTTAGTGACTGGTGTTACATTGTGTGATAAGAATGTTGGAAAGATTGTTAGTGAACCTTTTTTCTTTTCCATTGTGTACCATTCTTTTGTATCTTTATCTTGGATACCGAATTGAACATCTCCACCCTCATATTCACTTGGGTCTGTTAATTGGATTATTCCTACTAACTTTCTTACTGAACAATAACCTGCATTAAAATCTGTGTGCCAACCATAAAATCCACCATCTTGGTATTCTATTAGTTTTAATTCATCATGATAACCTCTGATATCAAATTTGAAAATATCTTTATTTACCATTTGAATAATCGTGTACATTTTCTCTTGTATCCAACCCCAATCATTGGCAGTTTTATCAGGTCTCATATCATTTAATGGTTGGTCTGTTAAGTACCACTCTTTTGTTTGTCTGATTTCTGGTATGATTACACTACCTCTTTCATCACCAACACAACCTACAACCTGTTCTTCTGTATCTGTAACTTGTTTAATTATTTCATCGCACTTTTCATGTGATAAAAAATTTGGTATTTGAATTGAATACTTAAAATTATTATTATGTTTATATTTTCCCATCATTAACAACCTTTTTAGTTTTTATT
>Ga0222714_10005422_pt1 | contig 12140 bp, 9 predicted proteins | sample C33_3DmetaG_FD_165048 | JGI IMG/M metagenome (GOLD analysis project Ga0222714, IMG submission 165048) | Estuarine water microbial communities from San Francisco Bay, California, United States - C33_3D | ecosystem: Environmental > Aquatic > Marine > Unclassified | place: USA: California... | reverse complement strand
TGTAATTAAGTTATCTATGTGAGTAGCGTCGCCTTTACCAGCAATGATAAGGTTTACATCAACCGTATCAGCGTCTTCATATAATTCATACGCAGTTTTCAATTGTGCAATTGAAGCTGCTGAACCGTCAGCACCACCACTTAAACTTGCGTTATTAAGAGCTGTTACTGAAGTAAATGTTTTATTTAAAGCTACTGTACCCCAATTACCAGCTTTACCAGTTGACTCGTGGTCAGTCCAGTAAATGTATTGAGATTTATTGTAGATAACATCTTTATAATAATTTGAATCACCTTGTGGTGTTTTAGCGTCACTTGCTACTGATACTGAGTCATATACTTCTAATACTTCCCCAGCAGTACCTGTGATACCACCGTCTTCATCGACCACTACAACGTGAATTTCATCAGCTGAACCACCTCTTGCTGAAGTGTATGCTGATGTTCCTGGAGCACCTGATACTAGATCATAGTATCTCCATCTTCTTCTTATTGTTGAAGAATCAGCTACAGCAGTATGTAAACCGCCTGTACCTGAAGGATGTCTTACGAATGATACATCATTTGTTGAAATTGCTGTAACTCTATATTCGTAACCACCTGCTTCTCCAAAGTTTATAATATCACCAACATTCAATTCTCCGCCGTCAGCTACTGTAATTGTTGTATCTCCAACTGCTGTTGAAGCGTCATTTACTGTAGTTGCACTTGTATTTTCGTAAGCTGAAGCTGAATTTGGACATATTGAAACTTTAATATTATTTCCCCACGCACCTGCGGTTCTAGCAGCCCATAAACCGTCTGCTGTAAAACCATCATCATAATCTGCATTATTTTTTATTAAGGTTGCACCACCGCCACCTGAAGTAGCGTTGAAAGCACCTGTGTTACTTGCTCGAACAACTCTTAAACTTGATGAGTACTGTAAGAAACTTGCAGCACTAAAAAAGTATTCAAAAGTATTAGAGTCAGGTTTACCAAACGTTTCTACCAATTCTTTTTCAGACGCAATAGATATAATTTCATCTATTGGACCTTGTGAGAATTGACCTGCAATAGCACCGATCGTTGTAGCAACTGCTGGAATAACATTTGTTAAGTCTTTCTCTTGTACGAGAACACCTGGTGAAACTTGAAATGCCATATTTTTGTTCTCCTCTTATTAGCTAATAAGTATCATTTAATCTCGTTACTATTTAGTAAAATAGTGTTCTTTACAGGATATCGCCTTTTCTTACTGTTACAGGCGTCCATCGTTCTCCTGCGTCATCCTGAAAGCTATTATCTTGTAATCCATCATCTACAAACCCAAATGGTGCCATATCTTGTTCTATTGCATTTGCTTGCTCTTCGTACATTCTAGCACGTACATCTTGGTCTGTCATTTCTTTAAAATATCTTTGATTTGATAACCACGCAAATATAACTAAACACATTACAAGGTCATCATTTGCACCTTCTTCAGCTTGCCAAGAAGATCCTCTTCTAACAAAAGTTGATAATTCTTGTATAGTATGAAAATCTTGTATTATTATCTTATCACCTTCTATTAAACTTTTTAAATTAGAACAACCTATACGTTTTACTTGTTTGGTCATACGCACTCCTAATTGAGTACCTCTTTTAGAAAACCCACCACCTAATATTTGGCCTGCACGACCTTTCATCATACACATTAAAAGATTTGTATATTCTAATTCAAATTGTAAAGCGTCAGCTACTTGATGTCCTAAATCATTTACCTCTACACAAACATAAGCGTTATTATATTGTTTAGCTATTTTTTCAATTGTATGTGGAAACAATATAGGTTTAATTTCATTGTCTCTAAATTTTGCAACCATCTTATATGGCATTTTTGAAACATCAAGTACAACAAAGGCAGAATAATCTTTTACTGTACCTCGAGCTACGTCAACTGTAATAATATAATCTTTTCCTTTTTCAGGTCTTTCATACATATCAAAACCAGCACTTGAAACTAAAGGAGTGTTGTGTGATAACATTCTAATTTTAGATGGATTAATTAATGTGTCAATTGAACCTACAAACTCACACTCAAACTCAGTAGCAAATTGTGCTTCACTTGTGTTTCTTATTGTTTCTTGTTTCCATTTTTCATCTCTACCTGGTACCTCAGACCAATGAACTTCTACAGGAACATAATCATTTCTTTTATGTATTGCGTCATTCCAAATTTTATAATACATATTCATACCGTGAGGTGTAGATACAATCATTACTTTAGATGATTTACCAGATGATATTGTAGGATATACTGAACTAAAAAACTGTTCAGATATATTTGCTGGAATAAACGCAAACTCGTCTAAGAATATTATGTTAAATGAACCACCTCGAATAGCAGATGATGATGTTGCAGCTGCAAGTATCTTTGAACCATTTTCTAATTCTAAAGAACCTTTGTTCCAATTTAAGACACCTTGTTGTAACCATTTAGGTAAATTCTCATATGCAAGTTGAAGTCTACCTAATAAATCTCTAGCAGTAGAACTTTTGTTTGCAAGTATGGCCACATTTATATTATCGTTAAAAACAACTTGATGTAATAAGTATGCAATGATGGTAGTTGATTTACCAGACTGTCTTGGTAGTTTACAAATAGAAAAACGATTATTATGAAACGTATCGACCATACGTTCCTGAAATCCATACATATTAAAAGGCACAAGACCATCATCAATGTTTACAATTTTTATGTAATTTTTAATAAAGTATATAGGATCTTCCATACACTTTGCGATTTCAATTATTTGTTGCTCAGTATATTCTTGTTTTGTATTAGCTTTAAATAAGTTAGGATTACCTAAATAATGTTCACTCATTTATTGGCTCCAAGTTTTCTTGTAGTTGTTCAGAAAAAGATTTATCTTCTTCACTCTCAATAGTCTTATTTTTATTTTTTAACATTTTGTGCAACTCAGCAGATGAACCTACAAACAAAGCTTGTTTAATATTTGCTGTTGTTTTATTAGGAACTTCTTTAAGATTTTTTAATTTACCTTGCAAGTCTTGTAATTTATCTACTGTATCAGCAACTTGTTTAATTAAATTACCTGCAACTTCGTAAGCTCTTGGATGTTGGCTCTCTTGTGCAATATCTAATATACCTTGTATTGCGTCTTGGCCTCTTTCTATAAGATTGTAATAATTTTCTCTACTATACTTGTAATCATTATCAACATCTTCTTTTTCTTTATCTTCAATTCTAGGAACTGGAGGAGTGTATTCTTTTTTAATTATTTGTTTTGTGGCAGGTTTCTGTTCCGTAGAGATACCTAGTGCTTCATTTATTTTGTCGTCTATGCTCATAATTATTCATCACTATCACTTGTTGGGTTATAATTTTTAGAATCAGTATATGTAGTTATAGTAGTAGTAAATCCAAAATCATCATTTGCGTCAGCTGAAGTTGGATTTGGAACAACTACAATTCTTTCTTCTCTTTTTTCTGTAGAAGTTGTATCTGAATATATATCTGTTTGTGTTTCTTTAATAATACCTTTAGAATAAATTGGACCATATAGATAAGTTTTAGCAGTAAATCCTAAGGTATAATTTACAGCACGTCTTTGTGTAAATGCACCATCGTAACTATCTTCATAATTAACATTATTTAAAGTTATTGGAACATCTCTTTTAATTCCCATATTTGGAATTGCATTAATTGTAACTGTGTAGTCTGGTTGAAAATACGGTAATATTTGTTCTATAATTTGTAATCCAGCTTCAGCAGTTGCTGTAAAAGCATATAGATTAAAACTTATATTATAAGGAACTGGATTATATTGATAATACATTTTACTTGCGTCTGAAGTATTAACGTTTTTAAATTTACCAATTCTTTGTAACTTACGAGATGGATCATAACTTATACCTGATATTTCAAATCCCATACGAGGCAAAGTAACTGCCATTTCTCTATTATTTAAATCTGCTTGTTGGTCTAATCTAACTAAAAACTTTTCTTTAGGAGAGTATGATAGAGGCACTTTTATTTTTTGCACAACATCACCACTACTATTTGTTCTATGTATTTCAATATTATTAAATATTGTACCAAATGCTACAACAACTTTTCTTAATGACTCGTGGTAAAATCTTCTTCCAAACATTATAAACTTTCCTCATCTACTTCACCAAAAGGGTTTCTTTCTGTAAAGTCTAAAATATCGTCAGCAGTACTTACTGTACCAAATCCTGCGTCTGACTCATATGTTGCGTTGTCAGCGTAATCTCTAGTTTGAGTTGCTAAATTAAAATCATCACTTTCTAAAATTACATAGTGATAATTACCTAATATAGTATCTGTTGTTTCTAACAATATTCCACCACCATCTTCTAAAACCATTTGATGTGCTAATGTATCAATTGAAAGTTTATCTTCAGCCTGATCAATTTCTGGCATACCAGTGTTTAATTTTTCTGAACTGTACTCAAACTTAGTAGCTCTCAACTTGTAAACTGGTAAATTTCCTAATTGAAAAAATGGTTCCTGATCTTCAACAAATTGTATTTCAAAAAAACTATTCATTAAAGGAACATAGATAACATCACCTTCATTTGGTCTTCCTGTTTTAATTAATGTTGCTAAACTATCTACTTGATTTTGCCATCTTCTTTTTGCAATAACAAAAGTAGTATCATCTCTAACTTCTAAACCAAATTTAGATATTAATTCTTGTTCACCTGCAAATCCTTCAGTAGTTTCAACATACATTTCTATCATATATGATTGATCAAATTTAGATAGGACATCTTCTCCTAAAACTAAATCTTGGTTAACTAATGTTCTTGGTAAATAATAACAATCGTGGCCGTAGATTTTTAAGCCTTCTATGATTAAATTTTCGTGTAATATTTTTTCTGAATCGTTTCCGATTCCGTTTCCACCTTGAAAATAGTGATTAACTGGCATTGCATTATCCTATCATATACGTTACAGGCGTTTCGTATGTGCCTCTTATTTCTTCTTCAAGTTTTTGTATATCTTGTTGCGCCTCTTGGAATATTTGTTGACCATTTAGTGTTACACCACCAATCATAGTCACACCATTAAATTTTGATAAGTTAGCACCCCATTGTCTTTTAAATAAAGCAGTAACATATCTTTTTAAAAAAATGTCATTATATACATCTGTCATTGTAGTTGGATCAAGTTTTCTATAACATTCAATAACAAGATATTCACCTACTGAAATATCTGTTTTCCAATCCATATCAACATACAATCTATTATTGTATTGATTAAATCTAATAGGTTTTTCACCAACAAGTATGTGATCTAAAAAATCTAAATGTCTCAATACCATATCATAGTGAATAATTGATGTTGAAGAAAAATCATACAAATCATTTAATCTTAATTGGTATCTTATATCGAATAAATTTTGATTACCTCTATTTGAAAGAGGAAAAATTCTTGTTACAGCTAATACAGGTTCAGGAACAACAATGTAATTATTTTGTTCAGTCCAAGTTGTTGAAACTGAATTTTTTGTAACCGTTTGAGAAGTATCTCCAGTAGGAGATTTAATTCTATCTACGTCTGTTTGTGTGACTTGATATTTTAAATATGTACGTTCAACACCGTCATAGTGATATTGACTAAAGTATTGTAAAGCCTCATCTAATCTATCTTCTAATTGGTCGTCATCTACGTTAATTTCAATGACAGGTTTGCCCAATGTTCTTAAAGCGTACTGTTTTAATTCTTCTCTAGTTGCTGGGTTGGCCATATTAATCCTTTATTACTATTTATATGATTTTCCATCTAGCAATTACACGTACCTATAGTAATTGTAAAATAACGTTTTACAGTATAGATTAATAATTTTTACGTTGCAGAACCAAATAACGATTTAACAGTTGATCCAGTAGAGTCTAAAATATCTAACTGAACAGCACTATTAAAGTTTGATGAAGTCAAACCAGAGATTGTGTTTGAAGCAGCAGCAATCGTTTTGTTTGTAAACGTTTGAGTAGCAGTTAATAACGCAATACTAGCTGTATCTGATAAATCAGTTGAAGCGATTGTAATGTTTGCACTACCGTCAAATGATACTCCAGCAATTGTTCTAGCAGTTTGAAGTGTAGTTGCTGTTGTAGCATTACCTGATAAAGCACCTTCAAAAGTTGAAGCAACAATTGTACCACTTGCAATTGTTAAATCACCAGTGTCACTTGCAGTAGCAGTTGTAGTACCAAATATAAACTTATCAGCACTTTCATCCCAAGCCATAATCGCATTGTCACCAGTACTTCCTCTTTCGATTAAGATACCAGTATCGTTTGCGTTTGAAGCTGCACCAGAGTTTAACTCTAACAAGTTGTCAGCAATTGTTGTGTTAGCTGAAGCAACAGTTGTTGTTGTTCCATTTACAGTTAAGTTACCAGAAACTGTTACGTTACCAGAACCATCTTGTACTACAAAGTTTGCGTCTGATAATGCAGTATTAAATTCAGCAGTTGTACCTGTTAAAGTACCTTCTGATAAATCTAATGTTAAAGTGTTTGAAGCACTATCAATAGTTTTACCTGTTAATGTTTCAGTACCAGCTAATGTAGCAAATGAACCATCACTTAATGCAGTATTAAATTGTGCTGTTGTACCTGTTAAAGTACCTTCAGATAAATTTAATGTTAAAGTGTTTGAAGCACTATTAATAGTTTTATTTGTTAACGTATCAGTAGTAGCTCTACCAACTAATGTATCAGTTGATGTAGGTAATGTTACTGTACCTGTATTACTGATTGTTGCAATAACTGGAGAAGTTAAAGTTTTATTAGTTAATGTTTCAGTACCAGCCAATGTAGCAAATGAACCATCACTTAATGCACTATTAAATTCAGCAGTTGTACCACTTACTGTATTGTTTGTTAAACTAATAGTTTTATTAGTTAATGTTTGAGAACCTGTTAATGTCGCAACAGTACTATCAATGTTTAAAGTGATTGTATCTGTTGTAGCAGTTGATGTTAATCCAGTACCACCAGAAATTGTGAAAGTATCTGTACCAACTACAATTGAGTCCGTACCAGTATCACCAGCAATTGACATTGTTGATGATATAGAAGCTGTACTAGCAGAAGTTAATCACTGGAATTGCAGTTGAAGAACCATAAGAACCAGCAGAAACAGCTGTGTCATCTAACGTTACTGTTAAAGTGTTTGTAGCACCTGAAGTACTAATACCTGTTCCACCAGCGATTGTTAATGTTTCACTATCTAAATCAATTGATAATGCACCACCAGAATCACCTTGGAAGTCTAGGTCACTAGCAGTTACTTGAGCGTCAACGTATGCTTTAATTGATTCAGATGAAGCAAGAGTTGATGAAGTTGCTGTTGCAAACGTGTCATCATCTAAAATTGCAGTACCTGAAACACCAGTGTTAATAACTGGAGATGTTAAAGTTTTGTTTGTTAATGTATCAGTAGTATCTTTTAATACTATAGTACCAGTAGCGTTAGGAAGAGTAATTGTTCTATCGGCTGTAGGATCTTCTACTGTTAAAACTGTTTCATAATCATCAGCTGTTGCACCTTCAAATGTAAATGAATTAGTAATAGCTATTGTTGTTGAATCAACTGTTGTAGTTGTTCCTGATACTGTTAAGTTACCTGATACTGTTAAGTTATCATCAATTGTAACTGTACCACCAGCTGAATCTATTGTAAGATTTCCTGATGATGTATCTATTTCATTATTTCCTGTTAAACCGATCTGAATATTTCCAGATGTTTGTCCTACATAGGAACCACCTGCTGTGGAACCATCGTGTAGAATAAGTTTTGAAAGGTCTGTATCTACCGTTAACTCACCAACTGAACCTGTATAGGCAGCGTTTTGAGCAGTAGTACCTCTTCTTAATTGTAAAATTGTTGGCATTGTTGTTCTCTCCCTTTTATTAACAAACTAACTCTATTATTTATAATAATAAGTTATTTTACTCCCTTTATTTTTAATTTTTAAATATAACCAAAATCTACTATTCCAACTGTATCTTCGATTGATCCAAAGTCTATTATTAAAAAACCCTTATTATTACAATCAGCTTTTACTTGTTCTAAAGAAACACCCATAACATCTGTAGGTGAGTCGTTAACTCCGTTTTCACCACCACCTAAATAAACTGTTTGAATTGCAGATTTATCTATTGAGATAGCTTTAATTTCATTAAATCTAATTGAACTATAATCTGTATTGTTTCCTATATAAGCCATTTAATTTTCCTATGTTGAAATATCATCTACCGTACTTACAACAACGTCAAGTGAACTAGCAGTATCGGAAACGACTTTTAAAACGTCACCACTTTTTACTACGTATTTAGCTCCACCATCTATTACTTGTAAAGCACCACCATTTTGAATTGGTGCACCTTTAATAAGGTACACGTCACTTGAAGAATCAGCGTCATTTAATATAACATCAACTTTTATTTCAGCCGTTGTAATATTAGCGCATCCTATACCGATTATTGTGTCATAACTATCAGCTGTGAATACTGTCGTAGCTGAAGTTCCAACATTTCTTGCTGTATATCTTCTAAAATTTTGTGCCATAGTTTCTCTCTCTATTTATATATTTATAAGGCAATTGCCATTGCAATAGCAAAACCTTTTGTTGCTTTATTATCTAATTGTGTTTGTACACTACTTGTAATACCATCTAGGTATGCAAATTCTGTATTATCTACTGATCCATCTCCTATTAGATTTGCATTTAATCTATTTGATGAACTAATAGTTGCTTGTTTAGCATCCAACTGTGTTTGAACATCACTTGTAACACCAATTAAATATCCTAATTCTGTACTAGAAACTCCAGAAACAACTACTTTACCAGAAGCATTTGATATTAAAGCTCTATTTACTGTTAAATCTGATGTTGTAATTGTACTAGCGCCACCTGTTATTGTTCCTTGTTTATTATTTAATTGTGTTTGAACATTGGAACTTAATCCAGATATGTATCCTAATTCTGTATCAGTAACACTTGTTACAACAACTTTACCAAAAACGTCAGAAGCTAATGCTCTGTTGCCTGTTAAATTTGAAGAAACAATTGATGTAGCACCACCAGTGATTGTTGCTTGTTTAGCATCCAATTGTGTTTGAATAGATGAAGTAACACCATCAACATAATTTAATTCTGTAGTTGTTAATGTAGCGCCATCCAATATATTAATCTCATCAGCTGTTGATGTAACGCCAGTTAAATCTGTAGGAGCAATTGAAATATTTGCTGTACCATCAAATGATTGACCAGCAATTGTTCTAGCAGTTTCTAATGCAGTAGCCGTTGCAGCGTTACCTGAAGTATCTTGGTTGCCTGTTGTATTAACACCAGGTAAATCAATATTTGCTGTGCCATCAAATGATACGCCACCAATTGTTCTAGCAGTCGCTAATGCAGTAGCTGTGTCAGCATTACCTGTTACATCACCAGTTACATTTCCTGTTACGTTACCAGTTAAAGCACCTTCAAATGTTCCAGCAACAAATGTTTCAGAACCAACAGTCCATTTATCTGATGTTTCGTTCCATAATAATGTTTTATTAGTATCATCACCACGTTCTATTTCGATACCAGCATTTTCTGTAGCAGAACCTGTAGCGTTTGAGTTTAGAACAATTGTATTATCAGCAAGATTAATTGTTTCCGTATTTACAGTTGTTGTTGAACCTGAAACTGTTAAGTTACCTGTTACAACTAAATTATTTCCTATTGTTACATTGTCTGGTAAACCAACTGTTATTGTTCCAGAACTTTCTGATACTTCTATTTCGTTTGCAGTTCCAGAGAATGTAATTGTTCCACCTAAAGATGTAGCAGTTGATGTAGAACCATCTGTAACAGTTATAACTGAGTTTGCAAGTTTGTCGTTACTAATTGAACCAGCTAACTGAGCATTTGTTATTGTACCAACTAGTGAACTTGTAGGATAATTTGTTGCGTCTGATAAATCAAAAGCTGGTGTTGCGTCTGAACCACCTAATGATAATTGAATACCACCATACGATACTGTAGAGTTTGCCAATTTAGCATTTGTAACTGAACTATCTACTAATTGTGAAGCGTTAATAGTTTTATTTGTTAAAGTATCTGTAGATGAAGCAGTAATGTATGCACCTAAGTCAGAAATATCTGATTCAGTAATTGTGATAGTGTTATTTGCACTATCAATTGTTTTGTTTGTTAAAGTTTGAGTACCAGAGTTTGTTGTAACTGTACTATCAATAGCAAAAGTAACTGTGTTTCCAGAACCACTTGTATCAATACCAGTACCACCTGTAAACGTTAATGTTTCACTATCTAAATCAATAGCAAGAGCCCCACCTGTATCTGCTTGGAAGTCTAAGTCACTAGCAGTTACTTGAGCGTCAACGTAAGCCTTAATTGCTTTTGCAGAAGCAAGAGTATCATCACTTGCTGATACACTTGAAAGGTCTGTATCAACAACACCTGAAGCAAAATCAGCAACTTCTATATTAGATATAGAGTTACCAGTTCCATTTGCGTCAAATGTTTTATTTGTTAAAGTATCTGTTGTAGCTCTACCAACTAATGTATCAGTAGATGTAGGTAATGTTAATGTTCCTACGTTTGTAATTGTAGAAATTACTGGACTTGTTAAAGTTTTGTTTGTTAATGTTTCTGTTCCTGCTAATGAAGCAAATGAACCGTCAGACAATGCACTATTAAACTCAGCAAGTGAACCAGAAATTGTATTACTTCCTAAAGCAATAGTTTTGTTTTCTAAAGTATCAGCAGAGTCCGCTAAAATGTACGATTGTAAATCTGAAATATCAGCTTCAACAACAGTAATTGTGTTACTTGCAGTATTGATTGTTTTACCTGTTAATGTTTCAGTACCAGCCAATGTAGCAAATGAACCATCTGATAAAGCACTATTAAATTGTGCTGTTGTACCTGTTAAAGTATTATCTGATAAGTTAATTGTTTTGTTTTGTAATGTATCAGTACTATCAGCAAGTATGTAAGATTGTAAATCAGATATGTCTGCCTCAACAACAGTAATTGTGTTGTTAGCAGTGTCAATAGTCTTATTAGTTAACGTATCTGTAGTGTTTCTACCAACTAATGTGTCTGTAGATGATGGTAAAGTAATAGTTCCTGTATTTGAAATTGTAGCAATTACTGGACTTGTTAAAGTCTTGTTTGTTAACGTTTGTGTTCCTGTTAATGTTGCAACAGTTGAATCAATGTTAAACGTTACATTGTTTCCTGAACCAACTGTATCAATACCAGTTCCTCCAGTAAATGATAACGTTTCACTATCTAAATCAATAGATAAAGCACCACCTGTATCTGCTTGGAAGTCTAAGTCACTAGCAGTAACTTGAGCATCAACATAAGCTTTAATTGCCTTAGCAGAAGCCAAAGTATTATCACTAGCAGATACCGAAGCTAAATCAGTATCTAAAACACCAGCAGCAAAATCTGCCACTTCAATATTTGTAATTGAATTACCAGCACCGTTAGCGTTAAATGTTTTATTTGTTAAAGTATCTGTAGATGAAGCAGTAATGAAAGCAGAATTAGTATTATCGTAATTTGCTAAATCATTATCAACAACTAAATCAATTGTTCCATCAGCGTCTTGGTATGTAGCAGTAATAAGTGTTTCTGTATTACTACTAAACATTGCACCAGCAATATCTTGTACTCTTTCAGCGTTTAGAGTTACAGCACCAGAAGTTACTGTAAAATCTGTAGCATTAAATGAAGCAACCCCTTTATTAGCTGAAGTAGCTTCTTCAGCAGAAATTGTTAAAGTATCTGTTGCAGATACAACAGCGTCAATTCCTTCACCTGAAGTAATAGTTAATGTATTACCTAAATCTAAATCTTGTGTATTTGATCCATCAGAAATTGTGATCTTACTATTTGTTAATGAACTGTTTCCAATATTTGTTAAAGTATTTGAAGCACCACTTATAGTTTTGTTAGTTAATGTATCTGTCGTATCTCTTAATACAATTGTACCAGAAGCGTTTGGTAAATTAATTGTGTTGTCAGCAGTAGGATCAACAACTGTTAAAGTTGTTTCATATGCGTCAGCACTTGCACCTTCAAATGTAAATGCGTT
>Ga0222714_10005421_pt1 | contig 12140 bp, 15 predicted proteins | sample C33_3DmetaG_FD_165048 | JGI IMG/M metagenome (GOLD analysis project Ga0222714, IMG submission 165048) | Estuarine water microbial communities from San Francisco Bay, California, United States - C33_3D | ecosystem: Environmental > Aquatic > Marine > Unclassified | place: USA: California... | reverse complement strand
ACCATAGAACAGGTGGAATATCTGAATTATTGGGTCGGGAAAATGAAGATCCAAGTCGGCATGCTATTGCTGTTGCAAAACTTGCTAATGCTGGCATCAGAGGCATCAAATATTTAGACCAAGGGTCCCGTGCTGCGGGAGAGGGTTCTCGTAACTACGTTGTCTTTGATGACAAGCTAGTAAACGTAAAGCGGAAGTATGAACAGGGTGGTGAAGTAAAAGAACTGCTACAGGACGAATACCCGACAGAATACATGCCGGAGGTTGGTCGTCAGGTCATGGCTGACGGCGGAGAGACAGCGCAGCCGGGGAGGGATGTATCTCCTCTTGGTTTCTACAGCCACGCAGCAGAGACGGCTCAGAACTTCCCGCAAGCCAAGGGAACCCCAGATCAGTTTAGATCTATGCTCTTAAATTCTGGCGTTAAGCCTGCTGAGATAGAGCATTCTGGATACGATGAAGCGTTTGCTGGCAAGCCAAGCGTGACACGGGAGGATGTTGCACAGCATTTCCGTGAGCGGATGCCGCAGATTGAAGAGACAATTCTGGGAGGCCCTTCAGAAGTTATATTCACGCCAGAAATGGAAAAACGTCTTGATGAACTAACGGAGAAGAGAATTGCTTTGGGCCTAGGTAAAGACGAAATGGCCGAAAAAAATAAATTGTTTTCGTTGCAGGAAGAGGCACGCAGAGGAACGACGCCAACTAAATACGGCGACTATACCCTCCCCGGCGGCGATAATTACCGCGAAGTTCTGCTGAAATTGCCGGAAAATAATTTTAACGCTCCAGCGCGTTTTTCGTTTCGCGAAGGCGAGGGAATGCGCCGCTCTAATACAGAAAATTACCGTTCTTCTCACTGGAACGAACCCAACGTCCTTGCGCACTTGCGTCTTTCTGACCGCACCGGTCCAGATGGCGAAAAGATTTTGCACCTTGAGGAATTGCAAAGCGATTGGGGGCAGGAAGGACGGAAGAAAGGGTTCAAAGATCAAAATACAGTTGCTGCATATGAAAAGCATAATCGGGACTTAAATGATGCAGAGTTGGAAACTAAGCGTTTAATGAAAATTGCCAGTGAACGCCTTGGCCAACAAAATCTTCTCTGGGATCAGGCGGTTCGTGTAGTGCCAGAACTTGAAGCCGCAAATAAACGGCAGGTTGATTTGTATTATTCAATGCCAAGCCCTCCATCTGGCCTGACCGCGGCTCCCTACGTCACAAGTACTGATGATTGGACTAATCTTGCCCTAAAGCGTGTCTTAAAAGAAGCTGCTGAAGGTGGCTATGACAAAGTTGTCTGGACACCGGGCGTTGAACAGGCAAAGCGGTATGATTTGGCTGACCAAAAGGGCATGAAGGGCTACTACGACGATATATTGCCAAAGGCTTTGCAGAAACTTGTAAGTAAACATGATAAAGAAGCAAAAGTCGGGATAAAGGGATCTTTGCCAAACAAGGACGGAGATTCTGTCCCTGCTATGGGTATTGATATAACACCCAAGATGCGTGAAAGCATTATGCAGGGGCAGTCAGCTTTTGCTGATGGCGGAGAGGTAAATGGATATGCCCGTGGGGGATTGTTAACCAGAGAAGATACTGAACTTCAAAGGCGATTGAAGAAGATTTTAAGAGAAGATGATGTTGACCCTGAAAGGGCGGCAGAATTTGCGCGGGTAAGAGGCACATATGAAATGCCAGTGCATGAGCGTGGCGCATATTCTAAACGTGTTCTACCTATGGAAGCGCAAGATGTAACTACAAATATTGGCCCATTAGGAAACGCAAGGCCAAAAGTAGCGCCTCAAATGAGTTGGAATGATTTCCATAAGATTGGTAAAGGCGGCACCATATTTACTTTGGGCGGTGATAGATCAAACCTTGGAAGGCTCACACACATTAATGGAAAACCATTAGCTTGGAGCGTAGATCTCCATGCTGGCACCAAGTATATGCTTGAACCCAATGAAGGTGCTGTATGGGCTAATGATCAGGGTGCTGCCACCGCTTTGAGAAATAACATTTTGGAAGCCGCTGAGAAGGGGCCTGTTTATGGGGCGTTTGCTCCTATGGCTCCTACTGCTGTGGATTCTTCCGTTAATATGTTTGAGGCTCTTATGTCCCAGATACCGGGGGCTGGCCTTTCCAAAAAAGATGCTAAGAAATTTGATGATAGTTTAAAGGCTGGAGAGCATATTAAAGGCACAGGAGATGACGCAGAAAAGACTAGGGGTAAAAGGATACAGGAATTAGATAAATGGCCCGGTATATTAAATGCAGAAGCTGCAAGTGATTTTGCGCGTACAATATCTGGTGCCCATAGGGCTGCGATTGTAAAGCATATGGAAGCAGCGCCATGGCAGAAGATGGGTTTTCCTTCTGTTGGAATTACACGGGCAGCAATTACTGATCCAGAACTATTGAGTACATCTGGAAATATGATGGGTCATCACATAGTTGAGTTAGATCCGAGTAAATATGATCGTGATAGGTTAGCTTTTGAACATTCTACATATCCAGTACCAACGTCTGGAAAGATAGTTGGTAAGGTTCCTCTTATTGAGCGTCAGGTTGCCATGCCTGATTATGCTGAAAAATCTGTCATGGATCCTGCAATACATAAGACAGGCGCATTAAAAGGCGAACCTCTGATAATTCATCCTTACTCTCCAAATCCTTTGGGACGATCTTCTTGGAGAGGAAATACTGAATTAAGGCAGGGTATTCAGCCTATTAATGATCGGATGCTGGAAAGTATTCAGGAAGTTCATGGGTCAGACTTTGCTGATGGCGGAGAGGTCCCCCCTGCTGCGGGGCTAATTCAAAGGCGGCAAATCCCTGTTTCTCAATCCCCTATCGTAGACAGGGCACTTATGGTATCCTCTAGGTCTGCACCGACGTTGCCCGGTGCCCCCTTTCTTTCACGGCAACTCCGGGGACGCCCGGTTTCCTAGCTAGGAGCGCATTATGTACGAAATGGCTAAAAAGGGCCGCGATGCCATGAAGGCAAAAGCCCGTAAACTTGCCGGTGAAAAGGACGAAAAGGTTGATTCCTCGGACTGGACACCCCCCGCAAAGCTGAATGCTGACGTTAAGACGGGTATGCGCCCGATTAGCCGCCGTGCCTACAAGAAGGGCGGCAAGGTTATGGGTGCCGCTGCTCTGGTTCGTGCAGACCGTAAGCCACGGAAAAAGAAGAAAGAAGATATGATGGCTATGGCCCCGCAGGGCTATGATGACCGGAAGGACGAGCAGCTTGGCATGACCGAGGGTCCAGAGGACACTATGGACATGACCATGGAGGGTCGCCGGGACGTTGCTAGGGCTACCCGTGAGCCTATGGGTTCCTATGGCCTGAAGAAGGGCGGCAAGGTAAATTATGGTCCTGCTACGATGCCGGGCGGTAAGAATGGCCCCTCCACCAAGGAGCAGGAAGCCATTGAGCGCCGTCAGGAAAACGCCTCCAAGCCGAAGCGCGGTGCTGCTGGCCACTATAAGAAGGGTGGCAAGGTAGAGAACGACGAGGAAGAGGCCAAGGACATTGCTCTTGCTAAGGCCAATACCAACCGCAAGGAAGCCAATGAAAAGCGTGAAGGCATCAAGCACATTGGCGGCATGAAAAAGGGTGGTCGGGCTAAGAAGCAGATGGGCGGTTCTATGCCTCTGCCTCCTCCGCGTCCGTCACAGGATGAGATTGATCGGCTGTCTGCTGCGGCTGAAGATGCTCGTCTGGCTCGCGCTGCCAAGGATCTTAATCGGCTTTCCACACGGGAATACCGTAGAGAACTTGAAGCTGCTGGCGCTGGTGACAATGCCGAATACAAGAAAGGTGGCCGGGCCAAGAAGCAGATGGGTGGACCGATGGCTCCCCCGAATGCTGGTGTTCCTACCTCTTTGCTGCGTCAGGAAAATTCCCGCGGCCTGCGTCTCAGCCCCATGAAAAAGGGCGGTAAGGCCAAGTGGGAAGGTTCTGCTGAGGATGAAAAGCAGGACAAGAAACTGGCCAAGAAGTACGGCATGTCCATGAAGGAGTGGGAATCCTCCAAGATGGATGACAAGCATGACGAGCAGGAATCGTCCAAGGGCCTGAAGAAGGGTGGCCGGGCTGCGCGTTATGCCGGTGGTCGTATTGCAAAGCAGGACGGTGGCCTCCTGAGCAGCATGATGGCCGGTGAAAAGAAAGAAAAGAAAGACAAGAAGGATAAGGGTCGCACTAATATCCTGATCAATATTGAGACTTCTCCCAAGGGGCAGCACGCTGGTGGAATGCCTCCGGGCGGTCCTGCTGGCGGTCCTCCTCCGATGGGAATGCCTCCGGGTGGTATGCCGGGCGCTGGTCCGGGAATGCCTCCAATGCCTCCGGGTATGGGCGCTTCTCCGGTCCCCGGCGGAATGCCTATGCCGCGTAAGCGTGGTGGGCGTACAGTGCGTTCAGTAAAAGATTTGACTGCTGGTGCTGGATCCGGCGTTGGTAGGCTCCAGAAGACCGAGTTGGAAAAGCGCGTAAAGTAATTTGCTAGGCTGCTTTCCACTAGCAAAATGGGGGATGAGGAATTAAATGTTTCTCGTCCCCCTATTTTAGGAGGGCATGGAGGGTGGGGATGTTTACTCAACAGGGTCTATACAAGGCTGAGTTGATTGAACTGATTAAAGAAGAGATTGAACGATTAAAAGATAACTTATGTAATGGCCACGGTACGCCTGACTTTAGTGAATATCGCCATCAAGTTGGCAAGTTAGCTGGTCTCAAACTGGCTCTTGAACTTGCTGAAGTGGCAGAGACGGAGGCTTCCAAGAAGTCCCGTAACTAAAGTGAGGGGAATATGCCGTATATGATGATGAAGCATGATGTGGACCCAAAGCAGAAGTTGCTTGATGACTTGGGGGACATATCAGAACTGGAAATCTTTAACAATCAGATACTTCTTGCTGTGTACATTAGGCCGCAGCAGACACGATCTGGCCTTCATCTGGCTAGTCAGACCACTGATGAGGATCGGTATCAGTCCAAAGTAGGGCTACTGGTTAAGTCCGGTAACGCTGCATTTAAGGATGATACGGATACTTGGTTCAAAGATATTGAAATTAATGAGGAAGATTGGATCCTGTTCAGACCATCTGATGGCTGGAGCATCACAATTAACGGCGTTTTGTGCCGAATGTTGGAAGATGTTTCTACAAAAGGGCGCATTCCGCACCCTGACATGGCTTACTGATGGAGGATCCAATGGCAGAAGCAAGGGATCAGACTGAACTTGACCTAGAAATCCCGGAAGATGATGAAAAATCTACGGAAGAAGTGGAGATTGAGGTTGCAGACGGCGAAGAAGAGCCAGAAGAACCTTCATCCAAGGTCTTATCGGCTGAAGATGGCATTGCGGAGTTAAAGCAGAAGCTGGAATATGAGCGTCAGGCACGGCAAGAGGCCGAAATACGCGCTCATGAAGCAGCAAATCAGGCTTATTACGCTACTAACGAGGTAGAAGACGTAAATCTTCACCTTGTCCGCAATGCAATTGACACTGTAAGGCGTGATAATGACATTTTGCGCATGAATTACAGTGAAGCATTGTCTGTTGGCGACTATGACAAGGCTGCTGAGATCCAGCAATCCATGTCTGACAACCTGATCAAGCTAAATCAGCTTGAGGCAGGGCGTAGCAGCATGGAAAACAGAGAGAAATCTCCACCTCCGCCGCCGCCAAGGCCAGCAGCACCAAAGGATCCGGTTGAAGCATTGACTGCGAACCTGTCTCCTCGGTCTGCGGATTGGATTCGGCGTCATCCTGAGTATGCCAGAGACAATAAGATGCTGAATCAGATGATTTCGGCGCACAATCTTGTCGTTTCTAGGGGGTATGAGCCGGATACGGACGATTATTTCAATGCTGTAGAGCGGGTTCTGGAGATTGAACCTCGGCGTCAGAATGTTTCACATGAAACAGATGAAGATGCCACGTCTATGGCGGCAAAACCCGTCCAAAGAAGGAGTGCGCCCCCTGCTGCGCCTGTATCTAGGAGCGGTAATGGCACTGGATCTAGGCCAAACGTCGTAAGACTAACGGCTGACCAGCGTGAAATGGCCCAGATGATGGGTATGGATGAAAAAGAGTACGCCAAGCACATGGTAGCTTTGCGGAAAGAAGGCAAAATTCATTAAGGAGCGGGATCATGAACGATACAGAAAACGCAGCGCCAAGGCGGCGCGGACGGCAAAAGAAATCAGATATTCAGGAGCCTGTAGACACATTTATGCAGGATAATGTGTCAATTGACCCAGAATTTGACGATTTTGTTATGCCAAGTGTGCCTACGCAGGCTTCATCTGCGAACTATTCTTCGGATAGGCCCATACGTAAGCCTATGCGGGAATCCATGCGGGAAAGTGATCTTGCCCGCGCTGAACGCCGTGCTGCTGAGATTCTTGGGGCAATCAATACCCTAGATGATGGCGTGGACGAGTTCAGGATTGACCGTGATATGGTCCCCGAAGGATGGAGTTATGAGTGGAAACGTAAGACTGTCATGGGGCAGGAGGACGTTGGCTACCAGACTGCATTGGCTAGAAGCGGGTGGGAGCCGGTAGACGTAAACAAAGATTCTAAGCACCGGGCACTGATGGGGGCTGACTGGAAGGGCCAGACCATTGAGCGAAAGGGCATGATCCTGATGGAGCGGCCCAAGTCCATTACGGACGAGGCTCGGCGTCTGGAATTGCGGCGTGCCCGCGGTCAGGTCCAGATTAAAGAGGAACAGCTTACTGCTGCGCCTCCGGGCCAGTTTGAGCGGACCAATCAGGATTCCTCTTTGGCTAAGGTTAAAAAGGGCTACGAGCCTATGCCTATCCCTGAAAAATAGCCTGTATTGAGCCGCCAAGTGCGGCTCTTTACTTATCTGTACAGTATGCGTATACTACAGTTACGGCGATGCCCATTTTACTGCCCCGGCGTGCGGTAAAATTCCTCCCCCGGCGTGGAGGAACAAAACCTCAATTTAACCTCTAAAGGAGTTCCGTGATGGCGAACACAAATGCGCCTTTCGGTTTCCGGCAGTATAGCGGTACGGGATCGGCCCCCACTTATGAACAGGTGCCAGTTCGTATTGCGTATAATGCCACTAATATCTTCTACGGTGACCCTGTAAACCCAGATAACACTGGTAACGTAGTTCAGGGGTCCCCCGGCACGACACAGGTTGCAGGCATTTTTGTCGGCTGCCAGTATCTGTCGGTATCCCAGAAGCGTACTGTTTGGTCCAACTATTGGCCGGGCAGTGACGTAGCATCAAGCAACTATGTGACCGGCTACATCGTAAACGATCCCAACGCTAAGTTCCTTGCTCAGGTTGGTGGCTCGTCTTCGGTTGGCGCTGCTGTTACCGATGTCAATGCTAACGTCCAGTACGCAATCGGAACCGGTAATACCAGCACGGGCATCTCTGGTGCTTATGTTGACATTTCCGTCACTCCGACCACCACCAATACCCTTCCCTTCCGCGTTGTTGGTCTTGTGACCAATCCGCCGGGTGGTCCGGGTACGGCATCTGGGGCGTATAACTATGTTATCGTCTCCTTCAACAACGTAAGCACTAAGCAGCTTACGAGCGTCGGCTAAGAGGAGTATTGACCAATGGCTGTTAATCTTTCGGCTATTAGGGATCTGCTGCTTCCCGGCCTCCGTGGCGTTGAGGGTAAGTACGAACAGATCCCGTCACAGTATGATAAGATCTTCACCAAGCATGATTCAAAGATGGCTCTGGAACGCACCGCTGAGATGCGCTTCCTCGGTCTCGCCCAGTTGAAGACTGAAGGCGGCCAGACGGCTTTTGATAATGCTGCCGGTGAGCGTTTTATCTACAATCAGGAACATACAGAAATCGCTCTTGGTTATGCGATCACCCGCAAAGCCATTGACGACAACCTGTATAAGTCCCAGTTTGCACCGTCTAACCTCGGTCTGATTGAATCTTTCCAGCAGACCAAGGAAATCTACGGCGCTAACGTGCTGAACACTGCAACCACCTATAACTCTGCTATCGGTGGCGACGGTAAGGCACTCTGCGCTACGGATCACCCGATTGATGGTGGCACTGTTGCTAACCGCCCGACCACAGACGTTGACCTCAACGAGGCCACTCTGCTGAACGGCATGATTAGCATCCGTACCAACTTCAAGGATCAGGCTGGTCTGAAGGTCTTCGCTCGTGGCCGCCGTCTGGTTGTGCCCCCGGCGCTGGAACCTGTTGCCATCCGCCTTACGCAGACTGAACTGCGTCCGGGCACAGCAGACAACGATGTCAATGCGATCAAGGGAACCGCAGGCGGTCTGCCTGAAGGTTACATGGTCAATGACTATCTGACCTCTGCTACGGCTTGGTTCCTGCTGACCAACATTGACGGTCTCTCCTATATGGAGAGGGTTAAGTTTGAAACCGATATGCAAGTCGACTTTGTTACCGACAACCTTCTGGTTAAAGGTTACGAACGCTACAGCTTCGGCTATTATAATTGGAGGAGTATCTATGGTAGCTTCCCGTCCTGATTAAAATCAGGTGTTTGGGCAGTTATCAACAGATACTACTTGTAACGAACAGTCTCTCCGATGTATGGGTTAAAACCACAACACCGGAGAGGCAAATGAAGGGCAAAACGACAGTTCCCAATCTTTCACATGAACGTGTTCGGGAAGCATTGGACTACAATCCAGCCACCGGAAAGTTTGTTTGGAAGATTAGCCCTGCGAAGAATGTAAGAGCCGGAACCCCAGCAGGTGGAAGTCGCGGAAGCAAAGGCTATCGCTACATCAGTGTTGAGGGGGAAGAAATTACAGAGTGTCGCTTGGCTTGGTTTTATATGACCGGGAGGTGGCCTGAGAGGCGGGTTAGATACAAAAACGGTGATAAGTCAGATTGCCGCTTTGAAAATCTAACTCTCTTCAATGGTATTGGTGGTGAGTTTGATCACAAGACTAGGGAAGGCCGTTTGGCGTATCTGAAGTCTTACCGAGAGAAAACACCACACATCCAGAAGGCCCGCGCATTGCGCGAAAGTTTTGATCTTTCGGTTGAGCAATACGGCCAAATGCTGAAGTCTCAAGGTGGTGTATGTGCAATCTGCAAAGAGCCAGAAACGCATATGCGAAACGGGAAGATCAAAGCATTGGCCGTAGATCATGATCATCGGAATGGAAAAATCCGTGGTCTTCTTTGCTCAGGTTGCAATACGGGTATCGGAAAGCTGAAAGACGATCCAGAGGTTCTTCGTTCAGCAATTCAGTATCTAGAAAAACTTGGTGTATAGTTCACGCAGACCGGCCAAGCGGACTCTGCATAGACTGTGTGAACGTATCGTGCAGGAGGTTCCAATGGGAACGTCAACATTCTCTGGCCCTATCAAGGCTGGTGACATCTTCAATACTTCCGGCTCTACTGTTGGTACGGACGTTGCCAACGTCGGCTATGTTGTTATGGCCCAGACTAGCGCTGTTAGTCAGGCCAGTTCTGCTACTACTATTGTTATTCCGGCAGGAAGTCAGATCCTTGAGATTGATCTGAATGTTATTACTGCATGGAATGGTGCTGCCACGACTCTCGGCATCGGTACAACTGCCTCTGCTACGGCTTTGACTGCTGCGGCTGCTGTTGACGGTGCCGCAATTGGTATCGTTGCGGCGGTTCCGGGTACTGATGCTACTCGTGCAGGTAATTGGGTTAATGTTGGGACTACTGACGTTAAGATAGTAGTAACTTCAACCAATACTGGTGACGGAGATGGTTGGCTGACCGTCCGTTATATTCAGGCTATCGCAAACGTCTAATCGGACCATAGGAGGTTCACATGAAGGGTAAGGCTCCAAAAAAGGGTGCAATGCACCATACAGCATATGCCGGTGGCGACAGCGATGTTGCTAAGGAAGCAATGCAGCCAACTAACGGGTTCAAGCGCGGTGGTAAGACAGGCATGAAGGCTGAAGGCGTAATGTCCACGGCTCATGCTGGTCGTAAGCCGCGTAAGAGCGGTGGCGGTGTGTTCTCGTCTGCTGCGGCAGGCACGCCCCGCGGCAAGGCCTCTCATTACTAAGCCGTACTCCCCCTCCCACGGCACGGTAAAAGAGCAGCGGGGGCCTTAGTGCCCCCGTATTGCGAAGGAGGATGGAATGGCTAAATCGCCTGCTTGGCAGCGTTCGGAAGGAAAGAACCCGGAAGGTGGCTTGAATGCCGCTGGCCGAGCCTCTGCACGTTCTGAAGGTCATAATCTGAAACCGCCGGTATCTCGTGAGCAAGCACAGAAAAGTGATGCTGACGCAGCCCGGAGGAAGTCATTTTGTGAGCGTATGACTGGCATGAAGCGTAAATTGACCGGCTCTGCCAAAGCTGCTGACCCGGATAGCCGTATCAATAAATCTCTTAGAAAGTGGGATTGTTAGATGGCTGACAAACCTTTTTGGGAGAAAGATGCTCCAAAAGATGCTAAAGTAAAGCATCTGAATAAGCAGCAGGTGAAGTCTGCTAAAGCCAAAGCCCGTGCGGCAGGTAGGCCCTATCCCAATCTCGTGGATAATGTGGCCGCTGCTAGGGCGAAAGGGAAATAGATATGATTGCTGAACCTATTACAGTCTCTCAGACAAATGCTGGAACCAGCGGTGTTGTGGCGGTCAGCTTCATGACCAATCCCTTCAATGTTGGTCTTGGTGCTGTTGTTACCGGATCTCCGGTCTTTACAGTCCAGTACACATTTGATGATCCCATGTCCCCGGATTTCGTTGCTGCTACGGCCAACTGGTTCTCCTCCGGCCTTACGGCTGCGGGTGCAGTTGCTTTGACGGTTCCATGCCGGGGTGTCCGAATTAATGTCGCCTCTGGCGCTGGTACGGTAACTCTATACGTTCAGCAGGCCGGTACGCGCTGATAGGAGTCTAAATTGACTACTAGCGGCACATATACATTTAACCCCTCTCTGGGTGAATTGACGCTTCATGCGTTCAATCTGATTGGCTTGCGCAATACGTCCCTGACGCAGGAACATATGCAATCTTCTCGGATTGCCACGAACCTGATGTTGGCAAATTGGTCAAACAGGGGTGTAAATCTCTGGGCGGTTGATCTTGTTACGGTCCCATTGGTTGCCGGACAAGCTACCTATAATGTGGACGCCAATACCGTTGTTATTCTGGATGCTTATATGCAGACTGATAACGGTAGCGGAGATCCGATTGACCGCATTATTCTGCCGGTTAGCCGTACAGAATACGCCAGTTATCCCAATAAAGAGCAGCAGGGTTTCACCACTACATTCTGGTTTGACCGTCTGATTGCCCCTACGGTGACGTTGTGGCCGGTGCCGGATGGAACGAGTGCCCAGTATTTGAAGTATTATCGGGTGCGGCAGATACAGGATTCCAACCTTCAGGGTGGTCAGAATGTTGAAATTCCGTACCTGTGGCTGGATGCCTTTGCTACGGGACTGGCTGAAAGGTTATCCCGGATTTGGAACCCCCAGCTTGTTCAGATTACGAAGCCATTGGCTGATGAGGCATATAAGATAGCGGCTGACCAGAACGTGGAAACGGCGCAGCAGTATATATCGCCTCAGATTTCTGGTTATTACAGGTAGGGGGCGTAAATGGCATATGCTTCCCAAGCCGGTAGGGCCAGAACTAGCAGCACCAATCCTCAAGCCCACGCTATCTGTGACAGGTGCGGTTTTCGGTACAATCACGTTGATTTGCAGTGGCAATTTGACTGGGCTGGTGCATCGCTGATCAATAAGCGGATTTTGGTCTGCAATACCTGCAATGACACTCCGCAGCAGCAGTTGCGGGCTATTATTGTACCGGCAGATCCGGTGCCGATCATGAACCCGCGTGTGCAGGATTTTGTGGTTGCTTCCACTGATTCTAGAACTACTTCTGGTCAGAATACGGTTGATCCGATCACTGGATTGCCGGTTCCCGGTGGTGATACACGCATTACCCAAGACGATAATACCCGTGTTACGCAGCAGACGGGCGAACCCCCCTATGGCCTCAATGAGGAACCCGGCACCAGCATTACGGTGCCTAACGATATAGGTGGAGATGACCCCGGATTGCCGTATAATAATACGGAAGTACCAAAGACAGGGCCATTGACATGAGCAATAT
>Ga0222714_10005420_pt1 | contig 12141 bp, 14 predicted proteins | sample C33_3DmetaG_FD_165048 | JGI IMG/M metagenome (GOLD analysis project Ga0222714, IMG submission 165048) | Estuarine water microbial communities from San Francisco Bay, California, United States - C33_3D | ecosystem: Environmental > Aquatic > Marine > Unclassified | place: USA: California... | reverse complement strand
GCAATGAGCTTGCGCAGCGTATGGCTGGCCTGATGGTTTTGCACGACGTTAGCGCAGGCAAGGTTGATGATCTAATGCGTATGGCCGGGCGCGGCGAATTAGATGACGTTGGGAAACTGGAACTGCGTGAGGCTATGGCGCAGCACAACATGATCCTCGATCAGCTATCAGGCGCAAAGACTGACGTTGCTAGAGCAATGAACGTGTTTAAGGGTGCGCGTGATCGCGGCGACAGCTTGAGTATCAAAGAGGTTCGTGACGCGCTTGACAATCTTGGCGGCGATGATCAATTGCGGATGTTGGCAGAAACATACAACAACACCAACAGCCCAGCAGCTAGAAACGCTTTGTTAAAAAACAGCGTCAGCCGCAAGTCTTATGAGGCTATTGTCTATATGGCTCAATCGGTCATGCTGAATGACCCGGCGACCCATATGTATAACGCCGCCGGTAACGCGCTGAATTTATTTATGGACGTTCCTGAGCGGGCCTTGTCTGTGCCGATTGGTATGTTGCGCCAGCGCCTCGCAAAAACATTTGGGTATAAGACAGACCCAGATCGTTATTATGGGGCTGACCTTTATGCGCGGGTGTCAGGTTTTAGAAATGGCATAATTGATGGTTGGTCTATGATGGGCGCAAAACTGTTAGAGGGTGGTGCCGCCAAAGACGCACCGACAGACCCGCTGACGACAAAGTTTTGGGCTGGCGCAAATTACAAAATACCGTTTACAAAACAAATACGCGAGTTTCCTGATTTAACAGACAACGTGCTTGGCAAAGTCCTTAACAGTATGGGTCTGGTTTACTCTGTGCCGTTTCGCGCACTGGGCGCTGCCGATGAGTTTTTTGCTGGCACGGCGCAACGTATGCAATTGCACGAAGAGGCTGCCCGGCTAGGCGGCAGAATTTACGACACAACATTACAAGAAATGATTGATGCAGGGGCAGAGCCAAAGACGGCAGCGGCGCAGGCTATGTCAATTGCACAACGTGCTGTGCAAAAGCTGCTGACAGAGCGCCCGGCAGATATTGAGATGAGCATCAATGCGTGGCGCAAACAAGTCACGCTGCAAGATGATTTAAACAGAGAGGCACCATTCTCCGGCATTTACTCTGGTGCATCAAAGCTGATGAATAAATGGTATGTAAAGCCATTGGTGCCGTTTTCAAAGACGCTAACAAACATTGCAATTGAAAGCAGCGCAAGGGCTGGCCCACTTGCGTTTGTGTCGCCGCGCTTTTATAGCGAAATGCAAAAGGGTGGCAGAGGCAAAGACCTTGCTATCAGTCGATTAACTCTTGGCGGCAGTATGCTTTACGCTGGCTATCTTATGGCTGGTGACGGCACCACAACAGGCGCAGGCCCGGCTGACACAGACCAGCGCCGGGCTTTGCAGTCACGCGGCTGGCAGCCATTCTCTTTTGTTATTGGCAAAGATCAAATTACATCTCAGAACGTGCAGCAATTGCGTGACATTCTCGGCGCTGAAAACGTGACAGAAGGCACAGGCCAAGACTTTGAAGGCAATATCTATATTTCTATGAAGCGCCTTGAGCCTGCAAATATGCCGCTGCTTTTGGGCGCTGCATACGCCGACGCTATGCGCTATCACGAGTACGATGAAGATGGGTCGTTCCAACAAGCTGCGTTTGATGCAAGTGTTGCTGCTATGGCTGAATATTCAACATCAATACCGGCGATGCAAACCTTTGCAAAGATAATGCGGATTGCCAACCAGCGTCAGACTGATGGCGGCGATAGGCTTGTTGCTATGTTTAATCAAATCTCGCAGCAATATGGCAGCTTCCTTATTTCTGGAACGCCTATCCTTGGCTTTACAAACAGCACACTAACGTCACGCATTGAACGTGCAATAGACCCGGCTGTTAGCAATGTTGGCGTCGGCGAGGATTTCCCTGATGCCCTTGTTGGTTTGGGTGAGGCTTACAACAGGTGGCGCTCACGCATTCCAGTATATTCAAAGGATGTGCCTATCAAGCTAGATGACTATGGCGACCCTATTGGCATGACAAATGCGCCAGCTTGGCAGCCATTGTCTATGACGTTTGGTGAGCATGATGAAACCAAAGAGTTTCTCGACGCAATCCATCACGCAATCCCACCGGCACAAAGAAAATTTGACGGCATCAAAATACCGCCAGAGATTGAGGCTCGGTATAAGACCCTTTACGCAAAAGAGATTGTCATTGATGGCATGACGATGAAAGAAAACATCAACGCCGCAATGAATGAAATGATGGATGATGCTGAGTTTTCTGGCACAGAGTTAGCTATTGGCGATATGCGTTCAATGGTTAATAACATTGTGGGACAATATCGCAAGATTGCGCAGATCAGAATGTTTGGCGCTAGGTCTGAAAATGAAGCTGACCCTCGCCTGTTTGAATATGCTCTAGTTCCAGAAGATTTGTCAGAGTATGGTCTGTTTGGCTCAGAAATTGAGTTTCCAGAATTTGCGGAAAAGCTGGCAAAGCAAAAGAACAAGCGCCGTTTCCCCAAATTAACAGCGCCAGATAACGCAGAAAAACCGTCCTTATCAGGAATGATAAAATGATGTATAATCTCAGCAATCATATGAGGCACCAAAATGGCTGATTACAATATTAACGCAATCACGCGCCGCGTCGTGTTCACCGGGTCAGCCGGGCTGGGGCCGTATGCGTTTTCGTTTGAGATTTTAGATCAGGACGATTTGGCCGTTTACTTTAACGCGACCAGCCTGACGATCACCACAGATTACACTGTGACGATTAACGCAAACGGTACTGGCAGCGTTAACATTGTGACTGGCGGTAGCGTACCGTCAACGCCGACAGCCTCAGATCAGATTGTTATTGTTGGGGCGCGTGACATTGAGCGCGTCACAGACTTTGTGACAGCCGGTGACTTGCTTGCATCGAGCCTCAATGAGCAGCTTGACGCGCTGACAATCTTTGATCAGCAGCTTGCCGAAGAGGGCGCGCGTACAATGCGAGCGCCAGCATACGACCCGGCTTTGGTGGCTGATGGCGGCACATTGGATATGACACTGCCAACGGCAGCTTCACGCGCTGGTAAGGTATTGGCATTTGACAGTGACGGTAATCCTGTCGTCGGTGATGACATCGGCAACTGGCGGGGTAATTGGGCGGCGAGCGTTTCTTACACTGTGCGCGACTTGGTTAAAGACCCGACCAATGACAATGTTTATCGCGTTAATACGGCGCACACATCAAGCGGCTCTGCGCCTATTAGCAGTAACGCAGATGTCGCTAAGTTTGATTTGGTTGTTGATGCTTCGGCTGCGGCTGCTTCAGCGGCGGCAGCGGCAAGTAGCGCAACGGCGGCGGCTGCTTCAGCCACGGCAGCAGCGGCAGACGCAGTATCAACGGCGGCAGACGCAGTTAGCACAGCGGCAGACGTTGCAACAACAAACGCCAACGTAATTGCCGCGCAAGCAGCACAAGCCGCAGCGGAGCTAGCAAACGATGATTTCACTGACCGTTATTATGGCGCACACGCTGATGACAGCGCAGCCCAGACATACATAATCGGGCAAGGCCTAACTGTTGACACAGGTGATTTATACTTTAACACCACAGCCAACATTACCCGCGTTTATAATGGTTCAAGCTGGGATAATGTGGCTACATCAACCGCTGGTTTCTTGCTTGCGGCTAATGACCTTTCAGACCTTACCAGCGCAGCCACGGCGCGTGGCAATCTTGGCTCAACGACTGTTGGCGATGCGGTGTTTATTGCAGCTAGTGTTGCTGCGGCGCAACAAGCATTAGATGTTGAGGTTGGTGTTGACGTTCAAGCCTACGATGCAGACACAGCCAAATTGGATGTGGCACAAACATTTACTGCGGCGCAAGTTGGTTCTACACAGACAACAAGCATAACAGGTTCAACAACATTAGACTTTAGCGTTTACCAAAACTTTGTTCTAACGCTTACAGGAAATGTTACCTTGGACAATCCAACAACAGAGACAGCGGGTCAAAGTGGCTTTATTACATTTATCCAAGATGGCACAGGCAGTCGCACTGTGTCGCTTGGAACGGATTACGAGACTGCGGGTGCTGCTGGGTTGACGCTATCAACAGCGGCTTCAACAACAGACATTGTGCCTTATGTCGTCACGGCAACAGGCCGCATCTTGTTAGGCGCACCACAACTAGCTTTTGCATAGGAGTTACTATGTCAGGCCCACTAGGTTCAGCCCAATGGATGTATGCTTCTGGTGCAGAAGTCACCCAGCAATCCCTCAAATTCAACGATGACGAAAGCCAGTACCTTAGCTGGACACCGGCTGCTGCTGGCAACCGCAAGACGTGGACTTGGAGTGGCTGGGTTAAGCGTGGGAATTTGGGTATCAATTCATTTATATTTGGTTGCGGTTCAAGCGGTTCAAACTTTGCTTTTATGGGCTTTAGTTCAGACAACACCATCGACATAAGGGACTATCAAGGAACCTATACTTATTCATCAAAGACATCACAGGTGTTTAGGGATACATCAGCATTTTATAACCTAGTCCTTGTTGCAGATATGAATAATGCGACTAGCACAGATAGGATAAAGCTGTTTGTTAATGGAGAAAGGGTAACATCTTGGAGTTCTGCGCCATCCCCGACAACAAAAGATTTGGTTACAAATAGTGCAATCCAGCACGTTATAGGTTCTGGCTATTACAATGATGGTTCTGGTGTTAACAGTTATATGGACGGCTACCTATCCGACGTTTATTTCATTGACGGTCAAGCCCTAGCCCCTACCAGCTTTGGTCAGTTCACTGATGGCTATTGGGAAAAGAAAGACTACTCTGGTTCATACAGTACAAACGGTTTCCACCTCGATTTCAACGGCAACACCAACGATGCCAGCGGCAACGGCAACAACTGGACTGCCAATAATATTTCGGCGCACGATTATGTGCCGGACAGTCCTACGAATAACTTTGCTACGTTGAATCCTTTGACTAGGCCTGTGGGTGCGGCCGCTGCTTTTAGCACTTCTAATGGAAACCTTAACTGCGGTGTTCAGTATGTTGGTCCAGATTCAACAATAGCTATGTCATCTGGCAAATGGTACTGGGAAGTAATGCCTATCAGCGGAACTTCTTCTAATAACCCACGCATTGGTATTGTTCCAAGCAATCACGGAACATATTCAGGAACTAGTGTTGGAGACCCTGTTGGAACTTATGGGTATGCTTCAACTGGGCAAAAAGGTTCTGGCGGTACATATTCATCATATGGGTCGTCTTATACAGACAACGATGTTATTGGCGTTGCGCTTGATATGGATGCTGGAACTATTGCGTTTTACAAAAATGGTACATCTCAAGGCACTGCATACACAGGCTTAACTGGTGAGTTTTTAGCATCTGTCGGAACTGGTGCGGCTATTACAATGGCTTTGGGATTCAACTTCGGCCAAGACAGCACCTTCTCTGGCACACGTTCTGCTGGCGGCAACCAAGACGCCAACGGCATAGGTGACTTTGCCTATGCGCCACCGTCTGGGTTTCTTTCGTTGTGTTCCGCATCGTTGCCAACGCCTACGATTATTGATGGGTCGGAACATTTCAATACGGTGTTGTGGTCTGGCGATTCCGTAGATAACAGAGATATAACTGGCATTGGTTTTGACGCAGACCTGACTTGGTTTAAAGCTAGAAGTAATACTAACTCAAACGGTCTTTTTGATACTGTTAGAGGTAACAGTAATCCAAATGGACTTTCTTCAAATTCAACTTCTGCTGAGTTTGATTGGACTGGTATTTTTAAAGGCCATATTACAGATGGCTTCACTGTTGGTACTGATAGCGCAGTTAACCAAAGTGGACAAACCTACGTTGCTTGGAACTGGAAAGCTGGCGGCACAGCGGTCAGCAATACTAATGGCACCATTACGTCACAGGTTTCCGCGAATACTGACGCAGGGTTTAGCATAGTTAGTTATACTGGTAACGGTACTAGCGGGGCAACGATTGGTCATTCGTTAGGCGTAAAGCCAGATATGATAATTTTTAAGGATAGGGATTCAGCACAAACTTGGACAACATACCACTCATCTCTTGGTGCAACCAAACTTATATTTTTAAACAGAACAGATGCGTTTTATACAGAACCGTGGCTGAATAACACAGAACCAACATCTTCTGTAATCACATTAAGCACTTATTCTGATGTGAATACATCTGGCGACAACTACATAGCCTACTGTTTCGCCAACAGCGACATCATCAAGGCGGGCAGCTATGTCGGCAACGGCAGCACAGATGGGCCTATGGTATTCGCCGGTGGGCGTCCCGCTTGGATTTTGGTGAAGCGTAGCAGTGCTGTTGACCATTGGTTCGTTTGGGACAGTGTTAGGGACAGTTACAATCTATCTAACAGTGCATTGTCCCCTAGTTTAATAACTTTTCCAGAAAGTTCAATAACTGGTGACGAAATAGACATAGTGTCTAACGGTTTTAAATTGCGAACATCAAATGGTATTGCTAACGCATCAGGTAACACATACATCTACCTTGCCATTTTAGAAACGCCTCTAAAATTCGCTAACGCCAGATAGGAGATAACCGATGGCATATAAATACTCAGGTCGTATTATCCGCGCTGGTAAGGCGTGGGCAGACAATGACGGAATACAGCACCCCTCAAACTGGATGCTATGGGATGCCGCATACAAGGCTACCATTGGCCTTATATGGGAAGATGACCCCGCGCCATTCGATGGGCGGTTCTACTGGTCAGCCGGTGTGCCTAAGTCACTGGATGACGTAAACGAGGTTGACGAAGATGGCAACCCTGTGCTGGACGCTGACGGTCAACAGGTCGTAACGCTTGGCCTCAAGTCAAACGCTATTGCCACAGTAAAGGCACAGGCTGGTGGCTTGCTTGCGCCGACAGACTGGATGGTTATCAAGGCATCTGAGGTGTCAGGCTATTCAGTACCTAGCGCAACGCTTACATATCGTGCAGCGGTACGCACAGCCAGCAACAATATCGAAGCAGCTATCACAGCGGCTAGTGATTTGGCTGCGTTTATGGCATTATATGATGTGCCGGTTGATGCTGATGGCAACCCAACTGGTAACGCACCCATCAATAACTGGCCTGATGAGGCGTAATGATGACCGAAGAAACCAAGACAACGGCTGACCTAGCTTTTGGCGGTATTACCATAGGCGCGTTCTTTGAGGCGTTGCCTGAAATTACTGCGCTGGTTGCGTTGTGTTGGTGGCTGCTGCGTATCTGGGAGACCGAGACCGTCAAGCGGTTGACTGGTCGACAGGACGATGTTTAAGGCTGTCGTCCTAGCCTGCTCTTTATCTACACCAGATTTGTGTTATGAGCTACATGACTTTCGCGGCCCTTGGCCTAGCTACGAGGCTTGCGTTGAACGCGTACATGAGATGGCACAAGACATTGGCGAACTGCCCGGCGACCTTCTAGCAAAATCTTACAAGTGCCTGCCGCTGCGGAAAGGGATGTTGTCATAGACCCGATTACGATAGGCGCAGCAATCAGTGGAGCAACGGCGGCTTTCAATACGATTAAGCAAATGGTGTCGGCTGGGCGTGATCTGGAAAGCTGCATAGGCGACGTGTCGCGGTGGATGAAGGCCGCGTCTGACATCGACCAAGCCGAGAAGCAGGCCAAGAACCCGCCACTGTTTAAGCGCCTGCAAGGGGCAGACACAGTACAGCAGCAAGCCTTGCAAGTTTACGCCGCCAAGAAACGGTTAGAGACGCAACGTGCGGAGCTTAAACAATATCTGCAAATGACGTATGGCCCGCAGGCTTGGGCTGATCTGATACAGCTAGAGGGGCGCATTAGGAAAGAACGGCAAGAGATGATTTACAAACAGCAAGAGGCGCGGCAGAAGATCATCGAAGCTATTGCAATTGTGGCGTTAGGCATTGTATCTTTTGGAATATTCTTTTGGGTTATATGGCTGGCGTCTAAAAATTGAGTGAAACCAGAACCGGGTTAATTGGCGAACACCTAGCCGCCGCAGCCATATTATCTATGGGGTGGGCTTATGCCCCTGCGGCACAGGATAAAATTGATGGCGTTGCTATTTCAAACACTGATAACACGATACTTAGGGTACAAGTTAAGACTTCGAGCTTTTTATTACAGAAAGGCAAGCGAACTCCGGCTTATCATTTTCAGCTTGGGTCTGGCTGTTCGGCGAAGCATCTACCGCGTAACACAAAGGATTGGGCAGATTATGACATACTGGTGTTGTGTGGCAAGGAACATAGAAGCTGCTTATTCTTCCACGTCAGTCAGATACAGCAGTACAGCAAAAGAATGCAGGGCAGTGCGTTTTCTCGCGAGGCTGAAGAGGAAAGCTGGCTCAAAGCTGTCGCTCTGGCTAGGGAAATGAGGCGGTAATGGATATCGAAAAGCTACGCGATGAGCTGATTGCTGATGAGGGTATGAGGCTCGACATCTACAAATGCACGGCTGGCTATCTTACTGTTGGCGTCGGGCATCGTATCATTGAGGGCGACACAGAACACGGCAAGCCAGAGGGCTACACGATTACTGAGCGCCGGATGAAGCAGCTATTTGATTTGGACATCGCCATTGTGCGCGAGGATTGCCACCGGCTATATGAGGATTTCAGCGACTTGCCCGAAGAGGCACAGCGCATAATCGCCAACATGATGTTTAATATGGGCTTGCCCACGATGAAGCGCTTTAAAGGCATGAAGCGTTGCGTCAATGACAGGGACTGGGCTGGGGCTGCGCTAGAGATGCTCGACAGCAAGTGGGCGCGTCAACTGCCCAATCGCTCAGAGCGTTTGGTTAAGCGCATGAGAGCGCTGGCTGATGGCTAAGGCGCTGTTAGAATATAAGATCATACCGCGCCTTATGATCTTTACGATGACGGTGGTTTATGTGCGTTGCATCGAGTGGGCGCTATCCCAGCCAGACCTATCGACACAACAGGCCAGCCTGATTAGCGTGGTCACTGGTGCAATGACAGGATCGCTGGCCGTGTTTCTAAACTCGGAGACAAAGAAATGATACAAGCATTGATAGGGCCGGTTACTGGCCTGCTGGATAAGTTCATTGAGGACAAGGATCAGAAGGCAAGGCTCGCGCATGAGGTTGCCACAATGGCACAGAACCACGCGCAAGAACTTGCCAAGGGTCAGCTAGAAATTAACAAGATGGAAGCGCAGCATCGCAGTATTTTTGTGGCGGGTTGGCGCCCATTTCTGGGCTGGGGCCTGAGCTTTGCGATGATATGGCACTTTGTTTTAGCCCCAATAACTATCTTTGGTTTTTCTTATGCTGGCGTGGAAGCGCCTGAGTTACCGGCGTTTGATATGGATAGCCTGATGACTGTGCTTTTGGGGATGCTTGGTTTAGGCGGCCTCAGAACTGTAGAAAAAGTAAAAGGCCTAACAAAATAAAGGGGCTTTCGCCCCCTTATCTATTCGATTATTTTTATTGATCGCATTTTGCCGGGCGTTCTAGTCAGGACGCCATCCTCGCACAGCCTGTCAATGTGAAACCTAATGGTCGTGTGTGACTTGCCTGTTATGTAGCATAATTCGCTCATAGACGGCGAGTAACCGTTGTGCCGCTGGTAGGCAGCTATCGCATCTACAATAGGCCGCCACGAGCTTTCCTTGCGCCTTGGGCCATTTTGTTTAGCCATCAGTCGATCTCCTTTAGCGTTAGGGTTTTCTGGCGCATGACAGTCTCAGGCTTTGCAGGCACGACCTTCTCAGGCTGCGCCCGCATCTTGCGTGTCGGCCACTTAACTTGCACCCGGCGATTACCGACAGAGGCAAAGGCTGTGTCGTGACTGCCCATCTTGTCCATTATGGCAGCGGTGGCAATGTCGATCTCACGCTCTGCCATCGCCTTGTTGGCCTTGGCCGTCATTAAATGGTCGACCCACATTGCGTCGTCGCCTTCTAGCTCGATGGGCGGTGCGTCTGCATCGACCCTGCCATATGCCGCCACCCCATCAGCCGGTGACACGACCGGGTATTTGTCCATATTTTTTCGGCGATTTTCAAAATCAATAACCGCCTCTCTGATGCGGCGCTGCACAACCTCATCAGTCTGATAGACAAACAGGCGCAGTGTTGTGCTTTGATACAGCACGGCAACGCAGCCCCATTTGTAGCCGGTACACATTAGCTGCGCCTGCAATTGCAGCGGGCCTCTGTGCGGTGCTGGTATTTCCTCTGGCCGGGCTGACGTTAGCTTGGCCTCAAGGACGCCGATGCCCTCAACGTCGATTACCCCGCCTTGAGGCACATAGATACCCTTATCCCAGTTGGCGACCACTGAGCCTTTGCCGACTGCGGTGCCATCGAGGCTGGCCGCCAGCGGCAGGTGGTCGTGCTGGTATGGCACGGTAATGTCTAGCTCGGCATTGGTCAGGCCGAGCCTATCAACGGCCTTTTGCAATATGAGCGGCTCAAAGAAATCGCCAAGTTCCATAGGCTCATTTTGAGGTATCCACTTTGGCGGGTTGCCCTTGTCAATGCTGATCATTGCCTCAAGCAATTCGTTCTGTGTTTCCCACGGTGATGCGTTCAGCAAAGCGGGTGCCTTGCTGGCTGAAAGCTGGTTATTTGGTGTAAGTTTCCCGACCATTATATTAGTCCCCTTGCTTGCATTTGTTCTTTGATGAGTGTGACAATCTGGCGATCCTCTTCATCCCAAAAATGTTTTTCCAAATATTTGATTTCCTCTTTTGTTGGCAAAACATCTTCTACATACCTGATTGCAAAAAACTCCATCGCGGAAATTTTTATGCCATTGCGCCAAGCGTCAAACTCTGACGCCAACACATGATTTCTATTGTTGTTCATTTTATTGTCCTCCAAAGCGAGCCATCAAAGCCCACACGTTGTATTCGGTGGTGATGAAGTTAGTAAAAAACGTGATGGCAAACGCCGTCACAAACAGCATTCCGATTGTGTCTTTAACCATTAGATTTCCCCTTTGTTTTGGCTTTCTTAAAAGCCATCTTAAAATGCACGACTTTTTTGCCGTACCAAACTCTGTTGTAATGACCCCGCGCAAACCCATAGATTGAAAATTTAACGCGGGTTCTTCTATATTTTTTCCAATGCAAAATATACACCCCAAAAACTTTCCAATGCCCCTCACCAAGCTCTTCCCAAGGACGAGGCCAGTCATTTGGTATATCTAGTTTTCCCTTTTTCATTAGTTTGCTCCCATTAGATTGCGCACAGTGCTGGCGTACCATTGCCCGCCCAGTGCTGTTGGAATGCCAGCTTCATTGAGCTTGGCGGCGATGGTGCGTAGTGAGGCACCAGCCTCACGCAGCACTGAGACGATAGGCATTGCCTGCTTGGCAACGACGTTAGTACGCGCAACGCGCTTGGCGGCTGACGCACGGCCAGCAGCGGCAGGGTTGGGCGAGCCGAGCTTGACGCCGCGAGCCTTGGCAGCAGCCAGTGCGGCCTTGGTGCGCTCGCTAATCTTTCGGCCTTCCCACTCGGCGAACACAGCGGCCATCTGCAAGAACGTGCGATCTGCTTCCGGCATATCGGCGCAGACGATTGGCACGTTAGCCTCAAGCAGGCCGGTGATAAAGTGAACATTACGCGCTAGGCGGTCGAGCTTGGCAATCAGCAGCGTCGCGCCAGTGCGCTTGGCCTCTGCCAGTGCGGCGGCAAGCTGTGGGCGCTGGGCTTTCTTGCCGCTCTCGACCTCAGTATACTCAGCGACGATGTTGTAACCGGCGACGGCTGCGCGTTGCGCCTCAAGGCCAAGACCCGATTGGCCTTGCCGCTGAGTTGATACACGGTAATAAGCGATGTATGTGGTCATTGGCTTAGTCCTCTAGCTTGGCTTTGGTTGGCCGTTTAAAAAATCCGAACTTTTGGTCGTCTTTGCTAGGCTCAACAGCCGCAACAAACGACACGCGCTTGCCTTTCATAGCTTGGCCGGTAAGCCACTCGCCATTTTCCTCGGCAGGCTCATGTAGCTTTGATGGGATAGAACCCCAAACCTTAAAGCCGCTGTCATCACGCACCAGCATTTTCCACTGGCTGCCAAAGGCGGTCTCGCGGATGTCAGTTGAGATGATAACGCCGGAAACCTCGACACGAC
>Ga0222714_10005419_pt1 | contig 12143 bp, 9 predicted proteins | sample C33_3DmetaG_FD_165048 | JGI IMG/M metagenome (GOLD analysis project Ga0222714, IMG submission 165048) | Estuarine water microbial communities from San Francisco Bay, California, United States - C33_3D | ecosystem: Environmental > Aquatic > Marine > Unclassified | place: USA: California... | reverse complement strand
CCACCCCATTGTTGCCGCCCTCAGGCAGGCAGGTGTGCCCATTTGGTCCGACATCGAGTGGTTCTACATGAACTGCCCCGCGAGCGCTAAAATCGCCGCCATTACAGGCAGCACCGGCAAAACCACAACCACGAGCTGGCTCGGCCACATCTTGCGCCAAGCCGGAGCCAACGTTCAGGTAGGCGGCAACATCGGGGTGGGCGCAGGCCGCCTCCTCTTAGCGCCAGTTGCCGACGTCTACGTGCTTGAGGTTTCGAGCTACCAGCTCGAGGACTGCCCGAGCTTCAGGCCCGACGTGGCGGTGCTCACGAACATTACGCCCGACCACCTTGACCGCTACGGCAGCCTTGAGGCCTACGCCGAGACCAAGTTTGCCATCGCCCAGCACCAGCGCAGCGAAGACGCCTTTGTCTTCTACGGCGAAGACCCCGTCAGCCAGCGCTACCTCGAGCGCGTGGCCGCCAACCTCTACCCCATCTACACCTCTGAGCCCGCTACCCTGCCCGCCCAAGGTGCCGCCCCCATTCCCCCGAACTACCTGATTAGAACCGCTGATTCCGAAATGACCATCGACGAACTCGCCCTGCAGGGCAAACACAATACGTTCAACGCGCTTGCCGCCGGCCTTTCAGCGCGCCTCCTTCAGGTTCGCGACGAAGCCATTCGCGAATCGCTCGCCCATTTTGAGGGACTCGAGCACCGCATGGAATCCGTGGCGCACGTGGGCGGAATCCACTTCATCAACGACTCCAAGGCGACCAACGTCAACTCGACGTACTACGCGCTTGAGAGCATGACGACCCCTACTGTGTTGATCCTGGGCGGAGTGGACAAGGGCAACGACTATAGCGAACTCTTTCGCCTTGTTGAGAAAAAGGTGAAGGCCATCGTGGCGATGGGAACCGACAACCACAAGATTGTCGAGGCCTTTGAGGGCCGCGTCAGCCTGCTCGCCGAGACCGCGAGCATGGAGCATGCCGTGCGCACCGCCTACCAGCTCGCGAGCAAGGGCGACACCGTGCTGCTAAGCCCCTGCTGCGCCAGCTTCGACCTCTTTCAGAACTACGAAGACCGCGGACGCCAATTCAAAACCTGCGTTCGCGCCCTCTAAACCATGGAAAACCAAGGCTTCAGCAAAATATTTCAGGGTAGCACCCAGGTTTGGGTGGGCATGCTCTTGCTGTCGCTTTTTTCGCTCCTTCCTGTATACAGCGGCGGCGGAACCTTGAGCCACTTCTCGTTCATCATGCTCAGCTGGGGGTTGGCATTTGCCCTGCACCGCACGCCCTACCGCTTTTTTGGTAGCGTCGCGGGGTTGCTGATGGTCCTTACCTTGGGGCTTCTCGCCTTCACGCTGGCCCAAGGCCGCACCATCGGAGGTGCCAACGCCAGCCGATGGATCAGCATCTTCGGCATCTCGTTTCAAACCAGCGCCTTTGCCAACGTCGTTCTGATCATGTTCGTCGCGCGCCAAATGGCCAAGCGCAAAGAAGATTGGACATTCGGGCAGTCCTTTGGCAAGGTCCTCTGGGCCATCTTCGCTACAGTAGGCCTGATTCTGCCCGCCAACTTTTCAACCGCCGCACTCGTGTTTGTGAACGCGAGCGTGGTACTTGCATTAGGCGGTTACCCGTTTAAGTACTTACTGCGTATCGCCGGAATGGGAGCAGCCGCCCTCGCCATTTTTGTCGCAGCGGTCATGGTGGCGCCAGACCTCATGCCCAACCGCGTCCAAACGTGGAAGTCGCGCATCGAGACCTTTTCGGGGCAAGGCAACGAAGACGACACCTACCAAACACTTACGGCGCAGCGAGCCATCGCCGAGGGCCGCATCTTTGGCCAGGGTCCGGGCGGAGGCCTGCACAAGCACTTCTTGCCGCAGAACAACTCTGACTTTGTCTATGCCCTGATCGTCGAAGAGTACGGCTTAGTGGGCGGAACCGTCGTGCTGGCCATGTACATCTGGCTCCTCTTTGCCGTGGTGCGCGTCGCTAAGCGCGCCAAGGACCTCTTCGGCAAGCTCTTGGCCCTCGGAATCGGCTACGCTATCGTCCTGCAGGCCTTCATCAACATGGCGGTGGCGACGGGACTTTTTCCGGTCACGGGTCAAACGCTTCCGCTGGTGAGCGCGGGCGGAACCTCGCTCCTACTCACCTGTGCCGCCCTGGCCATGGTCATTGCCGTGAGCCGAGGCAAAGGCGACGGCGAAGACGTCGACCCCGACCTCGCGGCCGCACTCGAAAACGACTGGAACGAATCCAGCGAACCTATTACCCAAGCCAAAGCACCGAACCTACCCAATGGCTGAGCAACTGCGCATCATCATCTCAGGCGGCGGAACCGGCGGACACATCTTTCCCGCCGTCAGCATCGCCCGCGAAATCCAAGCCCGCTACCCCCATGCCCGCATTCTGTTTGTCGGCGCTGAAGGGCGCATGGAAATGGAACGCGTCCCTGCCGCAGGTTTCCCGATCGAAGGAATCCGCATCGCCGGGTTTCAGCGCAAAAAGCTATGGGCCAACTTGAGCCTTCCAGGTAAAGTATGGTTGAGCCTGAAGCGCGTCCGCGCCATTATGGAGCGCGAACGTCCGCACCTTGTGATCGGAACCGGCGGCTACGTCAGCGGACCCACTCTTTGGGTGGCACAGCGCATGGGGATTCCGACCCTCATCCAGGAGCAAAACAGCTTTGCCGGATGGACCAACCGCTGGCTGAGCAAAAAGGCCGGCGCCATCTGCGTGGCCTACCCTGGAATGGAATCGGCATTCCCCGCAGACCGCATTCGCTTCACCGGCAACCCCGTGCGGCCCGACCTCGCGGCGTTGGCAGCCAGTCCGACCACCGAGGCACTGCGGGCAGACGCCAAATTGGCCCTCGGATTTGACCCCATCAAGCCGCTGGTACTCATCCTTGGCGGAAGCCAAGGCGCCCGTGCCATCAATGAGGGCGTCGCAGCCTGCGAAAACATGTGGCGATCCAGCGACATCCAAATCTTTTGGCAGTGCGGGCGCTTTTATGCTCAAGACCTCATTGCCCGATTTGGCCAGGGTCGCGGACGCCAAATCAGCGCCTTTATCGACGACATGCCGAGCGTACTTCGCGCCGCAGACCTCGTGCTCTCGCGGGCCGGAGCCGGCACCCTTAGCGAGCTCACCTGCGCGGGTTCTGCGGCGGTGCTGGTTCCGTCGCCCAACGTCGCCGAAGACCACCAAACCCACAACGCCGAAAGCCTGGTGGCCGCAGGCGCCGCCATCATCATGCCCGAAATCAACATCGCCAACCTCTGTGGGCATGTGCACGGGATGCTGTACCGCCCCGACGAACTCGAACTGCTTCGCGGCAACGCCCGCAAGCTCGCCAAGCCGCACGCCGCGGCCGACATCGTCAACGAATGCGAACGACTCTGGACATGGCGCGCGTAAACGCTTCGGACGGCATTCCCGCGCTCGACTTTTTGGGCATCGGCGGCATCGGTATGTCGTCGCTGGCCCGATGGGCGATGGCGCGCGGAATCCCCGTGACCGGATACGACAAAACGCCAACTTCGCTTACGGACGCTCTGGCTTCTGAAGGTGCAACCCTACGATTTGATGAATCGCTCGAGGCCTGGAAGGTTCCCGCCGACGCGTGGATCATTTACACCCCGGCGATTCCGGCCGACCACCCGCAGCTGGTGGCCGCCAAGGCCGAGGGCCGAACACTGATGAAGCGCGCCGAGCTCCTCGGCCAGATCGCCAACGCCGGCACCTGCTTGGCCGTCGGCGGAACCCACGGCAAGACCACGACCTCAGCCATGCTCGCCTGGATCCTCAGCCAGCACCAACCAATTCAAGCGTTTTTGGGCGGAATCGCGACCAACTTCAATTCGAACTCCCTCCCTGGACCCGCCGAGATCAGCGTGGTCGAGGCCGACGAGTTCGACCGGTCCTTTTTGCACCTGCACCCCAGCGCCGCCGTGATCACAAGCACCGACGCCGACCACCTGGACATTTACGGCGAAGCCGATTCCGTGGTCGACGGATTCAGAGCCTTTGCCGGGCAGGTCAAGGGGCCGCTGTTTGCGGGCCCGGGCTGCGCAGACCTAGCCGGGGCCGAGTCCTACGGTCGCCCCGGCGACCGCTACACCTACCGCGACGTGCGCCTCGAAGGCGGCGTTCAGGCCTTCACCCTCGTGCTCGACGGAGCCGAGATCGCCACCCACGCCGGGCTCCCCGGATTGCATAATGTCGAGAACGCGGTTGCTGCTGCGGCGCTGGCCCACGCAGTGGGCATGCCCGCGGCCGCGATCGCGGAAGCGATCGCGAGCTTCCGCGGGGTCGCGCGGCGGTTTGACCGCCGCGCAAGCGCCGCTGGCCGCAACTACATCGACGACTACGCCCACCACCCCACAGAACTGACCCGATTCATCGAAGCACTTCGGGGAATGTTCCCGGGTGAAAAGCTTGCCTTGCTCTTTCAACCGCACCTGTACAGCCGCACCCGCGACTTCGCCGCGGGATTCGCTGAGGCCCTAAGTGGCGCCGACTTCGTCGGCATTCTGCCCATTTATGCAGCCCGCGAACGCGCCATGGCGGGCGTCGACAGCGCGATGCTGGCGGCCCGGATCCCGGGCGCGCAGCTCGTGCCGTACGACCGCGGCGCGGAATGGCTGGCGAGCCAGCCCGCCACCGTGGTGGCCACGGTGGGCGCGGGCGACATCGACCGACTGGTTCCGCACGTCGAACGCTTAATCCGAGGAGAATCATGAAACCCTGGATGCGCAACACCGTCATCGTCAGCTCGTGGATCATTGGATTTGCAGGCCTTGGCTTGGGCCTTTGGGTCGCGTCCCAGCCCCGAGGTAGCCGGGTCGTAACCGGCCACACCGTCCGCATTCACCAACCCAAGGATCAGGCACTTTTGGTGGTCGCTGACCTCACCCCCGAATTCCGCGCAGTCGGCGCCCCTTGGACCGGCGCCAGCACTAAAGAAATCAACATTCCATTGTTAGAAGAAAAGCTCCGCGCCCACGACTTCGTCGAAAAGGCCGAAGTATTTTCAACGTGGGATGGAACAGTCCGAACGATCGTGAAGCAAAAAACAGCCAAAGCCCGCATTGTCAGCGGATTGCAAAGTGTCTACGCAGACGCTAAAGGCGGCGTGTTCCCCCTTTCGAAGCACGACAGCCCAAGGCTTCCGCTCGTTTCTGGCGTACACACGGCACGAGAAATCCGACAAGCGCTTCAACTTTTGGACCGCGCGGCCCAGCATTCGGCCTTTCCAGGCGGCTGGTACGCCCTTGATTTGAACGACCAGACGGGCTTCACTGCGTTCCCCGAATGGCACTCCCACCGCATCGTGTGGGGTCAGGCCTCTGACTTCGCCGAGAAGGCCCACCGCACCAAAGCGCTCTACGCGCACGCCCTGCAGCACCAGTACCTCGACCAGCTCGAGCGCATCGACGTGCGCTTCGACGACCAAGTCGTCTTTACCCGAACTTCTTCACCTTCTGCCCAATGAACCCGAACCGCATTGCTGTCGGCCTCGACATCGGAACCACCAAAATCGCCGCCCTCGTCGGCCGCTACGACGCCCACCAAAAGCTCGAGATCCTCGGATACGGAACCGCGCCCAGCCTCGGCGTTCAGCGCGGAGTCGTCGTCAACATTACCCAGACCATCGAATCCATCCAGCAAGCTGTCGCTGCCGCGCAAGCTGACTGCGGAATGGACATTTCTGGTGTGGTGGTAGGCATTGCCGGCCAGCACATCCGCAGCCTTCAGCACAGCGACTACATCACCCGTACCGATTCCGAAGAAGTGATTGGCGACCGCGACCTCGAGCGCCTGATCGAGAACGTGCACAAGCTGTCCATGATGCCGGGCGAAGAGATCATTCACGTGATTCCGCAAGAGTACAAGGTCGACGGCCAGGGCGACATCAAAGAGCCGCGCGGCATGTACGGCGCGCGCCTCGAGGCGACGTTCCACATCGTCGTGGGCCAGGTGACCAGCATCCGCAACATCGCGCGCTGCGTCAAGTCGGCCGACCTCGACCTCAAGGCCATCAACCTCGAGCCGCTGGCCAGCGCCGAGGCCGTACTGAGTCAAGAAGAGAAAGAGGCCGGCGTAGTGCTCGTCGACATCGGCGGCGGAACCACCGACATCGCCATCTTCAAAGACGGCATCATTCGCCACACGGCGGTGATTCCGTACGGCGGAAACATCATCACCAACGACATCAAAGAGGGCTGCAGCATCATCGAGAAGCAGGCCGAGCAGCTCAAGGTGAAGTTTGGTTCCGCGTGGCCCGGCGAAAACAAAGAGAACGAGATCGTTTCGATACCCGGCTTGCGCGGACGCGACCCTAAAGAGATCAGCCTCAAGACCTTGAGCCGAATCATTCACGCGCGCACCACCGAGATCGTGAACGCCGTGTTTACCGAAATCAAGAGCTACGGGTACGACCAACCCACCCGCAAACTCATCGCAGGTGTGGTCATCACCGGCGGCGGAAGCCAGCTCAAGCACGTGAAGCAGCTCGTCGAATACCTCACGGGCATGGATACCCGCATCGGCTACCCCAACGAGCACTTGGCGGCCCTTCCTTCGGACCACCCGCTGAACTCGCCCATGTACGCTACCGCCGTAGGCCTTCTCATGAAGGGCCTCGACAGCCGCGAAGTTGAGGGTTTTGTGCACGAAAGCGCCCCTGAATCCACAGATGCGGCCACCGCATTTACTCCCGAGGCCGCCCAAGCCTTTTGGGACGAGCCCGCCCAACCCATGGCCGAGGTTGAATCCCTTACCGAAGCCAGCACCGAAGAAGTCTTCGTCGAAAGCACTTCTGCGGCGACTGAGCCCTCTGCCGAGGCCAAATCGCGCGGCAAAGGCGACTTTTTCAAGCGCTGGGCCGACGGCTTTTTGAAACTTATTGACGACAACGACCTGAAATAATCCCATGGACATCAATCCTTTAGATTTCGATTTACCCAAGCACCGCTCTTCAGCGATTAAGGTTGTAGGTGTAGGCGGTGGCGGCTCAAACGCCGTCAACTACATGAAGAACCAGGGCATTCGCGGGGTAGATTTCATCATCTGCAACACGGACGGCCAAGCCTTGGCCCACAGCCCTGTAGAGACCAAAATCCAGTTGGGCGCGACCCTTACTGAAGGCCTCGGAGCCGGAGCCAACCCCGAAGTCGGCGAGCAAGCCGCCCTCGAGAGCTACGCCGAAATTCAAGCCGCCCTCGGAACCCAAACCAAAATGGTGTTCATCACTGCGGGTATGGGTGGCGGAACCGGAACCGGAGCCGCTCCCGTCATCGCCAAGGCCGCGCGCGAACTCGGAATCCTGACCGTGGGCATCGTCACTGCTCCGTTCTCGTTCGAGGGAAACATGCGCCTTCGCCAGGCCGAACAGGGCGTCGAGCGCCTTCGCGAGCACGTCGATTCGCTGATTGTCATCAACAACAACAAACTCCGCGAAGTCTACGGCAACCTCGGATTTAAGCAGGGCTTCATGAAGGCCGACGAGGTCCTCTCGACTGCCGCCCGCGGAATCGCCGAAGTCATCACGCACCACTACAGCGTCAACATCGATTTGCGCGACGCCAAAACTGTGCTTCACAACAGCGGAACCGCCATCATGGGCAGCGCCAAAGCCGCCGGCTCAACGCGCGCCTTGACTTCTGTGCGTTCTGCCCTCGACAGCCCGCTGCTCAACGACAACCACATCGAAGGCGCCCGCTACGTGCTGCTTCTCATCGTTTCTGGAACCGGCGAGCACGAAGTCACACTCGACGAAATCGGCGAAATCAACGACTACATCCAAGAGCAAGCCGGCCGTCAAGTCGACATCATCATGGGTATTGGCGAAGACGCGCACCTCAGTGACGCCCTTCAAGTCACCGTGATCGCTACCGGATTCAACTCCACCAACCCGATTGGTATGGTGAAGCCCGCGGAACCCGAAAAAGTGGTCTACGAACTCCGCCCCGATTCAAATCCCGGCTCACAGTTCAACCTCTTTGACGAGCCCGTGCGCAGCAGCGTTCCGGTCGAGCCACAGCAAAGCCCCGTAGAGGTTCCGCTTAGCGAAGCCCACACAGCCCCCGAGCCTGTAACCGACATGCCCCTCGTCGAAGCCCCCCATGCTGCCGACGAGCCCATCGCTTGGGAACCCGCAGCCCAAGAGCCCTCAGCCCCAGCGGCATTTGAGCTCGCGCCTGAGGAGCCTATGGCCATCGAGCAGCCCATTGCCATCGAGCAGCCCATTGCCATCGAGGGACCCATGACTATCGAGCAACCCATTGCCATCGAGGCCGTGGCTGAAGAGCCAATGGTCATTGAGCACGCAGCCGACGAAGTCGTACTCGAAGAAATGAGCTTCGAACTCGGCGACAGTCCCGAATGGGCCCCTGAGACTCCCGTCAGCGAAACCCTCACCTACGACGAAGAGCCCGCTCCCACCATGACCTGGACCTTGGATTGGGACGACGACATCACCGCCGAGGAGCCCATGGCATTTGAACCAGTGGCCAACGAGCCAGTAGCCGAGGAACCAGTAGCCGTCGAGCTAGTAGCCGTCGAGCCAGCAGCCGAAGAACCAGTAGCCGAGGAACCAGTAGCCGTCGAGCTAGTAGCCAACGAGCCAGTAGCCGAGGAACCAGTAGCCGAGGAACCAGTAGCCGAGGAGCCAATTCGCAAGACCGTCGGTCTCGACGAGCTATTGGCATTTGAGGCGCAGCTGCGCGGTGACGTTCCTGCACCTATTGTTCCGCAGCCGGAAGCATTTGAAACGTTTGAAGCGTCGGTACCCATTGAAGCGCCGGTTGAGTCATCATTCGATGCGCCCATCGCGGAAGCTATTGAACCATCCTACGATGCACCCATCGTGGAGTCTGTTGAGGTATCGCTTGACGCACCCCTCGCGGAAGCAGTTGAAGCAACGTTTGATGCTCCTATTGAAGCACCCATGAGTTTTGAACAATCCAAGTTTGAGGTTGAATTTGAGGCTCCGGTGCGCGAACAGTCTTCGTTTGAGGTAGCGGCACACGCGGCTGCACCGCAGGTTCCGAGCGAAATTCGCGTAGAAGTGCGCCCGATGGTCGCCGAACGCGAGCCCGTTCAAATCGACCCAGACCGCGACAGCCTCGAGGACACCATGCGCCGCATGGCCCAAGAACGCCGCGCCTACCTGCAGGCCTACAGCCACCGTTTTGGCCAAGCCCAGCAGCGCATTCAGCAAGGAGACATGGACCGACCCGCATTTGAGCGCCAGGGATGGAACCTCGATGCGTCTGCAAACTACTCCAAAGAGCAATCGCTGGGTGAACACATGGTTCGCGGAGAGAAGAACGATTTAGAGTTCCGTCCAAACAACTCATTTTTGCACGACAATGTCGATTGAAGCCCTTGAAGCTCAGCTCACTGAGGACATGAAAACCGCGATGCGGGCCAAAGACCAGGTTCGCCTAGAGGCGGTTCGCTCCATTCGCGCAGCCCTCACGACTGAGAAAACCTCTGCAGCCAACCAAGGCAGCCTCACCGAGGCCCAGGCCATTGCGGTGCTTCAACGCCTCAAAAAGCAGCGCGTGGAATCTGCAGAAATTTTCAATGCTCAAGACCGAAAGGACCTCGCAGTAGTTGAAGAAGCGCAGTTGGCGGTAATTCAGGGATACCTTCCGGCGGCGCTCGAAGGTGCCGAACTGACCGCGGCGGTTCGTGACCTACTGGCCCAGCACGGATTCACCAGTGCAGCGCAATTTGGTCCGGCTATGGGATTGGTTTCAAAGGCACTTGCGGGACGTGCCGACGGCAAAGCCGTATCGGCTGAGGTCAAGGCACTGCTCAGCTAGAAGCTAGTTACTAGCTGCTGGTTGCTGGTTTACCAAAACCCGTAAAGCAGGCGAAGCGAAACCACATCTGCTTTATCGACGGCACTTGCGGGTACGCGCCACAATCCGGCAGAGAGGTTTACCTCGTTGCCCATGTAGTCATAGCGCACGCCAACCTCTGAAAAAACTCCGGTGGAACCGTCGCGCACAAAAGCTGGTCCGATTCCGCTGTTGTTGCGCACCTGGCGTGCGTAGCTGCCGTAGCCGAGGTTGACAAAGGCTCCGATGAACGCATTCGAAGCCTGGGTACTCGCCAACCCCACCTGCATTGTGGCGGCGACCGTGTAGTGGTAGCCCAAATTGATTCCGCCGAACGAAGATTGGGCAAGGCCCAGGCCCACTGGAGCCACCACGCCAAATGACATTTCATCGCCTACCGGAAAGGTGTAGCGCGGCGCCCACGTCACCCCGTTGCTCGCAAACGGCATTGCGAGGGTGCTCAAATCGATCCCAATCGCATAATCGTAGCCCACGGCGTGAAACCATTCGCCGTCTTTGATTGAATTCTGGGCGGACGCTGAATGCACACCCGCGGCAAGCGCCAAAGCTGAAAGCAATTTCTTCATGAGCCTAAAGGTAGTACTTGTACCTTTGCGGGACCGTGCAGATTCCGTTGATTAGTTGGGTTGCGAGGCAGTACCGCGCCGCATTTGAAGGCCTCAGCCAAGAGGCGTGGGTGCTGGCCACTGTCATGTTTGTCAACCGAGCCGGAACCATGGTGCTGCCCTTTCTCGGCCTCTACCTGCGCGAAGGCCTGGGCTACAGCCTCGCCGATACCGGCTGGATCATGGCATTTTACGGCGTAGGTTCAATGGTCGGAGCCCTCACGGGCGGCGCGCTTTCAGACCGATTCGGGTCGTACCGCGTCCAGCAATTTGCCCTGTTCACAGGGGCCTTTCTCTTTTTGGGACTGAGCTTTTTGACGGAATTTTGGTCGCTCGCCTTCGGCGTATTCATCCTCACCTCGGTTGCGGACATGGTGCGGCCCGCCAACTCGTCTGCCGTGTTTGAGTACGCCAAAGAGGGCAACGTCACCCGCGCATTCTCGCTCAACCGAATGGCGATCAACCTCGGATTCTCGGTCGGACCCGCCGCCGCCGGAATCATCGCCGCCTGGAGCTACCAAGGCCTGTTTTGGGCCGACGCCGCCACCTGTGCGGCGGCCGGACTTCTATTCGTTGGATTCTTTCGCAAGCGCCGCCCTCGACGCGAACGCGAACGACCCGTCACTCCTGGCCGATCGCCCTACCGCGACCGCGGAGCACTCGCCTTTTCTGCGCTGGTGCTACTCTTTGCCCTGGCGTTCTTTCAGCTGGTTTCAACCATGCCGCTCTACTACCGGGACGTATTCAACCTCCAAGAAGAACAGATCGGGCTGTTGCTTGGCTTTAACGGCCTGCTCATTGTGGCCGTCGAAATGGTCTTTGTCAACTGGGCCCACAACCGCATCGCCCCTCGGCACGCCATCGCCATCGGGGTGCTCGTAATGGCCCTGTCCTTTGCCAGCCTTAACTGGGCTACGGGGCTACCGGGGCTGTATGCTTCGATGCTGGTACTCAGCGTATCTGAAATATTGGCGATGCCGTTCATGATCTCGTGGATCACGCTGCGCGCGGGCGACCAGTCCCGCGGACGCTACCTCGGGCTCTACGCCGCGACCTACGCGCTGGGGCACATCTTGGCTCCGCTACTCGGAACCCGCGTCATCGAACACTTCGGGTACAGCACGCTCTACTACGGAGTAGCCGCCCTGTCGGTGCTTACCGCGATCGGATTCAGCCAGCTACCTCCCGCGACTGGGCGTCAATCACAGCCATAGCGGTCGTATTCACGATCTCGCGAACGCTGCATCCGAGCTGCAGCACGTGCGCTGGGTAATCCAAGCCTACGAGCAAGGGTCCGACGGCCTCCATTCCGGCCATTGACTGAAGCAACTTGTACGAAATGTTGGCTGACGAAAGGCCGGGGAAGACAAACACATTCGGACCTTTTCCGACCAGGTCGCTGAACGGAAACTGCTCGGCGAGCAGCGCATTGTCCACCGCAAAATTGGCCTGCATTTCTCCGTCGGCAACCAGGTCCGGATCCTTAGCTCGGATTAGGCTGAGAGCCTCGCGCATTTTGCGCGGCGTCTTGCCGTCGCCCGACCCGAAGTTGGAATAGCTCAGAAGCGCCACACGCGGAACAATATTCATCTTGCGCACCATCTTCGACACCTCGCACACAATTTGCGCTACGCGGTCGGCGGTGGGGTCTTGGTTGATGG